>Ga0209386_1000656_pt1 | contig 16139 bp, 11 predicted proteins | sample NGEPertwo_FD_184510 | JGI IMG/M metagenome (GOLD analysis project Ga0209386, IMG submission 184510) | Arctic peat soil microbial communities from the Barrow Environmental Observatory site, Barrow, Alaska, USA - NGEE Permafrost154B-two... | ecosystem: Environmental > Terrestrial > Soil > Wetlands...
TCTACAATAATGAGAGATTTCAGAAAAAGTACAAAGGCCTGGCTCCTCTTCAAATGAGAAACCAAGCCTTAGCAGCATAATATTTAATTTTTGTTATTTCATTGTCCACTTGACACGGAGCAGTTCACATCCTAGATTGGGCTTCAAGCCCAATGTCGGATGCTTATATTGGGCTTCCTTTTAAGTAAAAATTGAAATTTCAACAATAAATGCCTGTGGATAATTATTTTTATCCACAGGCATTTACTTTGTTTGGGTTTATAAAGGCATGTTTATTACAATTGGCTTAATATGCGTCTTTTCGTTTTTACTTCACCAAGGATCTGCTGAATTTCCCATACATCCGGAGACTGGGAACGACCCATTACGGCAATCCGTATGACAGTGCTGACATCGCCGACATGACCTTTGTAGAGTTCTGGATTTTTCTTGTATTCCTTTGGTTTTGCCGCATATCCAAGAGTTGCACCAAAAGTTCTTATCTTGTCAAACCAGGCACTTTGATCATCGCTGTGATTATAAGATTCAATATAAGCATTCAATATCAGTTTTGCATCCTCATCAGAAATGTTCTCGGGATTTTTATCTTCAATTTTAAAGTAATCATCAAAGAAGTAACTGATAAATTCAAAAATTTGGTTGGCATAAATCAGGTCTTTTCTAGGTTTATCACCTGAACGGCCAAGATCAAGGATTTTTTCGAAATACTCCTCATTATTTTCAAATACAAAGCTTATTTGCGGACGGAATTCCGATGCCCACGCTTTCAGCCATGCGTAAAGCTCTTTTGCAGGAATTTTGACGAGAACATCTTTGGAAATATCATTTAATTTATTTAAATCAAACAAAGCACCAGAATTGCTCATTTTTTCGATTGTGAAAGGAAAATCTTCCATCGGCAGATCAGGATTTGCAATTCTCCATTCTTCAAAATTAGAATTCAATATAGTTAACAAATACTCCCGGACCGCTTTTGGATGGTATCCCTGGCTTTTGTAATATTCCAAAGAAAGCTCTGGATCCAGACGTTTTGAAAGTTTTCTTTTATTCCCTTCCTCATCCAATTTCATGAGTTGGGCAGTGTGGCAGAAAACCGGCATTTCTAAGCCCAGGACATTAAAAAGCTCTACATGAACAGGCAATGAGGACAGCCATTCAGCACCCCTTATAACATGTGTAGTTCTCATAAGATGGTCATCAACCACATGGGCAAAATGATAAGTTGGGATTCCTGTTGCTTTCAGTATGACAATGTCCTGAATGTTTTCAGGCATTACCAGAGTGCCGCGAATTCCATCTTCAACGGAGATGGTTTTAATCTCGTCGCCGGTGGCAGTTGAATTGCCCTGAGACTTAAGCCTTATTACGTATGGCTTGCCGGCCTTTATATTTGCCAGAATTTCATCATACGTCAGTTCTCTGTTTTTTGCCCATTCGCCGTATATGCCAGGGTTCTGTTTTGCTTTTTCCTGTTTTTCTCTGATCAATGTGATTTCTTCTTCATTCAGAAAGCATGGATAAGCTAAACCTTTTTCCACTAATTCTTTTGCAAAGCACTGGTAAATGGAACCTCTTTCACTTTGATGGTAAGGGCCGTATTCCCCGACAGATCCGTCAATGGTGACACCTTCATCAAAATTTATGCCAAAGAACTTCAAAGAATTAATAATTACTTCAACAGAACCCTCAACCTGTCTTTTATCATCGGTATCTTCTATTCTTAAAAAGAATATTCCATTACTTTGTGTAGCCAGTCTTTCATCTGCAAAAGCCCCGTAAAGATTGCCAAGATGAATGAAACCGGTAGGACTAGGCCCTAGTCTGGTCACTTTTGCTCCTTCTGGCAAAACTCTTTCAGGATAAGTAGCGTCGTAATCTGATGTTTTTTTGTTAATATGTGGGAATAGCATTTCAGCTAAATTCTTATTGTTCATATGTTTCCTCCTATATTGTTAGCATTACAACATTATAGCAAAAAAGAGGCAAACTATCAAGAGCCGGGGAATCAGGGATGGGGAATCAAGGGCGCCAGATGTATACAATATTTGTAAGTGGCAGCCATTGACTAAAAAAAATTGGGTATTATAATAATATAGTGGTTAAAGAGATAGCACAAACGCATTTTATGAAATCAGTAAATGGCGGAATTCTATATTATGAAATCAGTAAAGAATGCTAATTAAGCGTCAGTATTTAGCCAAAATGAAAAATCAAATAGTTCACATGGAAAGAGAGAATTTTAATGAAAGAATATAACGTTTCACATTTAGTCAAATCAGAGGATTTAAACCACCACGGCACATTATTCGCGGGGAGGTCAGCAGAGTGGCTGGTAGAAGGGGCTTTTGTTGCAGCAGCAGCTGAACACGGAAGACCGCAGGATATTCTTTGCGTGAACATCCATGGGTTTATCTTTAAAATGCCGGTTGCAAAAGGAACCATATTGACGTTGAAATCTAAAGTCGCGAAAGTAGGAAAGACAAGCATCACTGTTTATGTGAAAGCAATTTCGGAAATTGAGAAGACACAGCATGTAGAAGGTTTTATAACTTTTGTTTGTGTAGAGCCTGATACAAAACAAAGAAGATTACACGACGTTGACTTCCAAGGCACTGATGATGAAGAGGAACTGGCAATTCGCGCGCGCGCGTTGCTGCTGTAGAAGGAGTATCATTATGGCGAATTTTGTGGTATAATAGAGGTGTATGTTATTATAATAAAAAATGGCTGCACAAGCAGCATTAAAGGAAAACAAAAATGGATTTTAAAGATTTGGGGATAATTGACCCTATACTAAAAGCCCTTGAAGAAGAAGGGTACACAGAGCCGTCCCCAATTCAAGAAAAGGCAATACCACATTTATTCGCAGGAAGAGACTTGCTGGGTTGTGCACAAACGGGAACAGGGAAAACGGCAGCTTTTGCAATACCTATACTGCAGAAAATAGCGACAGAGAAAAAAGAAGGATATACACCTATTCGTGCACTGATATTAACCCCGACGAGGGAGCTTGCATTACAAATAGAAGAGAGTTTTCATGCTTATGGAATACATTTAAGATTGAAAGCACTTGCTATTTTTGGAGGAGTTTCTCAAAAACCTCAGGTAGATAAATTGAAAAAGGGAGTAGACATCGTTGTTGCAACGCCAGGCAGGTTGATTGACCTTTATAATCAGGGGCTTGTACATTTGAACAATGTTGATGTTTTTGTCCTGGATGAAGCAGACCGGATGTTAGACATGGGATTTGTACACGATGTGAAACGAATCATCGCAAAATTGCCAGAAAAAAGACAGAATCTGTTATTTTCGGCGACGATGCCAGATGGCGTGCATGGATTAATAAGCACAATTCTTCACAACCCAATAAGAGTTGAAGTTGCACCGGCATCATCCACAGTAGACAGTATTGAGCAAATGGTTTATTTTCTGGATAAAAACAATAAACAGAAGCTGCTTGCTGATTTAATCAAGACTGGAGACATTGATTCAGCATTGGTGTTCACCAGAACAAAGCACGGAGCAGATAAGGTTGTTAAGGAGCTGGTAAAGTTGAAAATACCGGCACTGGCAATTCACGGCAATAAATCTCAGACTGCAAGAGTCAGAGCTCTTGAAAGCTTTAAGGCGAGAGAGGTCCGAGTTTTGGTAGCAACGGACATTGCAGCAAGGGGAATTGATATTGATGAACTTTCGCATGTGGTGAATTATGATATACCAAACATACCAGAAACTTATGTACATCGAATCGGACGTACAGGAAGAGCCGGATTAGAGGGCAAAGCCATTAGTTTTTGCATGTATGAAGAAATGCAGTATATCAGAGATATAGAAAAGATTATTGGGAAAAATATACCTGAAGCGCCGACTCAGCCATATCCAATGGAAGTGTTTGAATCGGATCCGGTTCCAGCCCAGAGACCTAGAAGTGCACTAGGCAGAAATTTCGGCTCTAGTGGAAAAGGACAGGGAAGACCTCACCCAAGCGGCAAAAAAGGTGCGGGACAAGCTCACACAAAACAATTCAGCAGTAAAAAGGTTTAATTAAGTGATGTTTATCGGAACAGCAATAATAAGGTTTAGCGAAGAGTAATATATAAAAGGTTTAAAAAGATGAATATTAAAAAGCAAAAACCATTAGATAAAGGGGCAGGCATGTTACTTCCAGTAGCAAGCCTGCCTTCTAATTATGGCATTGGCACTTTTGGAAAGGCAGCCCTTGATTTTATCGATTTTCTTCAAAAGTCGGGATTGAAATACTGGCAGATTTTGCCTCTTGGGCCAACTGGTTATGGAGACAGCCCTTATCAGAGCTTTTCTGCTTTTGCAGGAAATCCTTATTTTATTGATTTGGATTATTTAATTGAAGAAGGGTTGCTCACAGCAGAAGAAGTCTCAGCCGTTAAGTGGTTTGAAGATGAGAGCTATATCGATTACGAAAAAATATATTTGAACAGATTCAATGTGTTGAAAAAGGCCTATTTCAATAGCCTTAATAAATACATGGAAGAAACAGAATACAAGGATTTTTGCGAAAAAAACAGCTTTTGGCTTGAAGATTATGCTTTGTTCATGGCTATAAAAGAAAGTTTCGATAACCTGGAATGGCTTAAATGGCCAGATGATATCAGGTTAAGAGATGCAGACACGGTTGAAAAATATAGAGAAAGACTGAAAGAGGAGATAGGCTTCTGGAAATTCACCCAATATAAATTCATCGTTCAATGGGAAATATTGAGAAAATATGCGGGCCAGAACGGGGTGAGCATTATTGGAGATATACCAATATACGTTGCCATGGACAGCGCTGATGCCTGGGTAAACAACAAGGAATTCCAGATGAACCAGGACCATAGACCAATCAGCGTATCAGGCGTACCGCCCGACCTGTTTTCAAAGACGGGCCAGTTTTGGGGGAATCCACTGTATGACTGGGACTACATGTTAAAAGATGATTTTTCCTGGTGGCGTAATAGAATGCGGCACTCGGCAAGGCTTTATCATATTATAAGAATAGATCATTTTATTGGCATTGTTCGTTATTATTCCATACCTGTCGGGGCGGAATCAGCTGTAAATGGTATTTACGAGCTGGGGCCAGGGATTGCCTTATTGAAGGCAATTAATGAAGAAATCGGTGATTCTAAAATAATCGCTGAGGACCTTGGTGTCGTAACGGAAGACGTGAAAAAAATTCTTAAAAAAACCGGGTATCCGGGGATGAAGATTTTAATTTTTGCGTTTGATGGTAAATCTGATAACCCTAATTTACCGGTTCATCTTAAAAAAAACTCGGTGATATATGGAGGCACCCATGATAATGATACCCTGCGAGGTTTTATTTCAAGTTGTGATGAAGAAGTCAGTGTATGTATAAGAAAGTATTTTGAAGTTAAAGAAAATGAAAAGATGGTGAAAAAAATAATGGAAGCTGGTTTTAACAGCAGAGCCAATGTGGCGATTTTCCAGATGCAGGACTACCTTATGCTTGGAAATGAAACAAAAACAAATACCCCATCAACACTTGGGGATAACTGGAAATGGCGCCTGGGAAAAGGGCAGGCTTCTTCGGAGCTGTCTGGGATAATTAGAAATATGAAAAAGGAACGTTAAGAAGCATGGGCGGTTAACTCAGCTGGTAGAGTGTCACCTCGACAAGGTGGAAGTCGTTGGTTCGAGCCCAATATCGCCCACCAGAAAAATGAAGGCCTTCTGCTTCGAATATTTTTCGAAGCAGAAGGCTTTCATACATAAAAAAAACAGCCTCGAACGCTGTAATTTCAACATTTCAAGACTGCTCTTATTTGGTACCCCGTGGGGGAATTGAACCCCCGACCCCGCCGTGAGAGGGCGATGTCTTGACCACTTGACCAACGGGACATGTACTTTTCTATTGTAGCACAAAAGACACAAAAATCAAAGCATTTTTCAACTTAATCTGGATCAGGGAGCCATTTTGCATCCCCTGAGAGATTGCCGTAACCAGGATGATTGTCAAAATCAGATTACACCTTCAAATTCAAATGATAACTTTTACTTTCACAGTCGTGAGCCAGGCATGCATTTTCGATTTCAACAAAACCGCAGCTTTCATAAAGAGAAACCGCGTTTTCCATAACAGGCAGCGTGCTTAGGACTATTTCACTGTAACCCAGATTTTTAGCGTATGTTATAGCTTTGCCAAGAAGCATTACCCCAAGGCCTAAACCCCTGAATTCCGGCTTTACATAAAATCTTTTCAACTCACAGGTCTCAGAGTCAACTGGTTTCAAGGCGACACAGCCTGCCAGGGTATCTTCAGCAAAACCGGCAAAAAGACAACCTTTTGGCAAAGGGTAATATTCAGCAAGATTTTCCAGCTCCTCTTTAAAATCTTCAAAACAAAGATGAGAGCTTATGGATTTCTGGTAATTCAGCAAAAGTTCGCGTATTTCAGGGAGTATATCATACGCATATTCAACACGCAGACAAGAAGAAGCATAGGCAAGCCTCACGTTCCTTTTAAATAGTGCATAGGAAAGGTCAAAACCTGTGAGCAGGGGTAAAACCTTTTCTTTATATTCTTTTTCATCCATTGCCATCAGGCGACTAAAAGAAAAAAGGTCCAAAATCTCTTCTTTTGAGGTAAAAGTTGAACCCATCGGTGTAATAAGAGGAGTCTCCAGATGAGATTTGTTCCAGGGGCAAGCCTCCTGACATATATCACATTCAAAGAAATAGCTGTCAATGTTCATATTATCAAGAGCCGGCAGAACCTCTTCTTCTAGAAAATTAGAAATGCAGTTTGTTCTGTTTAATACCATGGGGGTTTCCAAGGCATGAGTAGGGCAAGCTTCCATGCACTTTCTGCAAATGCCGCATTTGTTTTCCATCTCTTCATAAACCTGGGACAAGTCCGCATCAGTTATGATTCCTCCCAAAGCTTGAAAGCTGCCGTATTTATCATTCAACAATAATGTGTTCCTGCCGTTCCAACCCAAACCAGCCTTTACCCCGGCTGCCTTTAGAGGAAATGAATTATCATCCAGAAGACTGTCGCAAATATGGGCTTTATATCCTTTAGAAAGAAGAAGATTCTTTATCGGCATTAAGGGATTTACAATATTAAAATAAAAACCGGATAAAGTCAACCGGCTGGTGCGGGCATGACTTTTTGGATTAAAATCAGGTAATGAAAAATTGCCAATATAAATACTTGTTACAATGATGCTTTTCCCATCCGGCAGGATGTCCAAAGGCTGTCTTCCTTTAAAGGCAGAAGCGGGAGATAATTCCCCACAATCAATGAATCTGATTTCGTCAATCAGATTCACTTTAGCCAAATCTGTAATTTGCTGTTTTAATTGATCCATATCAAAACCTCCACTAAATAATAAGACAAATTATATACTAAAATATCGAAATCTCAACTAAATAATAAGACAAATTATACACTTAAATGCCAGGCCTCACAAGATATGTGATTGAAATTAACAATATTCTTTGTTACAATTGATTAATATGAAAAAAGGAGAACAACCAAATGATTAATTATTTCAGCACAAGAGGCAGTGAGAACAAAAAGACAGCGGCGCAGGCGGTTATACAGGGTATAGCTGAGGATAAAGGCCTGTACGTTCCAGATAGAATACCTGAATTAGGGTTTAAACCGGAAGAAATGGTGGGAAAATCTTATCAGGAGATTGCTTTTTCAGTCATTTCCAGATTTTTTACAGATTATACAGAAGAAGAAATGAAAGCCTGTATTGACGGGGCTTACGATGAAAAATTTGAAGCAGAAGAAATTGTGCCGATTGTTGAGGCAGGAGATGCGTGGTTCCTTGAGCTTTATCATGGGAAAACAGCAGCATTTAAGGATATGGCCCTGTCAATTCTTCCCTATTTATTGACAACAGCAATGAAGAAGGAAGAGGAAGAGAAGAAAATTCGTATTCTGACCGCGACCTCCGGGGATACCGGCAAGGCAGCGCTTGAAGGATTTGCAGATGTTGCAGGGACAGAAATCATTGTATTTTACCCAAATCAGGGAGTGAGTCAGGTCCAGGAACGACAGATGGTCACCCAAAAAGGTGCAAACACAAAGGTATATGCAATCAATGGCAATTTTGATGATGCCCAGACTGCTGTAAAGGAAATTTTCAACGATAAAAACCTTGCAAAAGAACTTGCAGAAAAAGGTGTGAAGCTTTCGTCCGCGAATTCAATAAATATAGGGAGACTGGTACCCCAGGTTGCTTATTATGTATACACTTATATTAAGCTCATTGAAAAGGGCATCATTAAACCTGGCGAAAAGATGAACGTTGTCGTGCCAACAGGGAATTTCGGTAATATCTTGGCGGCCTATTATGCAAAAGAAATGGGAATCGGCATCAATAAATTTATCTGCGCATCAAATGAAAACAAGGTTCTGACTGATTTTATCAATAGCGGAGAGTATAATATCAACCGAGATTTCTATTTGACAAATTCACCATCCATGGATATTCTTATTTCTTCAAACCTTGAAAGACTGCTTTATCATTTAAGCGGCAACAATGGAGAAGAGATTAAAGGCCTGATGGAGAGCCTGGAGAAGGAAAAGGTGTATCGGGTCAGTTCGATGATTAAAGAGGGGCTGAAGGGCTTTTACGGCGGCTACGCAGACATTGAGGAAACGAACCGGACGATAGGTGAAATGTATTACGACAATGGCTACCTGATGGACACGCACACGGCAGTTGCCTATAAAGTATATAAAGATTATAAAAAAGAAACAGGAGATTTGACTCCAGCTGTGATTGCTTCTACGGCAAGTGCTTATAAATTTGCAGACAGTGTAGCGGCAGCCATCGGTCTTGAAGTTGAAGAGGATGGCTTTGCCAATGTTAGAAAACTGAATGAAAAGACAAAAGTCAGAATACCGGCAGGATTAAAAGGGCTGGAGAACAGGGTGATCAGGCACACTGGAGTGCTCGATATTGATCAGATGAAAGAGTCGGTTAGAAGAAAGTGACAAACAAATTGACGGGGAAATATTCAAAAGACCAAATGGCGACAATTTACGTTGCAATGATCACATCATTTGTGACTACTTTCACGGGTAGTGCATTAAATTTGTCAATCCCGAATATGGGAGATGAATTCAACGTAAGCGCCAGCTTTATAGGCTGGGTTGTTACCGCTTATATGCTGGCAATCGCTGCTTTATCTGTTCCTTTTGGAAGATTTGCCGACCTGACAAACAGAAAAAGGATTTTGACGATTGGGATATTTGTATTTGCAATATCTTCACTTTTCTCGGCTTTTGCCTGGAACATCATGATTCTTATTGCCCTGAGAGTATTGCAGGGGATTGGCGGTGCGATGATCTTCAGCACGAATACGGCAACCCTTATCAGCGCATTTCCCGGGAATCAGAGGGGGAAAGTTCTTGGTTATGCTGTTGCAGCAACCTATATAGGTCTTTCTGCCGGACCGGTCGTTGGAGGAATTCTAAACCATTATCTTGGGTGGCGCTCCATATTTCTGTTTACCTTCCTTTTAACTGCAATTGTTCTTTACATTGCATTGAAACACTTGCCCGCATCAAAAATTAAAGTGGAGGGAATCTTTGACATATCCGGTAATGTTTTATATGTTTTATCAATAATATTCATCATGTATGGTTTGTCAACATTATCAACAGGCAGATACCCTTTCGCTTTGATTATATTAGGAACGGTTTTTCTTGTTCTCTTCATATTACATGAAAAAAGAACTTTGAATCCTATCATAAATATTCGGCTATTCGCCACTAATCCTACCTATACGGCGTCAAATATTACAGCGCTTTTGAATTATGGAGCCACTTTTGCAATTGGGTATTTGATGTCCATCTATCTGCAGGTTGTAATGGAATATTCTTCCCAGGCAGCGGGAATGATTCTGATTATTCAACCCATTATTATGGCGATAGGATCCCCTTATATGGGCAAGTTATCGGATAGAGTTTCCCCGTACAAACTGGCATCCCTAGGAATGGGAATCTGCGCATTGGGACTTCTGTTTTTTGTATTTATCACAGAGTCCACCCCTCTTTGGGTTATCATGCTGGCCTTAGTAATATCAGGGATTGGATTTGCGGTTTTTTCTTCGCCGAATACAAACGCAGTAATGGCATGTGTCGAGAAAGAGGATTACGGGGTGGCTTCTTCAGTGCTTACTACGATGAGATCACTCGGGCACACCTCAAGCATGGCAATCGTTACCATAGTAGTCGGGATGTATATGGGAAACCAGTCTTTATCTGAAGCATCACCATTACTACTCATAGAAACCATGCATATGGCATTTAAAATCTTTGTCGGTATCTGCATTTTTGGGATATTCATCAAACCAATAATAATCAGTACAAAGCGATTGTAGATATTTGAGAAATAACTTGCAAAAAGGGCGATAATATGTTAAATTATTTATTGTGCCTACAGAATAGGCAGGCACAATATTTGGAGGATTGACCGAGTGGCTAAGGAGCCTGATTGGAAATCAGGTAAGGTGTTAAAGCCCCGTGGGTTCGAGTCCCATGTCCTCCGCCAATAAAAAGAATGCCATCCCGGCGGGGTGGCATTCTTTTTATTAGTTAGAAGTTAATTGGACTCGGGCCCGCGGGAGTGGGTGAGGAAGTCCCATGCCTTTTTTCCGTTAAATTCCTGAAAGAAATTTAACGGAAAAACGGACAGCGGAGCGAAGGACGAAGGAACTGCGCGCAGGAATGAGGCAAAACCCAGAAAACAAATGCCGAATGTTGTTTTCCGCCAGGAAGAATCAAGAAATATTTCAGAAAATGTCACATGGGGTCAGAGAAAGAGATTTGCAGATGGTAAAGTAAGCCTGCCATATAAGCAGTTTATGGGTTATGAAAAATGCGAGGATGGAATGCCGAAAATAGTGGAGAGCCAAGCTAAGATCGTCCGTCTTATCTACAGATTGTTCCTTGAGGGAAAGACACCATCAGGCATAGCAGCATACATGACAAATGCGGAGATATTAACTGCATCAGGTAAAAAACAATGGCAATCTACTACCGTAGGTAATATGCTAAAAAATGAAAAATACAAGGGAGATGCTATTTTGCAGAAGACTTTCACTGTAGACTTCCTGACGAAGAAGAAGAAGATCAATGAAGGTGAAGTGCCTATGTACTATGTGGAAAACAGCCATCCAGCGGTCATACCACCAGAGACGTTTGAACTTGTCCAAGAGGAGTTCAGGAGGCGAAACGCTGCTGGAAAGTATACAAGTGCTATTAATTGTTTTGCCAGCCGAATAGTCTGCGGAGAGTGCGGTGGATTTTATGGTAGAAAAGTGTGGCACTCAAACAGTAAGTATGCTTGTACCGTTTGGCATTGTAATAAAAAGTTCAGAAAGAAAGAATTCTGTACTACGCCCCATCTGAAGGAAGAAACCACAAAGGAAGTCGTCTTTCATTTCAAAGACGGGACTGAGATGCCATGGGAATTGGAATAAGGTGAGCGGGTAAACTTTAGATAATTTGTTTACTTTAAACCTAAGTAACCTTCACCAACTTGCAGTAATGCTAAGAGGAATCAGAAGCATTTAAAATTGAATAAGTAACAATGGGAAATCTTCAGCTTTATTTTCTCCATTCTAACTTGACGCGATTAAAAGATTAAATATAATTGTAAATTAGTGTAAGTTGATGTAGAATTCAATAAAAGATTAAATAACTGAGTTTTATACTATTACATTTAATTTAGTAATCGAATTATTCCATGGTGTTTTATTGTGGCAGGAAGCAAAATTTTTATGATATTTGAATAGATCTAATATCGTTTGAGCAATAGAAAGGAGCTAATATAAGATGAGTAATATAAAAGAAGAATCGGGAACCTATGATATTACAAATTTTACCATACGCGAAATAACAGAATGTGGAAGATTAGTGAGGACAATGGGTGTGGGGGCTTCAAGTATGGAAGAGGTAGCAGACAGGATTGTAAGGTACCTGCACAATGTGTTGATTGATGGGCAGACTGGTGAACCTGCCTGCTCACTAATACGTTTTTTTAAGACCCAGGCGTACGAAGGTCTTAATGATGAGCTTAAAGGCTTTGCTCTGAATATGCTTGGCGGGGACACTTCATTTCCGGAAATGAAATGCTTTACGCTTTTAGCGAGTACTGGAGAAAATAAGGAATGGAATTCTAAGGAAAAATCGAAGGGCCATAGGGCGATTCCTCTGCCAAGCGAGGAGGTAGTACGTCAGATTCCTATGATGCGAAACCTCATTAAGCAGTTTGGATTGAACATAAAATCAGTTATAAAACCGGACCCAAGTCTTTTGCTGGATACGGAGCAGAATACTTATGGGGTATTTTTTGTTCCGGAAGCACTTGGCAGTTCTTATATTCCTGCTCAAAAAGAATTTGTCATTCCATATAATATTAAGTCGGTAATGGGATTTGGTGGGTTACTACCCTCACTGGATGTGTTTGTGATAATAATGTTTTTTAGGGTTCATATTTCGAGGGAGACAGCTGATCTTTTTAAAAACTTGTCGCTAAATGTAAAACTGGCATTATTACCTTTTGAAGAAAGGGTGTTCACTTATCCAGGAAAATCAGATTAACAAAAATAGCGGAAGGGGGGACTATATAAATGGAGGACAAGAAAACTTTAACCGAAGAAAATCAACTTTTCCAGTTTCAAATAAAAACACTGGAACAACTCCTCGACGTGTATGAGAAAAGCGTGTTGGAAAAGACAGATGAGCTTAGCGTGGAAATTAACAAGCACAAGCAAACAGAAGAGGAAATCCTGAAAAGTAAAAACTTCTTGGAGACCCTGCTTGAATCAATTCCACTTCCTGTATACTATAAGGATATTAATGGGCGATATTTAGGGTTTAATCACGCTTACGAGAACTTCTTTGGAAAGACAAGGGATGAGTTGATAGGCAAGAGCGTTTTCGATGTCAATTCGGATGATTTGGCCAGAATACATCAGGCTAAGGACGTTGAGCTATTTGAGCAATCGGGAACTCAAAGGTATGAATCCAAGGTTAATGATGCGCAAGGTATTATTCATGATGTTATCTTACATAAAGCCGCTATAACCGACTCTCTTGGCAAAGTAACCGGATTGATTGGCATCATACTGGACATCTCCAAGCGCAGGCAGGCGGAGGAGGCAATGCAGGAAAGCGAAACTAAATTCCGGACCATTTTCGAGTCGGCCTATGATGCTATTTTTCTAATGGATCAGAGCACCTTTATTGACTGCAATCAAAAGACATTGGAACTGTATAGGTGTACCAGAGAAAAGATTATCGGGCAGACACCTATACAGTTCTCCCCGGAAGTTCAGCCTGATGGAAGAAATACCCTGGAACTAGTGCAGGAAAAGATCAATACAGCGATGAGAGGTCAGCCACAAATCTTTGAATGGAAGAACCGCCGTTATGATGGGACTCTATTTGATGCTGAGGTCAGCCTTAATATCTTTACTGTTGCGAATAAAATCTATATTCAAGGTATAGTTCATGATATCACGGAGCGTAAGAACGCCGAAGAACAGATAAAATACCTCGCTACCCATGATAGCTTGACAGGACTCCCCAACCGTTTGATGTTTAATCAACTGCTAAACCATTCAATCCAGGCTGCGAGACGTCATAAACGGAAATTGGCGGTTTTCTTCATTGATCTTGACCGTTTCAAGATAATTAATGATACTAAGGGTCACGATGCAGGAGACAAGCTTCTCCAAGAGGTGGCACTGCGCTATAAGATGGCACTACGTGGAGCAGATGTTGTCGGTCGTCAGGGTGGAGATGAATTTGTTGCTCTAATTGATGAATTTAAAGAGTTGAGCGATCTCGAAATTGTAGCCAACAATATTCTTTCAGTTACTATTAAACCAATAATAGTATTAGGCGAAGAATACCGTGTAACTGCAAGCATTGGAATAAGTATATATCCAGAAGATGGCGAGGACGAAGAATCACTGATAAAAAATGCAGACACTGCTATGTATTATGCTAAAGAAGAAGGCAAGAATAACTTCCAATTTTACTCCAAAGATATCCAGTCAATATCAACGGAACGTTTGGATATTGAGACTAACCTGCGGCTTGCACTTGAGCGAAATGAATTTTCTTTGCACTATCAGGCAAAAGTTAACTTCAAAACAGGTATGATTACAGGGGTAGAAGCGCTCCTTCGCTGGCAGAACCCATGCCTTGGTTCAGTAACTCCCACTCAGTTCATACCAGTAGCTGAGGAAACTGGAATGATAGCAGCGATTGGTGAGTGGGTGCTGAAGACTGCATGCAAACAAAACGTTGCATGGCAAAAACAGGGGCTTCCCGCTATCTGCATGGCAGTAAATTTATCATTACGGCAATTGACAGATAGCAATCTGATAGATGTAATAAAAGCCGCTTTAAATGATTCGGGTATGGAACCAGGTCTCTTAGAGTTGGAAATTACTGAAAGCATGATGATGAGTAATACTTCGAAAATGATCACCTTGTTAGATAAAATAAAAAAGATAGGGGTACGATTAGCAATTGACGATTTTGGCACAGGCTACTTATCTCTATCCCAAATCCATCATTTTCCGGTTGATACTCTCAAGATCGACCGTTCATTCATCCGTAATATCCCGGAAAATGATGGAGATAATGCAATCACCCACGCTATCATTGCCATGGGCGAAACCCTAGGGTTAACCGTTGTGGCTGAAGGTGTAGAAACGTTAGAACAAATGAACTTTTTAAAAGAACACTACTGTGATGAGATGCAGGGTTACTTCTTCAGTAAACCTATTGAGCCAGACAAGTTTGCTGATTTACTGAATGAATATGCTCCTGCTATATAAAAATTAACCTCATCGTGTCTACTTTATTGACGCAGATCCAAATGGTGCGTCACCCGCCGATATGTGCAGATTCTTTGTGTTAACGGGCGAATAAAGGGTGTAAAAAAATGGCTAATTTATGGTTAATACCAAAAGATGCCGAGAAACCTATTGATTCTAGAAAATGTAAATAGGAGGGGAATACCGCATGGATGATAAAAAAGCTATAACAAATGGGATGTCAAACATTTTTGAGTTTGGAGGTGAGTTCATTTGGAAAATAGAGATAACAATCAAATAAAAAAATCCTCTTCAATTAAATCAGAAGACATTAATGATTTAAAGAAAATCTTGGAAATCGAAAAACTATCCAGACTTTTGGAGAAATTCTCTTTTGCCACTGGATTAGCCAATGCTATTATCGATCTTAATGGAAACATGCTGCATGGTGTGGGTTGGAAAAGTGTTTGCACTGAGTTTCATAGAAAACACAAAATATCTTCTGAGCAATGTTTAAAAAGCGACACAATTCTAGCTAATCAACTAAAGAAAAACGAGAAATACGCAATATATATTTGTCAGAATGGCATGGTGGATGCTACAACTCCTATCATTATTGGCGGAGTACACGTTGCCAATTTATTCATTGGACAGTTCTTTTTTGAAACACCTGATAAAGATATTTTTATCAAACAAGCAGAAGAGCTGAGCTTTGACAAGGGAAAATACATGAATGCACTTGAAGAATGTCAAGTGTATAACAAGGAAACCATAGTTAGGTTCTTGGACTTTTTATGTGAATTAATGTATATGACAAGTGGATCAGTTCAAAAGACAATAAAACTGAAAAAGCAAAACGAGGAAAAGGAAAAGCAGGCCTCCGAGTTAATCATTGCTAACAAAGAACTTGTCTTTCAAAACCGAGAGAAAGATAAACGAGCAGCAGAGTTAATCATTGCTAATAAAGAGCTTGCCCTTCAAAATGAAGAGATTTCATATATTGGCTACCACGATTTATTAACAGGACTTTATAATAGAATTTACTTTGAAGAGGAGAAAAAACGACTAGACACCCCAAGACAATTGCCCATTTCGATTATTATAGGAGATATTAACGGTTTGAAATTAGTAAATGATGGCTTTGGACGTTCTAAAGGGGATGAAGTACTTATAGAAATAGCAAAAATTTTAAAAAGCTGCTGTAGGAAGGAAGATATTGTTTCAAGAATCGGAGGAGACGAGTTTGGAATTTTACTTCCCAAAACTGATAGCCAATCAGCTCAACAAATATGTAACAG
>Ga0209386_1000657_pt1 | contig 16134 bp, 17 predicted proteins | sample NGEPertwo_FD_184510 | JGI IMG/M metagenome (GOLD analysis project Ga0209386, IMG submission 184510) | Arctic peat soil microbial communities from the Barrow Environmental Observatory site, Barrow, Alaska, USA - NGEE Permafrost154B-two... | ecosystem: Environmental > Terrestrial > Soil > Wetlands...
GTGATTTTTGTATACAATAAGTATGAGAAAAACAGAGGTGAAATAAAATGAAAAACTTTTTCCAGAATATAGTTTTGAGCGTTGGCATAACGGATGTTATCGATATCCTTATCGTTGCTTTCGTTGTTTATAAAATCCTGGGATTTATAAGAGAAACTAGAGCAGAACAGCTTGTAAAGGGTCTGCTTGTTTTGGTTATTGCCACATTTCTGGCAGGGAAGCTTAATTTTTATCTAATGAGCTGGATATTGAATGGAACCTTAACATTAGGCGTAATCGCCCTTGTTATTGTATTTCAGCCTGAACTTCGAAGAGGACTGGAGTACGTTGGAAGAAGTAAAATTGTGAAATCACCATTTGGTCAGTTTGATAAAGAAAAGGCAAAACTTATTGTTTCATCTTTTACTAAAGCCATTGATGAGTTTTCAAAATCGAAAACGGGTGCTTTAATTGTTGTTGAAAGAGAAACGGCTTTAAATGATGTAGCAGAGACAGGTACTAAATTAGAGGCCCTGGTTTCTTCGGAAATTTTAGGTAATATATTTTATGAAGGTGCACCGCTTCATGATGGAGCTGTCATTATTCGGGGTGAAAGGGTTATGGCCGCAGGGTGCGTGTTACCACTCACACAGAATAACAACCTGGGTTCTGAACTTGGAACAAGGCATAGAGCGGCACTTGGAATAACAGAGAATTCGGACGCTATTGTCCTTGTCGTTTCTGAAGAAACGGGAATCATCTCCTTAGCTGACAACGGCAAATTAAACAGATTTCTGGACATTAAATCAGTCGAAAAAATATTACTTAATCTTTACTTAAGCGGAGCAAAAGAGGACAATATAGCTTCCTTCATGAGCAGGCTAGGGAGAAAAAATAATGCTGCAAAATAAAACTTTTACAAAGATACTTTCTGTCGTCATTGCCTTAGTGCTTTGGGTTTATGTCGTTGGAGAGATTAATCCAACAACAACAAAGAGACTTGACAATATTCCGGTAAAGTTATTAAATACGGAAAATCACGCATCAAAAGGATTTGTAGCCCTGAATGCGGAGGATTTTGTCGTGAGTTTGACGGTTGAGGGAAAACGCGCGGACGTATTGAGTCTTGATTTGGAAAATATACTTGTTACCGCTGATTTGTTTGGGTATTATGGTCTGGGAGAAAACTATATCAATGTCAATGTGGAACTGCCTCATGGGATTACTTTAGTAGAATCAAACCCTTCCAAATTAAAAGTAATTATTGATGAACTTGTATCGGAGAATAAACCTGTCAAAATAAACTATACAGGTGTATTAAATGAAGGGGTTGAACCCGGTCAAATATCTGTAAAACCGGAGAGTGTAGAAATAAAAGGAGCGCGTTCCATTGTTGAGCAGGTTGCATATATTGGCGCAGAAGTCGATACAGGGAAACTTTCAAATGAAGTCAGTACAGTAAAAGCAAGGGCACTGGCATACAATGGGGTTGGAGATATTGTGAATGAGGTTAAACTGGCAGAGAATTCAATCGAGGTGACAACAAAATTAATGCGCACCAAAACGGTTCAGCTTTCGGTAGGGGTAATTGGAGAGGAATCTCCAGATCTTCAGATTACAAATCTGGATATACCTGAAACTGTTAAAATAAGAGGAGACAAGGCAGTTGTTGAACGGATAGAGGAAATATCAGCAAAAGAAATTGACCTCAATGATTATAATGCAAGTGCGGAAATCCCTTTGGAAGTTTTTCTCCCTAAGGGGGTTGAACTTGCAGAAGCCCCGCAATTATTGGTCGCGAAGCTTGTTATTAAAGGGCTTTCCAGTAAAAGCTTTGAATACAATACAAGTGTCATAAAGATAGATGGGTTAGCCACTGGGTTTACAGCAGAAATTGTACCGAGCAATCTGATTGTTTCTTTTGCCGGTAAAGACGCAGTATTGAATGGAATTAATTCAACTGATTTTGTAATCAGCATAGACCTGCAGGGACTTGGAGCTGGAACGCATCAGTTACCCGTTAAAGCAATGATAAATGATTCAGAAAAGAATATTACCATAGGGCCGAAAGAGGTATCAGTTATTATATTGGAATCACAATAAAAGGATAAAATCAGCAAGGAGATAAGGATGGCAAGACTGTTTGGTACAGATGGAGTAAGAGGGATAGCTAATTCGGAATTGATGCCGGAGACAGCCTTTAAATTGGGTAAGGCGGGTTCTTTTGTTTTAAGTAAAGAACAGAGACCGCCAGTGGTTTTAATAGGAAAAGACACAAGGATATCCGGAGATATGCTGGAAGACGCTTTAAGCGCTGGCATTCTTTCAATGGGAGGCAATGTTATTAAGGTGGGAGTACTGCCAACACCCGCAATTGCCTATTTAGTAAAGCATTACAAGGCGGATGCCGGTGTTGTTATTTCAGCATCTCACAATACCTTTGAATATAATGGCATAAAGTTTTTTAACGGAGATGGGTTTAAGCTGGATGATGATATAGAAGATCGAATTGAAGAAATTATCGTCCGGGATATTGAAATAAACAGCCACATTACCGGAGATAAGCTGGGAAGATGTTTAGAGGCTGAGGATGATGCTTTAGAATTATATGCTAAATCCCTTGAATCAACGATGGATGTCAGATTGGACGGTATGAAGGTTGTATTGGATTGTGCCAATGGAGCGGCTTCTAAAGTGGCAGAAAAGGTGTTTACAGAACTCGGGGCAGAGGTCGTTGTCATCGCGAATAAACCGGATGGAATTAATATTAACGATCAATGCGGGTCAACACACCCGGAAAAACTTCAGGAAGCTGTACTAAAAAATAAAGCTGACCTGGGGCTTGCTTTTGACGGAGATGCGGACAGATTGATAGCTGTAGATGAAAAGGGAAGAATCGTTGACGGGGACAAGACAATTTACATCTGCGCGAAAATGCTGAAAGAAACGGGCCAACTGGTTGGAGACCTTGTAACGGCGACAGTTATGAGTAATCTGGGGCTTCATAAAGCCTTGGAGACAATTGGCTGCAGTCTTGATATTACAAGTGTCGGTGATCGATACGTGCTGGAAAGTATGATGAAAACAGGGTGTATTATCGGTGGCGAACAATCAGGTCATATAATTTTCTTGAATCACACAACAACTGGAGATGGAATACTTTCAGCCTTACAATTAATAAAAGCGGTTAAATTATCAGGTAAGGAAATCTCTTCCCTTGCAGATGAGGTTACTCTTTATCCACAGGTTTTAAAAAACGCAAAAGTTAAAAACGAGAATAAAAAGAAATGTGACAGGGATCCAGTCATCATCAGCGAAATTAAAAAGGCTGAAGATGAAATGGCAGGAGAAGGAAGAGTATTAATCAGACAATCGGGTACAGAACCTCTCATCAGGGTAATGATTGAGGGGAAAAACATAAAGAATATTACAAAAATGGCCAACGATTTGGCCGAACTTATTACAAGTAGACTAGGATAAAGGGTGAAGAAATGTGCGGAATAGTAGGATATATTGGAAATGAAAGTGCCAGGGACATCATCATTGATGGACTGAAAAAGCTGGAATACAGAGGGTATGACTCATCAGGGATTGCTCTTTATAAGGACGGAAAAATTCAAGTCAGAAAAAGTGCAGGGCGAATTTCAAATCTGGAAAAAATGATTAAAGATGAAGATTTCGACAGCAATGTTGGCATTGGGCATACAAGGTGGGCTACTCATGGAGCTCCTTCAGACATAAATGCTCATCCACACAGCAATATGGATAACAGCATTGCTGTTGTCCACAATGGAATTATTGAGAACTATCTAGAATTAAAGGAATGGCTTATAAATGATTATGGCATTGTTTTCAAATCTGAAACCGATACTGAAGTCATCGCTCATCTGATTGGCGTATTCTATGACGGTGATTTAAAGGATGCCGTTTATAAAGCTGTCGAAAAGATGCGCGGAGCTTATGCAATAGGAGTTATTTCTTCAAATGAGCCAGATAAAATTGTTGCAGTTCGTAAAGATGCCCCATTGATTGCAGGAATTGGAGAAGGGTGTAATTTTATTGCCTCTGATATCCCGGCATTGTTAAAGTATGTTCGAAAAATATATCTGATAGAAAATAATGAAACTGTAGTAGTGACGAAAGATGACATTAAAATATACAATGCAAACAAAGAAATCGTCAAGAGAGATGTATTCAACGTAACCTGGGGTGCTGATGCTGCAGAGAAGGACGGGTATGAGCATTTTATGCTTAAAGAAATCCATGAACAGCCTAAAGGACTTTATGAAACCTTAAACAGAAGATTAGATGAAAATGGAATTATAAAATTTGATGGAATCAACATGACGAAGGAAGATCTTCAAAACTTTAACAAAATATATATTGTTGCATGTGGAACCGCCTATCATGCCGGTTTGGTCGGGAAGTTCGCCATTGAAAAACTGGCAGATATTCCGGTGGAAGTAGAAGTCGCGTCTGAATTCAGATACAGAGACCCATTTGTAGACAGTAAAACATTATTCATCGCTGTCAGCCAGTCGGGAGAAACACTGGATACCCTGGCAGCCTTGAGAGAAGCAAAACGAAAGGGCGCAAGGGTTCTTTCTGTTGTGAATGTTGTCGGCAGTTCAGTGGCAAGAGAGTCTGACGACGTGTTTTACACATGGGCAGGCCCTGAAATAGCCGTTGCTTCAACAAAGGCTTATACAACACAACTGATGTGCATGTACCTGATTGGTCTTTACATGGGATATACAAAAGAAACAATAGATATGGACTATTATCACAAATTCATTGAAGAATTGAAGCTGATTCCTGAAAAATTAAAAAGAGTATTAAAAGATGAAGATAAAATCAAGGCAATGGCTAAAACCGTCTACAAGCGGGAGCAGTTTTTCTTTATAGGCAGAGGAGTTGACTGCGGTGTCTCTTACGAAGGATCGTTAAAACTTAAGGAAATATCCTATATCAATTCATTTGCGATTGCCGCAGGAGAATTAAAGCATGGAACGATTGCTTTGATAGAGCTGGATACTCTTGTCATCGCCATAGCGACTCAGGAAAGACTTTTTGAAAAAATGCTTTCCAATATAGAAGAGGTAAAGGCCAGAGGAGCCTATGTAATAGGCCTTGCGAAGGAATGCAGCAAGGAAATGGAAAACCAGACGAATCAGGTTATTTTCATACCGGATTGCATGGATGAGGTAACCCCTTTGCTGTCTGTAGTTCCACTTCAGCTGCTGGCGTATTATATTGCAAAGCTGAGGGGCTGTGATATAGATAAACCTAAGAATCTTGCTAAAAGTGTAACGGTTGAATAAAGAAAGATAATTAATAGAATCCCCAATAAAGAGCACCTTTCGAATAGGGTGCTCTTTTAAACTACAGCAGTAAATAATGAATGATTATGTTTTAGTATTGGCATACTAAAACAATGTAGAGTATAATTATAATAGTTAAATAAGTATAGGAAGGGGGATTAAAATGGGCAAGAATATAGAGTTAGCCTTAAATATGTTGTATCAAAGGCAACTGTCTACCAGGGAACAATTGTTGAATGAGATACTACGCGTTAAATTGACCTTGAAGAATCTGGCAGGCAACTCCGGCTTATTAAATGACAAAGAAAAACTATTTCAGTTTATGAAGAAAACGACAGAAGATGAATTAGGCTTCTTTCCTGCTGACAGAGATGATTTCTGGGATATTTTTGAAGCTTTAAAAGACGTTGATTTAATAGATTTCACCCTTGAAATATACAAGAATGATCGCATCGGTACGGTTATTTCACCAAAATATTTGAACACATATATCAATGAAAAGATCCAGAAACTTCAGCCGCAGAAGATACTTATTACAGAGGCAGAAAAGCATTTATCCGGTCTTAGAGAAATTATAAAGCAAAATTATAATTTTGAGATGACATTAACAACTCAGCTAAAATCAATGAGCCTTTTATTGAAGTTAGCCTTTGGCGATAATCCAAATGTGACTATCCGGTTTGAATCAATCTATACAGATTGCTTGCTGGATGAAAGATTTGATTATATTTATTCACTTCCCACCTTTGGATATAAGCCTGATGAACTCGGCAGAATGTTTATCACAAGAGAAAGCGATGGTGTGGCCATTCAAAACATGCTTGAACACTTAAACGAGAATGGGACACTAGATATCATCGTTCCAGCAAAAATAACCTTTGCTGGAATGGGTTATGAAAAATTGAGGACTTATATTACAGATAACTTTAGTGTGAAAAACATATATATTTTACCGGAGGCAACTTTTAGACCAGCTACATCAATCAAGACATATCTCTTTACTATTACAGTCCAGCCTCAGAATAGCATCGAAATTGGTACTTTGGATTTAGTCAAAGGAGTCTTCAATATAGTGGATAAAAAAACAATACCGACCCGGGAATTTTTATCTCATGAAGACTGGAGAATAGAGATGCTATTATCTGAAGACGATGAGAATATTCAACGGTTTAAAAGTTCTAATTTGGAAAAAGTGAAACTCAAGGGACTTGCCGAAATTTTTAGGGGAAAATCCATTCTTAAAAAGGATACAGCTTTAGGAAACATCAGTGTTCTAAACATCTCCAATATTGAGAATGGCGAGATTAAATATATTGATATGAACACAATCGAAGAAGATGAACGCAAAATCAAACGATATGAGTTGCTAAACGGTGATGTAGTTTTATCATGCAGAGGTACGGCTATAAAATCAGCAGTGTTTGAAAGTCAAGACAATACGATTATCGCGTCAGCTAATCTAATTGTAATCAGGCCAAATGAAAGAATGCTCGGCGACTATATAAAGATATTCTTCGAGAGCCCTATTGGACTGACAATTATTAAGAGCTTCCAGCGTGGAACAACAATTATGAACATCAATCACTTGGACATTATGGAAATGGAAATACCTATAATCCCGATACGTGAGCAAAAGGACATGATTGAACAGTATCATAATGAACTCATTACTTATAAAAAAACAATCAATGAAGCAGAAACCAGATGGACAAATATAAAAGACAATCTTTATAACAAATTGACTTAGGAGGTTTATACGATGGCTGTGAATTTAGAATTTGAAAATAAACTGTGGGAAATGGCGGATAAACTAAGAGGTAACATTCAACCTTCAGACTACAAGGATGTTATTTTAGTGCTTATATTCTTGAAATACATTTCTGATAGTTTTGAAGAACAGTATAATAAACTGGTTGCTGACGGGGAGGGATTTGAAGAGGAGCAGGATGCCTATGTGGAAGATAACGTATTCTTCGTGCCACCAAGTGCCAGATGGGAGTTTATCAAGAAGAGCGCTAAGCAAAGTATCATTGGTCAAATCATTGATGAGGCTATGATAGTAATCGAAAAAGAAAATAAACACTTAAAAGGCGTCTTGCCGAAAAATTATGTCAGGCCAGATTTTGATAAAACGAAGCTTGGTGAATTGATTGACTTATTCTCCTTTAGTTTAGGAAGCAAGGAATCAAAAGCACAGGATCTTTTAGGCAGAGTCTATGACCCCTGTTGTGGATCTGGTGGTATGTTTGTTCAATCTGCAAAGTTTGTAGAAGAACATCAAGGGAAAAAAGACAATATCCATATATATGGACAAGTTTACAGCTGCCACTTGGAGACTTTGCAAAATGAACCTTGCTATTCGTGGAATCGATGGTAACTTGGGTGATCGAGATGCCGATACTTTGGCAACGATTTGCATAAGAACCTTAGAGTAGATTATATACTCGCAAATCCACCTTTCAACGTAAGCGACTATACCTTGATTCAGGATGACGTGCGTTGGAAATATGGTATTCCACCACAAAACAACGCTAACTATGCATGGATAGAGCATATGATTAGTAAATTAGCGCCTAAAGGGATTGCTGGTTTTGTACTTGCCAAAGGATCAATGGGTACATAAACAAAAGCTGAAGCGGAAATTAGAAAAAATATCATTGAAGCAGGGCTCGTAGACTGCATCGTAACAATGCCGCCTAACCTTTTTTATAATGTTGCCATTCTGGTTTGTCTTTGGTTTATCTCGAAAAACAAAGAAAATCGTAAGGATAAAATACTATTCATCGACGCGCGAAAAATGGGAACTATGGTCACTCGGAAACATAGAGAACTTTCGGATGACGAGATTAAGCAAATTTATAGTACATATCACAGTTGGAACGCTGGCGATGAAAAATATGATGATATTCAGGGATTCTGTAAATCAGCAAACATTGAAGAAGTCAGAGGTCATGAGTATATATTAACCCCAGGAAGATATGTTGGAATCGAAGAAGTGGAAGATGATGGACGCCTTTTGATGAAAAAATGATAAGACTTACTGAAGAATTGGCTGAGATGTTTGCCAAATCGCATCATCTTGAAGACGAAATCAGGCATAGACTGGGGGCGATTGGGTATGAGTTCTAGTGAATGGAGGGAAGCAACTCTTGCTAATTCAGGTATAGAGATAATAGATGGTGACAGGGGTAAAAATTATCCTAATGGATCTGATTTTTCAGATGTAGGGTATTGTTTGTTTCTTAATGCCAAAAATGTTACTTCGGAGGGATTCGTTTTTAATGAGAATATGTTTATAACAAAGCAGAAAGATGAACTTCTTAAAAAAGGAAAATTAAGAAGAGAGGATATCATTCTAACTACAAGGGGAACTGTTGGGAATGTAGGATATTTTAATAGAAAAATTAAGTATGAGAATATGCGAATTAACTCTGGGATGGTAATACTTAGATGCCTTGAGTCAAAAGTTTTGCCTGAATTTGCATATTGGTTATTTAGATCGCCAATTATTCAAAATCAAATTCACTCAATAAGAACAGGTAGCGCCCAACCACAGCTTCCAATTACAGTCATGAAGAATTTGAAATTAGCAATACCGTCCATATTAGAACAAAAGACTATTACGGATACCATATTCAGTTTGGATGATAAAATCGAGCTGAATAAAAAGATAAATGATAATTTAAAGCAGCAGACAAAAGTACTTTTTAAAGAAATGTTTTTACCTTTAAGCCTGCCTGAAAGCTGGAAAGAAACAACCATTGATCATGTTTGACTCAATGTAACAGACGGAGTTCATAATTCTGTTATTGACGATTCAGATGGAAAATATCTACTGTTGAGCTGCAAGAACATTAAGGGCGGCAAAATTTCAGTTGGCTCAAACGAGCGAACAATCAATGAAGTTACATTCAAAAAGCTTCGCAAGCGTACGCAACTTGCCAAAGGAGATGTTTTGCTTTCCTCTGTTGGTACTATTGGTGAACTTGTATTAGTGAACATTGAGCCAGTCAATATTGAATTTCAACGAAGTGTCGCTATAATAAAGCCTAATCCAGAGTTTGTCAGTTCTGCATATTTGTATGAGGCACTGCTAAGTCAACGATCCGAAATAATTAATGCCGCACATGGCGCTGTTCAGCAGTGCATCTTCATAGGTGACATAAAAGGGTTTAAGATTGTTTTGCCACCATTAACACTTATTAATAGGTTTGATGAAATTGTTCTGCCCATACTGGACAAAATCACAGCTAACCAAGTTGAAAATAAGCGCCTTGCCGATATTCGTGATACACTATTACCTAAGTTCATGTCGGGCGAAATCGACGTATCTGCGGTACAAAATTAAGCTATCAAATTATCATTTATCTTTTAAAAGTTATTTTTACAAAATTCAATATTTCATAAAATCAATATTAAAGAGTATCTATAATGGTTAATTCAACAAATGGAAATTAAGTGGGATAATAATCCAGATAATCGAGGTAATCAGATGTCAAATAACAAATCTTTTAAAGCAAAAATCAATATCACGCAGTCAATAAAGCGGTTGACAGTACTGAACGTGCCACGATGGAATCCGGTGACAGAAGAATCGGTGTTGTTTGGCATACTCAGGGCAGCGGAAAAAGTCTCTCCATGGTTTTCTATGCTGGTAAGTTAGTGATCAATGATGAACTTGAAAATCCAACAATCGTCATCATAACGGACAGAAATGATTTAGATGATCAGCTGTTTGGAACATTCATGAAGAGTAAGAACATTCTAAGGAGTACGCCTGTACAAGCCACTGATAGAACCCATTTGAGAGAATTGCTTAATAACCGTACCAGCGGTGGTATTATATTCACAACTATTCACAAATTTGCTCTTTTTGTTAATGAGGTAAAAGAAGGCATCGATGATTATTCCCAATTGGATAAGGTTGCTGAAACTTCCGCAGGTTATGGGATAAAGAAGGTACTTACCGACCGCAAAAATGTCATTGTTATGGCTGAAGCGGCTGTCCATGCAAGACCAAATGAAATAAGTGGCAATATTCGAGCTGGAGGGATGAATACATGGTATTAAAAGCAAATGAATTCTTTGGGAATATAAGAGGTTGACAAATATATCGTACTAATGTACGATATAACTAACGGAAAATATACCGTACGTTTGTTAAATGTATCGAGACATATTTGTCGAAATACTTAGAAAGCGTATAAAAAGCTTAAGGAGGTACCGACAATGAAATTGATGAAAGATGTCACGGAAGCAATCGGTAAAACGCCAATGGTTCATTTGTCAAGAATAACAAAGGCTTTTGGAGTAGAAGGAAATATTTATGCTAAACTGGAGTATTTAAATCCAGGGTTTAGTAAAAAAGATCGTGTAGCATTGCAAATGATTATTGAAGCAGAAGATGCTGGGCTATTGGTTCCAGGACAAACGGTTGTTGAGTTGACAAGTGGAAATACAGGAACCGGGTTGGCAATTGTATGTGCTTGCAAAGGATATCATTTTATTGCATGCATGTCGAAAGGAAATTCTGTAGAACGTGCAAGAATGATGAAAGCACTTGGAGCAGAAGTCATTCTTGTGGATCAAATGCCGGATTCAATCAAAGGTCAAGTTTCAGGTGATGATCTAGCACTTGTTGAAGAGCGAACTAAACAAATTGTAGAAGAACGAAATGCTTTTAGAGCAGATCAATTCAGCTTAAAATCCTGTAATCATGCGCACGAGTATTATACGGGTGAAGAGATGTGGGAACAAATGGGTGGAAATGTTGATGTATTTGTTGACTTTCTTGGAAGTGGGAGTACCTTTTCAGGGTGCGCTAAAACATTGAAGAAGCATAATTCGTCCATTCGATGTTATGTAGCAGAACCAGCAACAGCTGCAATTTATGCGGGTAAAGAAATTACTGAAAAAGGGCATAAAGTGCAAGGTGGAGGATATTGTATGGATCTGTCACTAGTTGATAAAACACTTATTGATGGCTACGTTCAAATTTCAAATGATGAGGCTAGAGACACTGCGAGAAAATTAGCCAAATTTGAAGGTGTGTTTGCAGGGTTTTCATCTGGTGCAAACGTGTGCGCCGCCCTTAAACTGTTAGATTCTACGGAAAAAGGGGGAAATATTGTTGTAACAATAAATGATAGTGGCTTGAAATATTTGAGCACGGATTTGTTTGAGGAAATGTAAAATGAGATTCTATTAATATCGTTCATGTGATTGGAGGAGAAAAATATGCTTATGAGTACAATTCCTAAAGATGATGCACTTAAATTGCTCATGAAATATAACAAAGATTCATATCATATTTTACATGGACTTACGGTTTGTGGCGTAATGATGTGGTATGCCAATGAACTGGGATTTGGAGATGAAGCTGAGTATTGGGCTATTGTGGGATTATTGCATGACATTGATTATGGATTGTTTCCTGAAGAATATTGTGTTAAAGCAGCGGAGCTGCTTCGAGACGTAAGTATATGTGAAGAAATGATTTATCCTATATGTAGTCATGGACATAACATTTGTGTAGATATAGAACCTAAGCATCTGATGGAAAAAGTTCTATATGCCTCCGACGAACTCACAGGGTTAATTGGTGTAGCAGTGCGGATGCGTCCATCTCAAAGTGCTATGGATTTGGAATTATCCAGTGTGATGAAGAAGTTTAAAGATAAACGATTCGCAGCAGGGTGTTCGCGTGTTATTATTGAAAATGGAGCATCAATGTTTGATTGGAGTATTAATGTATTACTTGAAAATACCATTGTGGCTATGTGGTCATGTGAAGAATCTGTAAAGGATACTATGAAGACTTTAAAGTTGTTCTAAAAATGGTATTTACATTGTAACCTCTAAAATTTGGTGTATGTTGAAAATATATGGTGCAGAAATAACCGGCACCAGATGTTAACTTATGGGCCTAATATGGTAGCTTATTTTTGTATAATTGATACTTTACTTGCAAAATCTGATTTTGTCTATTTATAATGTAAGGAGTTATGCTATGAATTTGAGTGAGACAATTGCCGCTAATTTAAAACGACTTAGGCTGGAAAGAAATCTGAGTTTAGGAAAGCTGTCAGAGCTGTCAGGCGTCAGTAAAGTTATGTTGGGACAGATTGAGAAAGCAGATACTAATCCGACGATCAATACACTTTGGAAAATTGCTAACGGTCTGAAAGTGCCTTACACAAAGCTAATTGATGAACCTGAAAACGACACAAAATTCCTCCGGAAAAATCAGAGAAAAGAACAGCATGACGCTAATGGTCATTACCGTATTTTTAACTACTACCACAGTACACCTAGACGTAACTTTGAATTGTTTATAATAGAATTAGATGTCGGAACCGAACAAACTTCAGTAGGGCATTCTGAAAAATCTCAAGAATACATTGTGGTTCTAGAGGGCAATCTTTGTCTGAAAGCGAGTGGAAAAGAATATAATCTCGAGGAAGGGGATTCCATTTCTTTCGATTCTGAAAAACCACATACGTACCTTAATATTGGAGACTGTGTATCGAAGTCAATTATAATTAATTATTACCCAGGTTGAATTGCATGAACAATAGGAATGTAGATTACCGTTAGGATACAATTAGTTGGAGGTGATAAAATGGATGATTTGAAAACTTTAAAAGATATAAGATCAGCAGGTGGGTGGTTTGTTGGAGAATATGCCGCCATTGTAGACGGACATTATGAACAACTTGAAAATGACAAAGGTTATAAAGCAGAATTTATTAAGAAGATTTATCTTGAAGGAGGCCGAGACAGCGACATTGGTGGAACTCGGACAAGGGTTAATGCTTTTATGAGAATTATTGAAAGAAAGCAAATTGTTAACGCCTTAGAATATGTTATAGAATCAAGCAGAATCAAAAAAAATGATTTTAATGCTGTACAAGTTGCAAAGCAGACACTTAAGCAATTAAATAAACAAATGATACAATATGGATAGGCTACACGAAGTTGAAGGGGCTCTTCAATCTATGCAGAATGTTTTTCAAATAGGATGCATTCTTTAGCCTGTAATATATTGAAGTATGATTTTGCTGTATATTTTCAATTTTAGTTCGAGTTACTAAAAACACAAATAAATCAATTTTGTTACCGACTTTTTTATTACAAATAATTGCAAACTTTATTTTTTATTTGCAATTAGTTACTGACTTTTTTATGATTTTGTAATAGTATGTACATGAGGAATTAAGGGTTTTAAGTTATTTCAGTTACCGACTTTTTTAGGATAGATCAAATAGTAGTTTTGAGAGGACGCCATGAAATTAAACGTTGTATCATTAGGAAGAATTGATTATAAGGAAGCACTTGATATCCAGGAGAAGCTTTTAATATTGAGGCAGCAGAGAAAAATAGACAATACACTTTTACTGCTCGAACATCCTCCCGTCATAACTCTTGGCAGGAGGGGAATATACTCCAATATTATTGCTCCCAGAGAGGAATTGGATGCAAACCGGATTAGCATATACGAGGTTTCAAGAGGTGGTGATGTTACCTATCACGGCCCCGGACAGATAGTGGGTTATCCGATTGTAGATTTAAAAGATTTAAATAAGGGCGTAAAGGACTTCGTTTGGGGAATAGAAGAGATTTTTATTTGTTTGTTAAAAAAACAATATGATATTACAGCCCACCGTGAAGAAAAAAAATACACAGGTGTTTGGGTTGGAGATGAAAAGATCACGGCAATAGGTATTGCAGTAAAAAATTGGGTTACAATGCATGGGTTTGCATTTAATGTAAACACAGACTTGGAGCATTTCAAATGGATTAATCCTTGTGGAATAACAGATAAAGGAGTAACATCATTAGAAAAACTGTTGGGGTGCCACCAGGATTTAAGTAAATTAAATGAAATTGTTTTGGAATATTTTTGTGAAATATTTGATTTTATACCTGAAAAAATCGACAGTAGAAACTTATTGGAAATAGAATAGGGTTAAGCGAAATTGGAAGGGGCCAGCATTATGTATGAGCGTAAACCAGATTGGTTGAAAGTTAAGGTTCGCAGCGGACAGGGCAGAGGGCAAGTGGAAGAAATTTTGGGACGACTTTCCCTTAATACTGTTTGTAAAGAGGCAAATTGCCCAAATCTTATGGAGTGTTTTTGTAGAAAGACAGCTACGTTCATGATCCTTGGGAAAGTGTGTACAAGAAACTGTACTTTCTGTAATGTAATCAAGGGGAGCACTGAGAATGTAGATCCTGAAGAGCCTTTGCGTGTTGCTGCGGCTGTAAGAGAGCTTGAATTGAAGCATGTTGTTATTACCTCGGTAACCAGGGACGACCTTCCGGATGGAGGTGCCGGGCATTTCGCAAGAGTGATTGACGAGATAAAAAAAATTGATTCAAGGGTGACTATTGAAGTACTCATCCCTGACTTCAATGGAAATAAGTCTGCTTTAAGCAAAGTAGTGGAAGCAGAGCCACAAATAATTGGCCATAATGTTGAAACTGTCTATAGGCTTTATCCTGAGGTAAGGCCTATGGCTTCATACCATAGAACTCTAGAATTGTTAAAGAATATTAAACAAATGAACAAAGAAATACTGACAAAGTCGGGAATTATGCTTGGACTTGGTGAAAAGCAAGAGGAGGTTATTAAAGTATTCGAGGATTTAGTATTATCCGGTTGCAATATTTTAACTGTCGGACAGTATCTTGCCCCATCAAAAAATCATCACCCTGTAGTTGAGTATATACAGCCTGATATATTTGAGGAATATAAAAGGATCGGTTTGGAGATGGGGTTTCGGTTTGTGGCCTCTGCTCCTTTGGTAAGAAGTTCTTATCACGCAGATGAGGTATTTGAGAAGTAATATATTTCACGAAGAAAATATCAATTTCAAATGCGTTTGTACTATCGCCTCAAAAATGGATATCTGGAACTGATGCTATTGGTCTCATATCCAAATGCAGGCTATGGTTGAAACTAAGGATTCCATAAAGCTGTGAAAACAAGCCTTGTTAAAATAATCAGTGAAGAAAATAAAAGAAAAACGACTTATCAACTTGACATTGAATTGAACCAACTTATATCAAAATCAATATCTTCAAAGGGATTTGACCAAACCCATAAAAAACAATATTAGTGTGGACTGGGCCATCCGTGACAGTGTTCAAGCCAAAATGAAAATGACGATTAAACGGATTCTTAAAAAATATGGATACCCACCTGATAAGACTGCTAAGGCAGTAGACATTGTAATGGAATAATTATAAAACTTTATTATTATTTGCAATTAGTTACTGACTTTTTTATGATTTTGTAATAATATATACATGAGAAATTCAGGGTTTGAAGTTATTTCAGTTACCGACTTTTTTAGGATAGATTAATGGGTGTTCCATCGTAAAAAAATCGGTAACTAAAAATTGAAAAAGTTATTTTAAAAAGAGAGTACTTTTGTACTCTCTTTAAAGTTATAACGAATCACAATTCATTATAAATCGTAATAATATGCCATTTCTGCAGGATGAGGAATTTTATTAATCATATCCGATTCAGCGCGTTTGTTTTTAATCCATAGATCCAAAAGGCTCTGTGGGAATACTCCACCACGAGTGAGATAATCATTATCAGTCTCTAAAGCATCAAGGGCTTCATCAAGCGTCTTCGGCAACGCGTCCAGTTTCTTTTTTTCTTCATCGGAAAGATCATAGAGATTAAAGTCATAAGGACCCCATCCATTTTCTTGTGGATCGATTTTATTTATCATCCCATCAATACCTGCCATTAAGATGGCGGCATATGCATAATACGGATTGCATGTAGCATCGGGGCTTCTTAACTCAAAACGTTTTG
>Ga0209386_1000658_pt1 | contig 16129 bp, 15 predicted proteins | sample NGEPertwo_FD_184510 | JGI IMG/M metagenome (GOLD analysis project Ga0209386, IMG submission 184510) | Arctic peat soil microbial communities from the Barrow Environmental Observatory site, Barrow, Alaska, USA - NGEE Permafrost154B-two... | ecosystem: Environmental > Terrestrial > Soil > Wetlands...
CTTGCATTTACCCTGCAAATATTTGCGCAAAAAAGAACTACGCCTTCGATTGCAGCAATCATTATGAGTCTGGAGTCTGTTTTTGCCGTATTATTTGCGGCTGTTCTTCTAAAAGAAACAATGAGTACCATTCAACTGGCTGGATGCTTATGCATATTTGCAGCGGTCATTATTGCACAAGTGGAAAGGAAAAAGTAAAAATGGATATTTTTTATATAGTATTTGGATTTATTTTACTGGTGATGGGCTGGCTGGAATTTGCCTATTCTAAACTGATGAGGCGTAAAAGAGAAGCTGGAGAAAACTGGGGAAGAATTGAAGCTATGATAAAGGCCAGATCTTCCGCTATAATTGAACTTCTGGAATTGATTTCAAATCAGGGGATAATAGAACCAGAAATGGAATTTTTGTACAAAATTAGCGGTGGGTATTGCATTTCTGAAGATAGAGACCAGGTTGCGGAAATGGCGGAAAAGGCTACACCTTTTTTATACAGTCTGCTTGAAAAAATAAAAGCGAAAAAAATCGACACAGAAAAGGTTGCAGAAATATTGGAGATGGATGAGGAACTTGAAGTAATGGCTGGCAGCTTTAATAAATATGTGTATTTGCATAATGAGATTATTGGATGGAAGAAATACAAGCTGCAAATAATGATTTTGAGACCAAACCCATTAAGAGATTTTATATTAAAACGAGAAATGTAAATTGCTTTAGACGATGAAAACAATATGTTCGAACATTGGAGAAACCTTCAAATGTGAGAGTATATTGTTTTTTTTTGTATTTTTGTAAATAACTGTTGATATTAACTCAAACGTTTGCTATAGTGAACTTAACCAAAGAACGCAAACGTTTTCGTTAATTTTCTAACAAATAAGAGGAGAAGAAAATGTCACCAACAATCAAAGATATTGCAAAGGAATTAGGTGTATCCTACTCTTCCGTTTCAAGAGCGCTAAATGGTAAAAAAGGGGTTAGTGAAAAAACCAGAATTGACATTGAGAATGTAGCAAAGGCATTGGGATATCAGCCTAACGATCTTGCAAGGGGACTGGTAAATAAAGTTTCAAAAACGATAGGCGTTATAATACCGGAGATTACAAACCCATTTTTCAGTGAAATAGTAAAGGGTATTATAGAAGCATCAACGAAGGAAAACTATGATATTTTTTTATGCGTTTCTAACTGGGATGCAGATATAGAAGCATCCTATTTACAGGCACTAAGGAAAAAACAGGTCGACGGAGTTATTATAAAACCGGCAAGAGATCAAGATGTGTCTATTTACGAACAGTTTGTATTACCACACGTTATACTTGAAAGCTGGGAGAAATTAAATAATGCCTGTTCTATATCCCTTGACAATGAAAAAGGCGGTTATATAGCAACGAAACATTTAATTAAATGTGGGTACAAAAATATTGGATTTCTTCCAGGAAAAAGAGAATCCCTTTCTTCAAAACAAAGAAAAATCGGCTGGCAGAGGGCATTATACGAAGCTGGAATGGCTGATAATGAAAACAGAATTGTTTACACGAATTTTTCAATTGAAGGTGGATATGAAGCTACGAAAACACTTATGGAGACAGATGAAAGCATTGATGCCATTTTTGCCGCAAATGACGTGATTGCGTTGGGAGCATTACAGTATCTGAGTGAAAATAACATTGCAGTACCTGACAGAATTGGTGTGATAGGTTTTGACAATATTTCATATTCCAGGTTGCCTCAAATCATGCTGACCACAGTGAATCAGCCGGTATATGATATGGGAACCATTGCTTTTAAATCAATGGTAGAAATGTTACAGGGAAAAGAAGATTCAAAGGGGAAAAGCATTGTGCTGGAACCCGATCTGATTATCAGAAGAACAACAAGAGGAGAAATTGATGGAGAAAATTAAAACAGGAATAGTGGGACTTGGCAGACTTGGCAAGTTGCATGCCCATAACATAGCTTTCAATATCCCCTATGCAGAACTTTTGGCAGTCTGCGGTGTTGTGCCGGAAGAAGTTGTAACTGTACAAAAGGAATGGGGAATTCCATATGGATATTCTGATTTTGGTGAAATGATTCAGAATAAGGAATTGGACGCCGTTGCCATACTTTCACCATCTCCTTTTCACGTAGAGCATATACAGATGGCGCTGGAGGCCGGGCTTCATGTCTTTGTTGACAAACCACTTGGGATCAATGTGGAAGAATGCCTTAAAGCAGAAGAAATAGTGGCTAAACATCCAGATCAGGTTTTTATGATTGGTTTCATGAGACGATATGATCCATCCTATAAGTATGCAAAACAAATGATTGAGCAGGGTAAAATCGGGAAACCGTTTCTTATAAAACTCACAAGTTGTGATCCGGAGAATACCATTGAAGGAGCGATTCGATTTGGAGCAAGCAGCGGCGGATTATTTATTGATATGACTGTTCATGATATTGATCTTGCCCGATGGTACCTGCAGGATGAGGTTGAAGAAGTGTATGCAATAGGAGGCAGTTATGTGCATAAAGAATTTGAAGAATATAAAGATGCAGATAATGCTCTCGCTTTAATGCGATTTAAAAATAACGGTATGGCAATGTTTCACAGCGGTCGTAATGCGGCGCATGGGTATCAGGTAGAGACAGAAATTGTGGGACCTTTAGGTTCATTACGAATAGCAGCTGAGCCTTATAAAAATCTTTGCACGATTTTTGATCAAAACGGGGTTGTGAAAGAGTGCTCACAAAGTTTTCAGGAACGTTTTGCGGAAGCATATCTGGAAGAGATGAAAGAGTTCGTTCAATGTATTGTAACAGGGAATAAACCTGATATAACCGCACATGACGGAACAATGAATACACAAGTAGCATTCTCGGCAACACAGTCATTTCACGAAAAGAGAGCTGTTAAACTTTAAAAATGGAGGGTTTTTTATGGACTTAGAAGGAAAATGCAAAATAAAAAATCAAATAACAGAAGGAAAAGGTCTTCAGTCAATAGTAACAGATGGTGTGACACCGTCTATGATGATGGATTTCGGTATATTAAAACTAGATAAAGGCACTATATATAATAACAAAGATTCAAAGGAACGTATATTTTTACTGCTTAACGGAGAAGCTGTTTTACGGACAAATAACAATGAATTTACTGTAAAAAGAACTAATATATTCGATGAGGGTCCATGGTCCCTTCATGTACCGATGGATGTGGAAGTGGAGATTGGGGGGCAAGCCAACGGGACGGAATTTGCTGTGCATAGTACTGAAAACGAGAAAATATTCAATGTAAAGCTGTATGGACCAGAGGATTGCCGAATTGAAATACGCGGTGCAGGGCAGATGAATGAGGCCGGAACGCGTTTGGTTCGGACGATACTGGATCACGAGAATGCTCCCTATGCTAATCTGATGCTGGGAGAAGATGTTCATTACCCTGGGAAATGGGCTGGGTTCCCCTCCCATTCCCATAAGCAGCCAGAAATTTACTTCTACCGGTTTATGCCGGAGCAGGGTTTTGGACTGCTAAAGCTTGGAGACCAGGGAGTCTGCATGGAGCAAAATGATACGGTGCTGATTTTACCGGATCTTGTACACCCTCAGGTTGCGGCTCCAGGATATGCCATGTATTTTTTATGGGTTATCAGGCATCTGGAAGGTAACCCATATATAGGACCGACATTTGAAGAGAAACACTTATGGGTGGAAGATCCAAGGGCAATCCTCTGGCCGGAAAGGCAATTATAATGAAAAAAGCACTACATACGAAGACGATATATGGTTGTAACCTTGCGACGGCCCTATCTATAGCAGAAACAACAGGGTTTACAGCTGTTGAAATAGTGGCAGAGAGACTAAATTCATATCTGCATCAAGGCAATACACCAGAAGATTTAAGAAAGCTGCTGATAAAACATGGACTTGGAGCGGTTTGCATCAATGATATCTGCCATGTTGACAGAGAGGACAAAGCTGCCAGGGAGAAGATGGCGGAAGAGGCCTGGCTTTTATCCAGCGTTGCAAAGGAAATTGGCTGTAAAGCCATACAACTTGTTCCTCTTTGCTCTTTGGAGGGCAAAGAATGGAAAGACATTAAACGTATTACAGCAGACAATATTCGAATGGTCGCAGACATAGGCAGCAAATTCGGTGTTGGTTTTCAGTTGGAACCTGTTGCATGGTCCCCTATAAACTCATTATCAAAGAGTCTGGATTTGATAAATGCCGTAGACAGGGATAACCTTCGGATGGTGGTGGACTTCTGGCACTTGTGGTCAGGAGGAGGAACAACCCCAGAGGAAGTTTCAAAACTTTCAAAAGAACAAATATATAATATTCACTTTTGCGATGGGAAAAAACAAGCCAGCGGTACGGTCTGGGATGAAACCATATTAAGGGGTCATTACCCGGGAGACGGTGATATACCACTGAAAGATTGGGTGGATGCCGTCAAGGCTACAGGATACGATGATTACTGGTCTTGTGAGCTAATAAGCGCACGCCATTGGGAAATGAATGCCATAGAGGTGGCAAAGACGATGAGTGCTGCAATGGAGACATATATTGGAAAATGACAGGGTATCATGTAAATGATTGAGAGGATGTAGAAAAGTGGATGTGAATAAACTGAAGGAAAATTATGAATATAAATCAATAGACATCATCACGCTAGGACGAGCGTGTATCGACTTGAATGCAAATGAAATAAATAGGCCAATGGAAGAAACCATGAGTTTTACAAAAACAGTAGGAGGGTCTCCTGCAAATATTGCAGTGGCTTGCCGAAAATTGGGTCTTTGCACAGCATTTTTAGGCCGTGTTTCTGATGATCAGCATGGCAGATATATTCGCGGATACTTCGAACAACTCGGCATAATAACGGAAACACTTGTAACAGATAATCCTGGGAGTTCGACAGGGCTTGCATTTACTGAGATAAAAGCTCCTGGAAATGCAGGGTATCTGATGTACAGAAGTAATGTCGCTGATTTGAATTTATGCCCTGCTGATGTTTCAGAGGAGCAGATTCGTAAAAGTAAAATTCTTCTCATTTCAGGAACTGCGCTTTCCAGAAGCCCTTCGCGTGAAGCGGTTTTTACCGCACTTGCTTTTGCACGAAAGCATCATACCTTTATTGCATTTGATTTGGATTTCAGACCTTTTACCTGGAGTTCCCCTGAAGAAACTTCAATTTATTATTCACTTGCTGCTGAGAAGAGCGATTTGATTATGGGTACGAGAGAAGAATTTGATGCCTTGGAAGCAAACCTGGAACAGTCTGAAAGAGAAGATATTAAGACGGCATCACGATGGCTTTCATTTCAGCCTTCAATGATATTAATTAAACATGGGAAGGCCGGGTCTCAACTTTATCTGGAAACTGGAGAAATTATTGAGGGAGCTGTATTCCCGGTTACGCCACTTAAAACAATGGGTGCGGGGGATTCTTTTGCGGGGGGCTTTCTATATGGACTGCTTCAGGGGACAGGTTTATATGAAGCAACAGAATTAGGTGCTGGCGCAGCTGCCATTGTTGTGACAAAAAACAGCTGCAGTGAAGCAATGCCCACATTACAGGAAATAGAGGATTTTATCCGTTCGTATAAAGATAGATAGGAGATTAGAATGCTGTCAAGCCTAAAACCATTTACTACAGAAACAGCTTATATGCGAAAAGCAGTCCCTGGATTTAATATTTTTGGATATGAAGATGCCAAGGCGGTCATTGAGGCGGCTGAGGAGATAGGTGCTCCTGCCATTTTAATGACGAATAAGGACTGTGTTGAACACATTCCACTGGATTCGCTGGCTGGGCTACTGCTACCTATGGCTAAAAAGGCCAAAGTCCCTGTTTGCATACATTTGGATCATGCTAAATCGGAAGAGCTGGTTGAGGTGGCTATTGAAGCCGGATATACCTCAGTAATGTTTGACGGATCGGCGCTTTCCATCGATGAGAATATATCCCGGACAAGAATCATTGTGGAATTTGCAAAAAAATATAATGTCTCTGTTGAAGGGGAAATAGGATCAGTTGCCTATTCTGACCGTAACTTTGATGTGGCAACCGTTTATACAGAACCTGAAGAAGCATATCGCTTTGCAACAGAAAGCGGCGTTGACTTAATGGCTGTTTCGGTGGGAACACTTCATCGTATGCAGTCACAGCATGCGAAAATTCAATATGAGAGACTTGAAGCCATTCAGAAGAAAACGAACATACCTCTTGTAATACATGGAGCAACAGGTGTTTCAGATGAAGACCTGCTACGTATGATTAATTATAATATTGCGAAGTTTAATATTGGAACTGCATTGCGAATAGAATTCGGCAGAGCATTAAGAAACGAAGTCCTTGAGAATCCGAATGAATATGACCGGTTAAAACTTTTTGAAGAACCGATGAATGCCGTAAGGCGAGTGGCTTTATTAAAATACAAACAATTAGGATGGTAAGGAGGATAATAATGAGAACTGAGAAATTAACAATGGCACAGGCACTGGTAAGATTCCTTGATAATCAGTATATAAATATAGATGGTGAGGAAATCAAATATATTGAGGGTGTTATTGGAATATTCGGACATGGTATTGTGGTAGGTTTAGGGGAGGCTCTGGAAGATAATGGACACAGCCTGAAATTTTATCAAGGTAAAAGTGAACAAGGAATGGCGCATGTGGCTATGGGATACGCCAAACAGAAAAACAGGACAAAAATAATGGCAGTAACCAGTTCAATAGGTCCTGGTGCTTTAAACATGGTAACAGCTGCAGGGACGGCGACAGCAAACAGAATTCCTGTTTTATTTCTTCCTGCAGATGCTTACGCAGATCGGCAACCGGACCCTGTGCTTCAGCAAATTGAGCAACCTTATGATTACAACATAACAGCGAATGATGCCTTCAAACCTGTCAGCCGTTACTGGGACAGAGTGGCACGTCCTGAACAACTGATGACAGCAGCAATCAATGCAATGAGAGTTTTAACCAATCCAGCGGATACTGGTGCAGTTACCATATGTCTTCCACAGGATGTTCAGGGAGAAACTTATGATTACCCCGTAGAATTTCTTGCGAAGAGAGTTCATGTTATTCAAAGAAGAGAAATAGATGAAATAACCCTCAAACAGGTTACGAAATTAATAATAGATAGCAAAAAGCCGTTTATCATATGTGGTGGAGGGGTTCGTTATTCAGATGCAGGGAAAGAATTGGCTGAATTTGCCGGTAAATTCAACATTCCGTTTGGAGAGACTCAGGCAGGTAAAGGTATTGTATTATCAGATCATCCAATGAATATGGGTGGTGCAGGTGTGACGGGGACGCTTTCTTCAAATATTTTGGCCAAGGATGCGGATCTTATTATTGGAATCGGGACAAGGTTGAATGACTTTTGTACAGCTTCAAAAAGTGCGTACAGCAGAGAAGATGCAAAATTCATCAGTATCAATGTTAATACAATGGATGCTTATAAAATGAATTCTACACCTGTTTTTGCAGATGCAAGGTTAGCGGTTACAGCTATTGGCAGAGAACTGACAAATCAGAGTTACAAGAGTGCATATAAAGGTGAAATAGAAGCAGCGAAAAAAGAATGGGATGCCGAGGTTGACCGCCTATATCAGATTGAAGGTGAAGGCGGAATTGCACAGACAAGAATTTTAGGTGAATTGAATGAGAAGCTGATGGCAAAAAATGCAATAATTGTAACGGCTTCAGGCAGTCTGCCCAGTGATTTGCAAAGGGTTTGGAGATGTCGTGGAGAAAATGCATATCATGCGGAATATGCATTTTCCTGCATGGGATATGAAGTGAATGCAGCTTTAGGTGTTAAGATTGCGGAACCTGATCGAGATGTGTATGCCGTTTTAGGTGATGGAAGTTTTATCATGTCTCATTCAGAGCTCCTTACAAGTATTCAGGAAGATCTGAAAATCAATGTGATTGTATTGGACAACAGTGGGTTCCAATGTATTCACAATCTGCAGAGAAGCCAGGGAATTCCAAGCTTCGCTAATGAATTCAGATATCGTGAGAGTGATACGAATCGGCTTACAGGCAAATGTGTGCCAGTTGATTTTGCAGGAATTGCCGCTGGCTATGGAGCTGGAGCATATCGGGCAGATACTCTAGAGGTGTTTGTTGATGCATTTCATGAAATGGAGAAGAATAGCAAGAGCTCCTTGCTTGATGTGAAAGTTCTGGCAGGAACAATGACAGATGGATATGATGCATGGTGGAGAGTAGGCACCGCAAAAGTATCAAAACGGGATAGTGTAGTTGCTGCCGCAGAGAAACAGCTTGAAGATGTTAATAAAGCAAGAAAATTTTAAATAATGCTGGAACTGGAGGGAAAAATGGACAAATCAAAAATAAAACTTGGTGCGGCACCCATTGCCTGGACAAACGATGACTTGCCTGATTTAGGAAGTGAAAACACGTTTGAACAATGTGTCAGTGAGATGGCGCTTGCTGGATATGTGGGAACAGAGATTGGTACGAAATATCCGAAGGAAGCCCAACGATTAAAAAAGGCGCTTGAATTGAGAGGACTGGTAGTCTGCAATGCCTGGTTTAGTGGTAGCTTTACCAACAAACCCTACAATGAAGTGATTAATGAATTTAGAGTACATTGTGATTTCATGTCTGAAATGGGCGCTAAAGTAATAGGTGCAGCTGAAGTGGGAAATAGTGTACAAGGACAGCAGCTGCCTGTAATTGACGCAAAACCTGTTTTCACAGAAGAACAGTGGAAACTGGTTGGACGAGGGTTTCAGGATATGGCAAAAATTGCTGAAAAAAAAGGAATCGTTTTGGCATATCATCATCACATGGGTACTGGCGTTCAGACGCCTTCTGAAATCGACAGGTTTATGGAGGAAACTGACGGGATGGTCAAACTGCTTTTTGATACAGGGCATCTTGTGTATTCGGAAGGATCAGAAAAAGCCATGCTTGCAGTTTTGAAAAAATATGAGGGTAGAATTGCGCATGTCCATTTAAAGGATATCAGGCCTGAAATGGTTAAAAAAGTAATTGATGAAAAATTAAGCTTTCTTGATGGAGTTCGACTTGGAACCTTTACAGTGCCAGGAGATGGTTTTATAGATTTTAGACCGGTCTTCAATGAATTGGAACGTCAGAATTATGAAGGATGGATGGTTGTTGAAGCGGAACAGGATCCAGCAGTTGCTGATCCATACGAATATGCCTTGAAGGCCAGACAATATATTCATGATCTGACAGGTTTATGACCAAAAAGTTGTTATTTAAGAGAAAGGGAAATCGATGAAAAGCAAAATGAAAGTCGGCATTATCGGCGTTGGAAGAATAGGAAAAGTCCATACCTTAAGCATTCTGAATTATATGCCCGAAGTTGAAATCAAGGCGATTTCAGATATAAACTTTGAAGGAGCAAAAGAGTGGGCATTACAAAACGGGATACAGCATGCTTATCAGGATTATAAAGAAATACTGAATGATCCAGAAATAGATGCAGTTCTTATATGCTCTTCTACGGATACACATTCGACTATTTCAGTAGAAGCCGCAAAAGCAGGGAAACATATTTTTTGTGAAAAACCGGTTGATTTGACAATAGCAAAAGTTGAGGCAGTTATTAATGCGGCAATGGAAGCAAATGTAAAATTGCAAATTGGATTTAACAGAAGATTCGACCATAATTTTAAAAAAGTGAGGGAACTCATCAAAGATGGAACTCTTGGAGAAATACAGATTCTCAAAATCACTTCAAGAGATCCGGAACCCCCTTCAGCAGAGTATGCGGCCGCATCTGGCGGAATGTTTCTGGATATGACTATTCACGATTTCGATATGGCCAGGTTTATGATGGGATGTGAGCCGACGGAGGTATATGTGGCCGCCGCGTGTTTAGTAGATCCTGCAATTGGAGAAGCAGGGGATGTAGACACTGCCGTCATAACAATCAGATTTGAAAATGGCGGACTTTGCGTGATAGACAACAGCAGAAAAGCGGTGTATGGATATGATCAAAGAGTAGAAGCATTTGGCTCAAAAGGTAAAGCGGAAATTGAGAATGATGTACCTTCTACAGCAGTATGGAGTACAAAAGATGGGATATATAAAGAGAAACCGAAATACTTCTTTCTAGAAAGGTATATGGATTCATTTGCTGAGGAAATGAAACAGTTTGTAGCAGCAATAATCAATGATACTGAAACACCAGTTGTCGGATTTGATGGACTACAACCGATAAAAATGGGATTGGCAGCGAAGAAATCTGTCGCAGAGGGAAGACCTGTGAAATTGTCCGAGTTTATTTAAGATATTAGCAGAATGGTCTGTTGATATAAATATTAAAATGGAGGAGAAAAAAATGAAAAAAATTCTAATTTTAATGCTTGCCCTTGTCTTGGCCTTAGGAACACTTACGGCTTGTGGCGGCGCAGCAGAAGAACCGGGAGCAGCAGCAGCTGTTACTATTGGATTTGCCAGCAGCAATCTGAATGATACTGGACAAACATTCATTGCAGATGCAGCTACAGCTTATGCTGCAGAAAACAACATTACTATTGATGTACAGGATGCTCAGGAAGATGTTGTAAAACAGCAGGACCAGGTTAATGCATTAATCGCAAAGGGCGTCAATGCTCTTGTCGTAGTTCCAGTTGACACAAGCGCAATGGGAGCAATCACAGACGCTGCAACAGCAGCAGGAATTCCACTAGTTTATGTAAATAGAAACCCATTTGGTGAGGCTACTCCTCCTGAAGGCGTATATTACATTGGATCAAAAGAAGTGGTTGCAGGAGAACTTCAGGGAGAGGCTTTAATTAAACTTATGGGAGAAACTGGCGGCGTTGCTATCTTAATGGGAAAATTAGATAATGAGGCAGCTGTAAAAAGAACAGAAGGAAATAAGAATGTTTTAAGCAAGATCCCTGGAATAACAATTTTAGCTAAAGAAACTGGAAACTGGCAGAGAGACCAAGGTATGAGTTTGACTGAAAACTGGTTAACGGCCTATGGAGATAAGTTAAACGCTATTCTTGCAAATAATGATGAAATGGCACTTGGTGCTGTTCAAGCGTTAAATGCAGCAGGAAGAACAGATATTTTGGTACTTGGTGTAGACGCAATTCCTGATGCTAAAACTGCTGTTGCAGATGGAAGTCTTGCCGGCACTGTTTTGCAGGATTTGGCTGGACAAGGAAGAACGGGCATGGAAATTGCTTATAAAGTAATAAATGGAGAAACACCAGATCAGGTTACATGGATTGAATTCGTTTCAGTAACACCAGAAAATGTTGCAGATTTTAACTAAAAAATAAAATATTTGGAGGAGAAAAGAGCTTCTCTTTTCTCCTCTATACCATATTGATGCCAAAAGGGAGAAAGCTATGGAAAAACAGAAATATCTTGTGGAGATGAAAAATATTGTGAAAAATTTCCCTGGGGTGCAGGCTTTACGTGGTGTGAATTTAAATGTGGGATATGGAGAAGTGCACTCATTGGTAGGAGAAAATGGTGCCGGAAAGTCTACACTTATGAATTGCCTTGTAGGGATGCTGCCTCCAACTGCTGGACAGATTTATTTCGACGGAAAAGAAATCTCCAATTACAACACATCGGATGCGTTGAAAATGGGTATTTCAATGATTCATCAGGAACTTAGCCCAGTCATGTATAGAAGTATAATGGAAAACATATGGTTAGGAAGAGAACCTAAAAATAAATTTGGTCTGATTGACCATAAAAAAATGTATGATATGACAAAAGAAGTGCTGGAGACAATAAATCTTGATGTGGACCCAAAAAAATTAATGAAAGAATTGACAATAGCAAAAATCCAAATGATAGAAATTGCAAAAGCAATTTCTTATAATGCAAAATTGATAATAATGGATGAACCAACTTCGGCTTTGACAAAAAAAGAGGTCGTGCAGCTTTTTGATATCATGAAAAAGCTAAAAGAGAAGGGTAAATCTTTAATTTATATCTCTCATAAACTAGATGAAATATTTGAAATTAGTGATAAAATAACTGTTTTCCGTGATGGAACATGGATTGGAACTGAAGATAAGGTTAAATTTGACGTTCAGTCGCTGATTAAAATGATGGTTGGACGAGATATAACGGAAATGTTCCCAAAAGTAGACTGCATCATAGGAGAGACCAAACTTGAAGTAACAGGTTTGGCCGATACTGGAAGATTTAAGGATGTTTCATTTACGGTCAAAAAAGGAGAAATCCTTGGAATCGCAGGTCTTGTAGGAGCCGGAAGGACAGAGGTTATCGAAACATTATTTGGTATCAGAAGAAAAACAGCGGGCAAGGTCTTTATCGATGAAAAAGAAGTCGCAATCAAAACACCTATGGATGCCATAGAAAATAAAATGGCACTGCTTACTGAGGACAGGCGCCTAAGTGGTATTTTCCCTGTTTTGTCGGTATTTCAAAATACAATTGTTGCGAACTTGAGGAGCTATGTTAAAAATAATGGATTACTCGATAATAAAAGAGCGTTTAGTGATGTGGAAAGTTATGTAAAAGCAATAAAAATTAAAACGCCAAGCATAGAACAGCGAATTAGTAATTTGAGTGGAGGGAACCAGCAGAAGGTGCTTGTGGCAAGATGGCTGTTGACAAAGCCAGAAATACTAATCCTGGATGAACCTACCAGAGGCATCGATGTAGGCGCAAAAGCGGAAATTCATAAATTGATTACTGCGCTTGCTGGGGAAGGTAAAAGTATTATCATGGTATCATCTGAACTGCCGGAGGTTATGGGGATGAGTGATAGAATCATGATTATGCACGAGGGGAAAGTCACAGGCATTATTGAAAATAGAAAAGATTTATCGCAGGAGGAAATAATGAATTATGCCACTGGGAATACCTCCGCCGATCAACTTGAAATGTAGAAGGAGAGAAATACAATGAGTGAGAATTTAAAAAATCTTGTAAGTGAAGTTGAGAATGCAAGCGAGTTGAAATCAAATAATCATACTGATAATAAAATGCTTCTTTATCTTAAAAAGTATGGAATTATATTTGCGCTGATTCTTCTAATTGTTGGGATATCCATTGCTGAACCGAAATTCTTGAATCCAATTAATATATTCAATGTACTGACTCAAAGTTCGATATATGGTATCATGGCCCTAGGGATGACGTTGGTTATTATAGCTAAAGGGATTGACCTTTCTGTTGGATCTATCCTTGCTTTTTCTGGAATTGTTGCAGCAAGTCTGGGTCAGGTAGCAACAGCTTCCACAAAATTTTTCCCAAATCTGGCTGAAATGCCAGTCATTGTTCCAATATTAGCTGCTTTAACAATAGGTGCCTTGATAGGAGCGATAAACGGCGGGTTGATTGCTTATACAGGAATCCCGGCTTTTATAGCAACTTTGGGGATGATGACGATGGCAAGGGGCGCCACTTTAATGTATACATCAGGGAAACCAATCACTCAACTCACACCTGATTTTATGTTTCTTGGGAGCAAAATAGGCATAATTCCTGTTCCAGTCATTATATATGCGTTAATGGCTGGTATAACCTGGGTATTACTTAATCACACGAGTTTTGGAAAAAATATTTATGCCATTGGCGGAAATATAAAGGCAGCAGAAATTTCTGGTGTGAATGTCAAAAAAAATCTTCTTCTTCTTTATGCATTCTGCGGATTGACGGCAGCAGTAGCTGCCATCGTATTCGCAGGACGTGTAGGGAGTGTTCATCCTGGTGCAGCTGTAAGCTACGAATTGACGGCCATCGCAGCGTCCGTAATAGGTGGTACAAGCTTTGACGGAGGCATTGGAACCGTCGGAGGGGCAGTCATTGGAGCGCTGGTTCTGGGCGTGCTTCGTAATGGTTTAACTTTACTTGGTGTTCAGGCTTACTGGCAGCAAATCCTTGAAGGAATGATTATTATTGTAGCAGTTATTATCGACATGAGAAAAAATGCAAAAAAGAAGTAAGCATTAAAAAAGGAGAAAAAAATGAACAAGTTGTTAGAAATGAAGAAAAAGTTCCCACAGACGAAAGTATGGAATGACTCATGCTCAGTGAAAGAACTAAAATATTGTATGGAAAATGGAGGAGTTGGGGCAACTACGAATCCGGTCATTGTAAAAAATGTTCTTGAAAAGGAGCTTCCTGATTATGAAGTGTATATTAAAAATCTAATAGCAGCCAACCCAACAGCCTCAGAAGATGAACTGGCGTGGGATATCATTGAAAAATTTGCAATTGATGGAGCAAAAGTGCTGGAACCGGTTTTTAACCCTAAAACAGGAGAGGGTAAAATTTCCATTCAAACAAATACGAAGAATTATAAAAATGTTGAGAAACTTGTTGAACAGGCAGTATATTTTGCCACACTGGCACCAAATATGCAAGTTAAAATGCCTGCAACAGAAGCAGGGATAAAAGCTTTTGAGGAGGCTACATACAGAGGGGTCAGTATAAATGCGACTGTTTCGTTTACTGCAACTCAAGCCATTGCAGTTGGAGAGGCTGTTCAAAAGGGCCTTGACAGAAGAGCGGCAGAAGGCCTTGATAACTCGGAGATAAGCCCGGTTTGTACGATAATGGTTGGTAGAATGGATGACTGGTTAAAGGCTGCTGCAGGAAAAGCAAAAATAGCGGTTTACCCTCCAGCGCTTGATATGGCAGGAGTAGCTTGTGTTAAAAAAGCTTATAAAGTCTATAAGGAGAGAGGTTACCAGTGCAAAATGTTGGTAGCGGCATATAGAACACCACTTCACTGGTTGGAGTTTATTGGAGGCGATGTGGTTCTGACGATACCTTATAAATATCAGGTGGCGTTTAACAGTTCGGATTTTGACATCGTTGATAGAATGAATGAAGAGGTTGATCCATATTACATTAAAGAATTAAGAAAACTTCCGGATTTTATTAAAGCGTATGACCATATGGAAATAGAGGATTTTGACACTTTTGGAGTTGTGAACAAAACGTTGGATCAATTCGCTCATGGTTATGATGATTTAGTGAATATCCTGAGAAAATTCATGTTTAAATATTAAGGTAAAACAGCTGTGACCTGTTCTGACTTGGGGGTGTTATATAAAGGCAAACCACAAAACAAATTAGAACAGGTTATTAATGTTTTTGCTTAATGAAGAAAGGGATTAAAATGTTAATTAAATTAAATGAAATTAATCATGGATATAATGAAATAACAAATATAGATTCCATTGGGGCTGATATGCTTATGGATATTGGAATATATAAAATGGTTGCTGGCGAAACCCATAAGTTTTCTAATGAGGAAAAAGAAACAGCGTTTTCACTCTACAATGGAGAAATAGAGTTTATTTGGGAGGGTAACAGAAGAATTGTTAAAAGAACATCCCTTTTCGATGAAAACCCAACCGTGCTTCATGTGGCAAAAGGCGTTGAAGTAATGATTAAGCCGAATACAGATGCTGAAGTATTAATTCAGAAGACAATAAATGATAAGGAATTCCCATCAAAATTTTATGCCGAGTCAGACTGCAGATCAAATATTTTCGGAGAAAATGTCTGGGGTGACACAGCGAAAAGAGTTGTCAGGACAGTGTTTGACTATGATAATGCACCTTATTCAAATATGGTAATTGGAGAGGTCATCAATGCCCCAGGCAAATGGTCCAGCTATATTCCCCATGGCCATGATCAGCCAGAAGTATACTATTACAGGTTTGACAGAAGTCAAGGTTTTGGTGCTGGGTTTGTTGGAGATGATGTATATAAGATCGTTGACAACAGTGCGTTATGTATCGCTGGAGGGCCGACTCACCCACAGGTCACTGCCCCGGGATATGCGATGCATTACACTTGGATGATTCGTCACTACAAAGACAATCCTTGGATAAATCGAGTGAATGATCCTAAGCATGTGTGGCTTCTTGAACCTGAACCTGATATATGGGAGCCTAAGTAACTATGAACACAATTAACTTGCCCGATTTTCAGTTTGCTGATTTTTAATTTCTACGGGCGGATATGTGTATCTGCCCTTTTATATTTGTATTTCCATCCAGGTATGATATAATTATTGTTCAAAGGATACGAGTTGAATAACTATACAAAATGACATGATATACAGAGAGGGAGAGACGATATGAGTAAGAAATTTATAGGATTAATG
>Ga0209386_1000660_pt1 | contig 16111 bp, 17 predicted proteins | sample NGEPertwo_FD_184510 | JGI IMG/M metagenome (GOLD analysis project Ga0209386, IMG submission 184510) | Arctic peat soil microbial communities from the Barrow Environmental Observatory site, Barrow, Alaska, USA - NGEE Permafrost154B-two... | ecosystem: Environmental > Terrestrial > Soil > Wetlands...
CTGTGAACCCAAAAAAGAAAAAGAAGTTAAAATGCGCTAGTTAGGTGAATAAAACAAGGCTGCTTGTGAAGAAAGGAGTTTATCTTAAGATTTTCAAAATCGTGTCTTGACAAGCGGGGGCATTACAATCTGCCATCGATACGTTCAACACTTTTTTTCTGTTTAAAGCCTTGGATAATTCATAGGTTATCATGATAATGACAAAGCCGACTAAAATATTAATGTTATTTAATTGGGTGGGGATTGTAATATTCATATCTTTGGTCATCGCGTCGAAAAAGCTTTTCAGCGTCACTAAGATTAATGGTACTGAAATAGTAAAGCCTATAATAACTAGGAGTGTATTGCTACTAAGGATCAATGAGAACACTTCTTTATTGCTATAACCTAAGATTTTAAACATCGATATATTTGCCTTATTCTCTTCTATTACTAAAGAAGTCACGACATATATCACAATTAAGCCAATGATAAATGCCATGGCTGCAATTCCTCCGATCATATATTTCATCGGCATGAGCAGCGCATTATAGCCGTCGATCATATCTTGACGGTTGCTTTCGGATAATAGCTTATCCGCTGGAATATTCATCTGATCCTTCGAGTCAATTTGAAGGTAACTATTTTCCGGATAGCCATTCAACTGGTTGAAGTCATTCAGTGGCATATAGATAACATCACCGGTATAGGCCTTGGCAATTTTATCGATTCTAAGCGTAAAATTCTTGGAATTGAGTTTGTTTTTGACCTGTACACTGTCTCCTTCTTTAAGCCCGTACTTGTCGCTCATCGATTTAGTGATAATGACTTGATCAAAGCTGAGATGATTATCACTACTATCCACTAAATTTATTAATTTTGAATCTTTTTCTACCCCAAAGATAACAAGATTCTCATCCTTTTGGTTTAAATTGGCTGTAAACGTCGACAGTGACCTCTTTTCCCCGGAAATCAGCGTTCCTGACTGTAGGGCGTTAAAGGTATATTGATAATTATATTGATATATATCAATATAGCTACTTTTGACCATATAATCCATAGAGTCCTTGGTGGCAAAACCTAGTAAGAGTAGCATGGAAGCAAACGTTACCCCAAAGATCATCAGCATCGTTCTAGGTAAACTCCTGACCATTTCCCTGATTTTAAACTTGGTATTAAACTTAAACCTATCCAATTTAAGACTCTTTTCGATAAAGTTGACCTTGGTTTTCTGCACTCCACCTCTCATAAGCTGAACCGGCGATAATTTCAGGGCTCTGTTTATGACGATATAAGTAACAGGAAGCAAGAATACAAACGGTAGGAGGAAACTAAAGATGATGTATTTCACATCATAATTAATGGCAAGCAGTGGGAGGTTATAAAAGCTGGTCACCATGGAAAGCAGTGGCTTCACCAGAAGCCCTCCACTGATCGTGCCTATGGCACTTCCTACCACTGACATAATGAGTGAATAGCGGAAATAATGACCCATGATTTCCTTTTTTGTATAGCCAAGAGCATACAAAGTTCCTATTTCCTGATATTCACCTTTGATCAAGCGAGTTAAGATAACCGATATCAGTATACAGCTTAAAAGAAGAATAGCGATTGGCAGATCTTTTCCTACGGCAACGCCGCCCTTCAAATCACCGTCAACGAAGGAAATACGATTATTATCTTTCTTATTGACCCACTGAATTAATATATTTTCATTACTTAAATTCTTGATAAACTCATCGCTATTAGGCTGGTTATACTTAACACTATAGTAGGTCAGGGTGGGTCCGATCTTTCCAATATCTTCTTTTCCTACCACGGCTACGCCAAAAGCTTTAGGGTTCTTTAATACATCATTTTCTGATTTCAAGGGATACACATAATCAGGCGTCGTCATGAAACCAACAATTTCAAAGGTACTCTTGTTGATCTTAAAAGTATCATTCACAGAAAGCGAATGAGCCTTAGCGAAGCCTGGATCAATGAGTATTTCATCGTTGTTCTGGAGACGTCTGCCCTTAATCACCGCATACTTATCAAGTTTATTGGTACTTTGTAGGAGCCTCAAAACCGACTCACTGTCATAATTAAAATCGGTTGATTTTCTCTCTTCTAATGTGAGATCAAACTTAGTTTCCAATTCCTGAAGATTAAGAATTGGGTTCTGGACAATAAAGCTGGCATCCTCCAGGTTATGGTCAGTTCTAAACTTTTGAAGATTATCCTGCGCATCGACCATCGCAATGTTAAAGCAACTGTAAAGCATGCAGCCTATGATGATCAGTATTATAGAACCAATGTATTGTGACTTATGTTCCAGCATGGTCCTCTTAACTTTTTTATTAATAACCATTACCACACAACCTTTTCTGCTGGTAATATATGATCGTTGATGATGTTTTCGGCAACCTCACCGCTTCTCAAGGTGATGATCCTGTTGGCAATGGCGCTTATGGCCGTATTATGGGTTATGATTAACACGGTCGTGTCAAACTTTTTAATAATCTCTGTCATTAATTTTAATATCTCTATGGATGTGTGATAATCCAGCGCGCCGGTCGGTTCATCACATAACAAGAACTTAGGTTTCTTCACGATCGCCCTGGCAATGGATATCCTTTGCTGCTGCCCACCACTTAGTTCTCTGGGAAATCTGTGTTTGAACTCGCTCATATCAACAGCGTGCAACACGTCATCAATATCCAGTGGATCCTTACTAATATTGGCGGCAACTTCCACATTTTCATAGGCGGTTAAATTCGGAATCAGATTGTAAAATTGAAAAATAAAGCCGATATAGTTTCTCCTATACTGGGTCAATTGATGATCACTTAACTGAGTAAGATCTACATCATCAATGACAACACTTCCCTTATCCGATCTGTCTATCCCTCCTATAATATTAAGTAAAGTGGACTTACCAGAACCGGAAGGACCAAGAATCACTCCGATCTCCCCTTTTCCAATGCTGAGACTGACATTCTTCAGAGCCTTAAAGGATTCCTTACCTGTGATAAATGATTTGTCCATATTCTTTATTTCTATTAACATGGTCATACCTCCAATTTAATTCGCATCAAGTATTCTACGTCATAAAATATGGGTTCTGATTTAGCGGGTACATTTACCTTCAAAAATAAACCGTATTTGATGTTCTATGTTAGTTGTGAGTGCATCATAAGTAATATCCTCACTGTAAAGGTATAATATGAATTGGGCCATGACGACGCTGTATATTGCATACGCCGCTTCATCCGTATTGAAACTGGGGGTTAATTGTTCTTTATCCTTAATCTTTTCAAGCAGTATCTTTAATCTTTTAATAAATTTGTAATCTAACTTAACCATTCCTTTAAATAGGAAATTATTTGACTTGGCACTACTCAATACTGCAGTCATTAATTCTTTCCAGACTTTCTTCCCCATTAGTTTTAAGCCCTTACATGACTTCCATATAAAGTCTATGATAGTTTTTGCAACATCATTTTCTAAACTAATTTCTAACTGTTCACTATCTTCCTCATCTAAAATAAATTCCTCGGACATGATGGCAATATAAATTTCATCTTTGGACTTAAAATAATTGTAAAGCGTTCCAACACCGATCTCCGCTTTCTGAGCTATTTCTTCCATGGTAGTCTCCAGATAACTTTTGGATAAAAAAATTTCTTTAGCTATTTTTTTAATTTTTTCTTCTGATTCTTTCTTTTTTTTCTCTCTTAATCCACTCATAAACGCACCCCATTGTTATATAATATGAATGTATTCATAAATGAATACATTCATATTATATAACTAAAAAAAACATCTTGTCATTAAATTTCTTGAAGGTTAGTTAAAACTAACTGATTTTAACTAACAAAGCCGGTTATTCCTAAGAGTAGGAATAACCGGCTTCTGAACGTCAGTAGTCTCGCTGTTGTGAGTAGGTTCACTCATGGTGACTATTGCAATGATTCCAAGACGCTTCATAGATGGTTCACTTCTCGCATCAATTCAAAATTTTAATCATTTTATGCTTTTTAGCAACAGTCCCCACTGCTATCCGAACAATCGCAGCTCGGTTCCTTGCCAGTAAGCCAACCCATAATAATGGCGTATGCACAACCCACGCCTGGCTTAACTTCTAAGGCATTAAACGCACAATTTTTGACGCAGGCGCCGCACTCCATACAGGCATCTTTATCTATAATGACCGATTTTTTGTCTTTCATTACAAAGACATTATGCGGGCAAACCTCAATACATCTGCCACAACCCGTGCAATACTCTGACGTCATTTTCAGCGTAGTAACATTGTTCAAATATCCATTCTTCATACACAACACCTCCTAAAACTTTATAAGCTGCTAACCAAAATCAGCACGATGCCCAAGGCTATTGAGATGGCTATTGCAGGAACAGCTATTCTCATCTCTTTCAAGACACCTGAGAAGGAAGTGAAGGTTGAACAGCCAGTGAAGTTCATCGCATAAAAAGCAGATACAGAAGGCAGAATGAGTAAATACCCCAGAGCCCTCAATAAGCTATATTGAGGAACGCTCGGCCATCCATTCAGCACATTAACTAGCACCGCCCAAATGAATCCTACGAGCCATCCCTTCCACGTGAAGGCCTTGCCTGGAATCCATGGCAGCAAGACTGGCGTTAAGACACATCCGACGAATAATGCGCCCATATAGGCGTAGAAATCTACGAACCCAAAAGGGCCAAAGCCAAGAAGATTTAACAGAAAAAGTATGCCAAAGATCATCAATGACATCTTGTAAGTCCCAACCAATTCCACAGGCGTCAAAACCAATCGTTCATAGGCGCTGGATTTCACCGTACGCATTTCCTCGGTGGCTTTCATTCCTGAATTGATAAACTCTCTTAAGTCCTTAGCCTGCACGGGCCCATAAGTTACTTTGTAACCAGAGAACTTGGAAACCTCGTGGGCACTGATACCCGGCGCGCCCAATTGTGGTAATATAACGGTTCTGTGTGACACAACCTTATCCAGTTGTACCATCGCAATACGATTGACCAGCTCTTGGGTCCCAAACGTCCCCTTTCCAGCAGCGCACCATACATTGATCCCCTTAGTATCAAGCACTAAGATCCATGCTTTAATACCCTTGAGTTCTTTTCTTAACCTATCAAAACTCATTTTGTAATTAGCCGAAACTAGAACAGGAGAATCGCTATTTGGATTTCCCACACTATAAAGACCGGGTTCTACCTTGTAGTTCATTCTGTTAATTCCCCAGCGGGCTTTCCAAGAACCCATAATGTCCTGAAATGTCAATTCAGTTGAGGTTTCAATGATTTTTAATTCTCTGCTTGATATCTGCATAATCCATCACCTCATTTCATTGAGTTACCGACTAGCCAATGTACGAACGGCATCGACCACTAGTTGTGTCTCTTCTTGCGTGTTGAAATGGGAGAAGGAAAACCTCACAGAGCCTGATATGTTGAGCGAATCATGCATTAAAGGTGCGCAATGCACTCCGGAGCGTACAGCAATGCCATACTTCTCAAACAGTAAATAGGCTGCTTGAGCGGAATCATAGCCTTCAATATTGAGAGAAACTATGGGTGTGCGAAGGGGCGCCTCCAGATCACCGTATAGCGTGACCCCGGAAGTATCCACAAGCGAATGGGCAAACAGACGTGCCAATCCATCGGCCTTGTTGTGAAGGACCGATAGGCCCTTGGATTGTATATATTGCACTCCAGCTAACAGTCCTGCGATTCCGTGTGCATTTTGCGTACCCGCTTCCAAAGCATCGGGTAATTCAAAGGGATGCTTGTGGTCAAAGGAATGATGACCGCTTCCTCCAATATACAGGGGTTCCGGCCTGTAACCAGCTCCCAAACAGAGCCCACCAGTGCCTTGCGGCCCAAAGAGCGATTTATGGCCGGTAAAGCAAAGCGCGGATATGTTTTTCATATCTATGGATAAAAGCCCGGCGCTTTGTGCTGCGTCGACGATGAAGTGCACGCCGCGCGTTGAGCATAATTCACCGATAGCCTGTATGTCAAATACGTTGCCGGTGACATTGGAGGCATGTGTCAGTACCACTGCACCAGTGTCTGGCCGGATGGCAGCGGAAATTGCAGCGACCGAAATACATCCTTTGCTGTCGCAAGGAACAATGGTATAATTTACATGTTGGTATATGGGTCTCAGTACCGAGTTATGTTCTACAGCAGTTGTGACGATATGTCCAGTGATTCCGGTAATGGCGATGTTTAAGGCGACTGTGGCATTGGGTGTAAATACAAGGCGTTTAGGGTCGTCAAGCCCAAAGAGCGAGGCCAAGGCTATCCGAGCTTTCATCAGCACACGAAGGGCATCAAGCGCGGGTTTATGTGCTCCGCGTGAAGCATTTCCCAACGAATCCATGGCGTGCAGAACGGCTTTTTTAACGGAATCAGGTTTTTTCAAGGTTGTAGCGGCGTTGTCCAAATATATCATAGTTACTCCAATTTATATGCTGTAGTTATTCTTATATTAGTATAGTGCAAATACCTGTGTAAAGGAAGGGATTCTCATGATGAGTCTATTGTCGAACTGTACCTCGGGCGGCTGTGGGGCCAAGATTGGCCCCGGTGAGTTATCCAAGGTCTTATCCGGTCTGCCTGCTTTTTGCGACCCTAAGCTATTGATTGGCTTTGATGCATCAGATGATGCTGCAGTTTATCAAATAAATGTAGATACTGCCATTGTTTCTACCGTGGATTTTTTTTCGCCGATGGTGGAAGATCCCCGCTCGTTTGGTCGCATCGCAGCGGCCAATGCCTTGAGTGATGTGTACGCCATGGGTGGCACGCCACTTTTTGCCTTGAATCTTGTTTGTTATCCAGAGAGCCTGGAATTAGACGCCTTGGGTGAAATATTATCAGGGGGTGCGGAAAAGATACAAGAAGCAGGCGCAGTGCTTTGCGGTGGCCATTCCATCTATGACAAAGAGCCAAAATACGGGCTGGCAGTTACCGGACGCCTTGACCCAAAACAGATCTGGCGTAACAATACACCAACACCAGGCGATCAACTGATTCTCACAAAACCGCTTGGCGTAGGTATTATCATGGCGGCGTTACGTGGAGAAATGGCAGATGAACAGGCCGTACAGGCGGCGATTTCTTCCATGCAGCGACTTAACAAATACGCCGCGGACAAAATGCGTAGCTTCCCCATTAATGCCTGTACCGATATTACAGGATTTGGACTGTTGGCACATGCCAGGGAAATGGCAGGAGATGCCACCTCGATCGTCTTATATAGTTCAGAGCTACCGTACATCCAACAGGCTTATGCGTATGCGGGGGACTATCTTATCACTGCGGCGGCACAGCGCAACCGCAATCATATGCAGGGCTTCATGGACCTTGGCGATACGCCGTTTGCCTTGCAGGAATTAATGTTTGATCCGCAGACCTCCGGTGGGCTATTTCTCAGTGCGCCGAAATCCTGTGCACAAGAGCTCTTAAAGGCCATACAGGAAGTAGAGCCACAGGCTGCAATTGTGGGTGAAGTGCTCGTACCGCAAAATTTACCGATTTTAGTACGATAAGGAGGAAGACATATGACAAACATTGATGCCATAGGGCAAGTCTGCCCCATACCGGTCATACGTGCAAAAAAAGCCCTTGAAGCGATGGGTGCCGCAGGCGGCGTGGTGGCTATTTTAGTGGACAGCGACATTTCCCGTCAAAATCTTCAAAAGATGGCAACTGGTTTGGGTTATCAAAGCGAATATATGCAAAAAGAAAACGGCATTATCGAGGTAACCATTGTTGCCGGTGAAGGTTGCGCCGTGGAAAAGCCAGTGACGGATGAAGATTCGGGGCTGGTCGTCGCCATTGGTCGGGATACCATGGGGCAAGGCAGCCAAGAACTAGGCAAAATATTGATCAAAGGTTTTATCTATGCCTTGAAGGAACTTACGCCGCCACCCACGCATGTTTTGTTTTTTAACTCGGGAGTATCCCTTGCCATTAGCGATTCCAACAGCATGGAAGACCTTCGAGAATTGGAAGCGGCAGGTGTGATTGTCTTGATTTGCGGTACTTGTACCAATTATTATGACCTTACGGAGAAAATCGGGGTCGGTGAGATCACCAACATGTATGGTCTCGTCACAGTTATGGCCGGTGCGAAGCGGATTATCAATATTTAGGAGGCTTTTTGTGTCTTATATTCTTACTTTCGCCAACACACACGAGGCCATTTTTGCTGAAAAAGCGTTACTGCAGGCTGGATACCAGGTAGGAGTCATGCCGATACCGTCAGGCATCAAAGCTGGCTGCGGCATCGCGCTTCGGGTAGTCAATTATATAGTGTCAATTGCGCTTTTGAAGGAGAACAACCTTGTTGTGTCTGGGGTCTATCAAGCATCGGAAAATTTACAGGGTACCGTGTACGATGAAGTACGGCTATGAACTAGGTAAAATTTATGTCTGTTACACTTGATAAATCATAGTGATAGGTTTATAATTCTTGCGCGACTAGCTCAGCTGGTAGAGCATCCGACTCTTAATCGGCAGGTCCCTGGTTCGATCCCTGGGTGGCGCACCAATTATATGAAAAAATATTACCCCGCATTGCTCAGCAAGAGTAATACGGGGTAATTTGTTACCCTAGAGACGGATGGACAGGTAGGAAAATGCCAAATTATGCAATTTTGGTAATCTGTACGCCACAGACTTTATACTCATATGTTTTGGTAATTTTTACTTATCTTGCTACCTAAATCGCAGTTAATTTATTTCGCATAACAAATACGTTTGATTTTGCTTCTTCAAGGTAATTACACAGTTTTAAGAAATCTTCATATCGATTAATTTTAGCAAGATTTCGCAGGTCAAGAATAATGCCTGAACTTAAGTGTTTAATGAATTCCATGTCCGATACTCTTGTTTCCTCAAATAATCCGCTTTGCCAATTGTAAACACATGGTGCGAAATTGTACCAGTTTAGTTCAAAATACTTAACTTTAGCATAGCAAAGTTTATAGATGTGAAAGATCATTCCCAGCGGTGATGCTTTTTTTGCAAATTTGTGACTAAAATATTCCTGCACGGGTTGGTGTTCATGGTGCAGTTCCCAGTAAATATTAGTATTACTTCGTAGTTGATACTTGTCTAATATCTCACACTTCTCGCTTCCTAGTTCTTGCCTTAAATAGTCATCCCTAATCTCTTGTGTAACACTCTTCAATAATTGGCAATTCAATCAATTACCCCCTTCAAGGCTAGACTGCATTGATATCTTAGGTGAGCGGACAAGCATTATTATGCCATTATGATGTTACATCATAAATTAATTATATTCCAGCACAAATCTATTATTCAATGCGCTTAATATACTTTTTACAATTAATAAAAGGTATTGGGAATCCATAAGTAATTTGTTATACTATAAATCAGACTAAACATACAGGAATAACGCCCCAAAGATCTTTTTAAAAAGGGTGGGCAATAGAATGCTAGACACACATGCTCGGAGGTTTGTTCAACCTGCAGTCGAACAAGCTGCGAAAGGTTTTATTAAATTAGGGTTCAAAGCGAATCAGGTAACTTGGCTAGCTTTTTTGGTGGCTTTACCCGTGAGTATCCTGATTTACCAAGGAAGTTCTTGGGCCGCAGTCGTTTTGCTGTGGACTTCGGGAGCTCTCGATGCCATTGACGGGTCAATTGCCAGAAGGCTGGGACAGGTTTCTCCCTGGGGCACTTTGTTGGATATCACATTTGACCGTTTGGTAGAGTTATCTGTAATCATCAGTCTTGCTGCCCGTTACCCTCAGTCTCAGTTCTTATTATTGTTATTGACTGGAGGCATCGTCTTATCAATGACGGTTTTTTTAACGGTTGGTGCCTTATCAAATAAACAAGGCACCAAATCCTTCTATTATCAAGCAGGACTGGCGGAACGTACTGAAGGGTTTATTCTGCTCACCTTGATGATTTTGTTACCTCAGCAATTAGATTGGATCACGGGATTTTTCTTAGTAGCTGTACTCATTACCGCAATTCAGCGTATGCTGGAGGCCAGAAGAATCTTGAAATAAGCTTATCGCCCCTGGCTAAAGCTGCTCACAATAGCTTGCTCAAGATTCAGCAAGAGTCTTTCATTCAGCGTTCGTTCCAAATCAACTTAAAACAAGCCTCCCGACTCAAATCGGGAGGCTTGTTTTAAGTAAGAATTATTACTCTCTTTTAACTATTAAAAATCACTGGTGTACAGGTCTATTTCTCAACGGTATATTTAGCTTCTCCCCAAGCTACAGATCCTCCTGGGACTCTATATACGTTGGTAAAGCCCTCTTTCACTGCTATAGCTGCTCCGACATCACTTCTTGCGCACCCAACAAATCCGCAGTATACCACAATGGTCTTATTTTTATCAGTTCCCAGAAGCTTTATGAAAGCTGATTTTTGCTCAGCAGTAGCATCGGCCAACACTGTTTTAGGTAGCTCTGCATTTAGTGCACCAGGTATACGGCCTTTAGCAAAATTATCTGCAGGCATAGTATCCAGAATGATCATGTCTTTCTTTTCGCCCATCCATTTGTTTAACTCCTCAGTTGAAACCAGTTTATACCCACCTACCTCAGTGTCTTTCATGAGCTTCATAGAGGCTTTTTCTATGGCAACTTCGCTTCCGCTTGGAGAAGTTCCCACCTTGGTGGTCGCTTGAGAGCATCCTGTAACAGTAAAAGCTGCAAGTGCCAATACGACCAACCATGAAATAGTCTTCCTTTTCATCCAACATCCTCCTCAAATTCTAATATTTTCACTACTTACTATCATTAATTATACTAAAGTTTCCCATATATTCCAATAGTATATAATATATTTGTTATGTATATGTATAATTTTTTCCGAATGTATTGCTTTGCAGAACAGCCAATCATAGGCTTTCTAGATTATGAGCTTTATCTAGGCGCTCCATGAGTCGTTGATTAAATTGCATCATTATATCTCTTTCTTGTAAAATACGCCTTTAGAAAAATCAACGTCGAGATTAACACGCTCCCCAACGGTCAGTTCAACGTCCGGGCCTGCTGTCACCCATAACTCCTGATCCTGATAACCAACAAGAGCATTCATCCGGTCTCCCAAGAAACTGACGGATAAGATTATAAAATCACCCGGTTTGGCTAAGATTCGGAGATGATTGGGGCGGATCATCATTTGGTAAGGTCCATCTGGCAAGGGCACAAGACAATCCCCGAGCAGGCTCCGGAACGCGCTTCCCTTAACCATCCCCTCCAAATAATTTGTTTTGCCGAAATAATCCGCAACATAAGGGGATGTTGGAGCTTCATACACCCTTTTGGAGGTATCATATTGGAGGATCTGTCCATCAGACATAACGGCAATCCGGGCGGACATGAGCAAGGCATCCCGTTGATCATGGGTCACCATAACTGTTGTTATGTTTAAGTCTTGATGAAGCTGAAGGACCAATTCGATCATTTTTTCTTTCGTGTTGACATCCAGACTGGTAAACGGTTCGTCCAGCAGAAGGATAGACGGTTCGGCTGCAATCGCCCTCGCCAATGCCACCCGCTGTTTCTGGCCACCGGAGAGCGCATTAACTCGCCTTCTCTCAAAGCCGATCATTTCAACCTTTTCCAGCAAGCTCAACGCTTTTTGCTGCCTTAAGCCCTTGGGAACCCCCTTCATGCGCATGCCAAATTCAACATTCTCCAGCACATTCAGATTGGGGAAGAGTCTTAAATCCTGAAAGACAATCACGGTTCCCCTCTTTTCAGGGGCAAGGGGATGGGCGTTCTGGCCCCTGATGAAAATCTCTCCCTGATCGGGTTGTAAGAGCCCGGCGATAGTTTTGATCAAGGTGGTCTTCCCGCAGCCAGACGGACCCAATAGGGAGATAAATTCACCTTTTCGGATCTCCAAATGAATTCCCTTTAAAATTTCTTTTCCCGATAACCGCACATGTAAATCTTTAATGAACAGTTCCTGCATCGTTATCCCCTCTTAGTTAAAAAAGTAAACTTCTTCTACATGATAATATTTTTTCATCAACGTTTCGAAAAGAATGAAAACCAGAAGTGAGGTGGCAATAAATAAGATACTGTAGCCGGAAGAGATGGTCCTATCCCCGCTTTGGATATACGGAAACATGAACATTGAAAACGTAATAATATTGCCTCCTCCTACTAAAAACGTTAAAAAGTATTGGCTAAAGGAGATAATATAGGCCATACTTGCAGCGGCAATAATTCCAGGCATCAAGAGTGGTAGGGTGACGTAGCGGAAGGTCTGAAACGGCGTCGCCCCAAGGACCAGGGCCTGGCACTCCATCTTAGTTCCCGTTGCTTTGGTAACCTCCGTTAGGATTTTCATCGTATAGGGTAGACAAAGAATGATATGAACAAGGATTACTCCAAGTACCGTGTCGCTAAGATTTAATCGAATGAACAAGATTTGGGTACCCATAGCAAAGGCCGTTACCGGTACGATCACAGGTAAGAGCGTGATGAACTCAAGGAAATCCTTTCCCCAGAAATCATAAAGAGCAATCGCACGGGCCGCAGGGATACTGATCAGAATGGAGACAAGTGCCACTGCCAGCGAGATCAGAATACTGGAAAAGAGAACCTGAAGTGCACCGGAATATCCCCCAAAGAGTTCACCCATTACCCTGAAGGAAAAAGTCTTGGGTAGGAGGTTTGGCCAGGGCCAGCTCCCTGCGAAACTCCAGATCAGAAGAACGCCTAAAGGCAAAAGCACAGAAAGAAGGGCGGTATAGAGAATTGTCTTCGGTAAGACCTTGGACACCAGGTTATTGATAGTCTTCACCTGCCTTTGCCTTCTGACCCTTTTTAAAGATCCGGTAATAGATATAGGTCAGCATGACCGACAGAACCACCATGATCCCGTTCAAGGCCATGGCATACGGCCGGTGGGACAAATCGGGATAGGTAAATTCGACGTAGGCTAAAACAGGAAGGGCTTTCGGCGACGTCATTCCCAAGAGAAACGGAATCTCAAAGGCCCCGAACGAGTATGCAAAAACCAGAAGAAACGAGGTATAGATGGTGGGAAGGCACAAGGGAAGAGTAATGCTGTAAAACGTTTTAAACTTAGATGCTCCTAAATTGACAGCTGCCTCCCCGATTGAGCCATCAATCTTCTCCATAATGGTCACGACCATCAAGATCACAAACGGAACTTCCTTCCATAGATAGGCAAGTATTATTCCCAAGGCATGGGAATCAAAGAGAACCGAAGGGAATTGTTGGGGACTTTGGACCCAGTTAAGCTGATATAAGACACGCGAAATGATGCCACTCTGAGAGAATAGATTCAGGATCAGGAGGGCTGCCACAAGATGTGGAACAATAATCGGGACCTTGAAGATCTGAAATAGTTTCTTCCGGGTAAACCCGCTGCTGACAGCCAGCGCACTCATCAAAACCCCCAAGATGACGGCAAGTATTGACGATACCAGGGAATAATAGAGACTCAGCTGTAATGAGGGGAACAAGTCCCCTCTCGAAAGCACAGCTTGATAATAAGATAAAGTCCATTTATTTAATCCAGCTGCCGGTAGAATCCCAAAACTCTGGATTAATGTATTGAGAAGAGAATAGATGAAGACTCCCATTAACAAGACAACCGGGAGAATCATGACATACGGTTTTAACTTAGAATGATCCATTGCCTATTTCTTCCCTGGAATTTGAGATTGCCAGACTTCCTCGATGACCGGAATCAAATCGGCCGATAACTCCGGAAGACGTTTTTGCAGAAGTTGATCCTGTGGGATAACACCCTTTCCTAAGGGGATGTTGGAGAAAAGCTGCTTTTCCTGTGAGTTCAGCTTGTTATTGTCGAGAACAGGCAAATCTCCCCAATTTTTCGCATCATATTTTGAGGCCTGGATGTCTGGGCTTAGAATTGCATTAATCACCACAAGTGCTCCCTCACGGTTGGACGCCTTGGCAGGAATCCCAAGATAGTTACAATTTCCGATCATCCCTTTATCGAAAATAAAGGAGCGTGAAGTGTTGTTAAAGCGTCCGGTCCCAATCATACCGGCCACCGAATTCGAATTATACGACACGGTCATAACCAGTTCGCCATCCGCAAACATGTTATCGACCTGAGCAATGGAAGCGGGATACGTTATTCCTTCTTGCCAGAGATATGGGCTTAATTCTTTGAGATAATCCATGGCCGGTTGAAGGGCTATTTTGAGTTTTTCCTTATCGTTGCCGATACTGGCTATTTTGTCATATCCGACGATATCATAGATGATGTTACGGACAAACGCACTTCCTGTAAAATCAGGTGGGGCAGGATATGTAACTTTTCCTTTATATTTCTTAGCAAAGGCAAGGAGCTCTTGAGCATTCTTTGGTGTTTCAGGGGTTACCGCGGAATCATTAATCAGCACGAATTGAGCTTTTCCATACGGTGCTTCATATCCTTTGATTTCATAGCCGAAGTCGTATTGAACCTCTTTCGAATTCTGGTCAATGTATTTTTTGAAATTTGGTAGTTCCTGAGTAAACGGACCATAGAGCAACTGACTCTTCATGGCGGTAGAGAAGTTTTCTCCATTGATCCAGACCATATCCATCGGCCCCTTGCTCTTACCCGCCTGCTTTTCGCCGAGTAACTTATTCAAGATCTGGTCGATATCCATAGGCACTCTTTTCAAGGTTATGTCGTAGTTCTCTTTGATCTTCGGCGCAAGCTGGGTATCAATCCATTGGTTGATTCGTTCATCTCCGCCCCAGCCGTAAAAATTAACGGTCGTACCTTTCGCCTTGGCTAAAGCACTTTCAAAACTTTGATTTTGAGCACTGGAGGGTGCCGGAGTTGGTGCCTGTGAACACCCGATTCCACTTAAAATGAGCAGCAACAACATTACGGTCGATAATATTTTGTTCATTTCATTCTCACCTTTTCATCTTGTTGAAAACAATCATAGAACGCAAAGGAATTCAAACCCGAAAAACTGATGCATCAGTTTTTCGGGTTAATTAGCATATTAGTGAATCGGACATGCCTATTTTTCCATAGGCATATTTGGATCTGCTGCCCACTCATAAAAAGACGCCTCGTAGTTTCTAACTTTATCAAAGCCAACGGCTCTGAGGATCGTGCTAAGATAGCCCGATCTCATACCCATAGTTCAGTAAACTACAAAATCATCAGCGGGAGCTACTCCCACATCCGCCATAATCTTGATAATTTCTTCAGGTGATTTTGGAGTTCCATTTTCATTGAGTACGGATGACCATACTAAGTTCTTGGCCCCCTTAATATGCCCTCCCCTTGCTTCTCCTGCAGCTTGACTTCCTTTATACTCCTTTTCCGTTCGAGCGTCTATGATGATCGTTTTACCAAGATTTGCATAGATATAATCCTTTTCTGCTGAGTAGCTTTTATCAAACTCTTTAAGAATAAGCCCTGCAACCGGAGTAGTCTTTGGAGCGGGCTCTTTGGTCATATCATAGCCTAGTTCTTTCCAATAAGGATTCCCTCCGTATAGAAGCTTCACATTATCTAGCCCAGCCATTCTAAGTTGCCAGACGCTTCTTCCATCAGAACCCGGCCCTGGAAGTACATTGGACGTAAATACCACTAGAGTACTGTTCGTCACTCCATATGACTCAAGTTTTTCAGTTAGTGCCTCTGGCTCCAAAGTCGTACCCCATAAGGGATCGCCTGGTTTTCCTACTATTTGCGAAAGTCCATGCCAGCCTATTCCAATAGCTCCCGGGATATGTCCTTTGTCATAAACATCTGGCTTGCTTGTATCAACTAAGATTGCTGTCTGGTCTCCCAGCCTTTTTTTAAGCTCCTGGGGAGTTATAAATAAATCGCCCTTTTTGTAGACGGAAAGATCAGCTGTTAGTTCAGCTTGACCTGAGTCTTCGGAATTCGAAGGTTTCTGTGGCCAAGTTGCACATGCGCTTAATAATAACATTAGACCTAACAAAAGCGCGCCGAGGCTTAAAAACTTTTTCTTAAACACTTTTTTCTACCTCCTTGTAAGATAGAGCTAGGGTTGATGGTTCAAACCCAACTCGAACGTTCTTTGATAACTCACACCATATTGTTCAGATTAATTAGTTGACACGTTAGACCTCTATCGCTA
>Ga0209386_1000662_pt1 | contig 16028 bp, 15 predicted proteins | sample NGEPertwo_FD_184510 | JGI IMG/M metagenome (GOLD analysis project Ga0209386, IMG submission 184510) | Arctic peat soil microbial communities from the Barrow Environmental Observatory site, Barrow, Alaska, USA - NGEE Permafrost154B-two... | ecosystem: Environmental > Terrestrial > Soil > Wetlands...
AGAGCAAATCAAATCATACCTGTCTATCGGGCTGACAATGAATGCAATAACAAAAATCATCAATAACCAGATGGAAAGAGCCATCAGCTACAACTCATTCAAGTATTATATTGAGCACGATGGAGAAATCATAATATCTACCTCCACTGTTAAAAACCAATTTAATTTTTAAAGAGACGAAGAATATGATTGTTGCTGAGAAGACCAAAACATGTTTATAAACTTCACCTATACATGAGCATCTATTTTATTATATCAGATTCTTAGGTCATCAAGTATCATTCTTCATATTTTTCCGCCTTATTAAGTTTTGGGTCCTATAAGTGGTATTACGTAAACTAGCTAAAAGAACATTTCCTCATATTCAGCCAGATCCGCCCCTGAGCGACGATTTACACGTTTTCAAACTGATTCATATAGGCTGCAGAAAGCATGTTTTTACTTGATAACACAAAGTCCGATTATCTCCATATTGCTCCGATTTACTAGGCTTCCCATAATCGGTAAACAGACAGTTGAGGACAAAACCACTGACAGAAGAAATTTTACCTAAAATTCGTTGTGGAAACCTTTTTATCTTTGTTTTTCGTTGCGCTTTATTATTGTTCAACCTAACTCAAAGCCATTTCTTAAACCGCTATACATTCGGGTTACTCCTATTGTTAAGCTTCACTTACTCAGTGGTTATCTTTACAGGTTCTGTAGTAGTAGCGGCCTCGTCTTCCATTATCTTGATTTGTTTCCTTGCCTCTTGGATAAGACATTGACGAGTAGAATCTGTTGTGATAGCCGGTAGGGTTTCAGAATTAAGGGCTTTTGCAATAAGATAAGCCATAAACCCAGCGACTAAAGAAAATTTACCATTATCCAGAGGGCGAACAATAATCGCCCTCTGGATAGTATGTTTTTTAAAAGATATGAATCCAAATGCCCGAAATCCTTTTAAGTGTTCTTCCTCAGTTAATACAAGATCGGTGACTTTAATATCCAAAACATCTTTATGATTTTCTCTCCAAAAGCTAAAAGCATCAGAATCGTAATCCACTTTTAGCTTTTTGGGTTTAGTCGGTGGTTCATGAGAATCGGTCTTTTTATCCAGGGGTTTGATCTCCTGAACCACCTCAATTTTCAGAGGTTTAACCTGAGCCTCAATTTTTAGTGGTTGAACTGGTTTAGGCTGCACAGCCTTTTTAGGTTCAGATTGACTTTCTTTAACCTTTTGTTCAATGACTGAAATATCAAAACAGTTAACTAAGGTAAAAGGGACTCCCTTGACCGTCACGGCTGCTTTAGGTTCGCCAGTAAACATAATTCGGTTTCCCTGGAGTTTATCCGAAACTTTTTTCCACATTTTTTTACTCACCGTAATATTGTAGGTGGAGGACCCGAGTTCTTTTAAGCCATTTGGAACAGCAGCGCTAGTGTCACCTTTAATAATGATATTTACAGTACCGTCCTCATGAACTTTGAATTTTTCAATTTCACCGATAATCGTTATTTTAGCTTTTGCCATGATTAAATCGCTCTCCTTAAATGTTAATTTACTTTAGTGTCTGTCCCTAACCAAAACACATCCTATATCCCTAACGAGATTGAACCCAAGTTGCTATCCTTCGGTGCTGTCTTCGTTCGCTGCGCGAACTCAGCCAGTGTTTATTATCACGAAGATCCATTGAAATAGGTTAGGAAAAATCTTCCCCAAGGACCGAAAGATAGCGCAGGGCTATGCCCCCCTAATATAAAGGTCCATTTCAGTTCCCTCGCAATAATTTACTTACATATCGTCTTGTTACGCCTAACATTTCAGCTAAATCTTTATGGATCATTTCAGGATTTTCTTTACGCAACTTGGCAAGTCGTTCAAGTATATCTTGCTTAGCCTGTTCCCTGGTCGTTAGTCCCTCATCATTCCTCCGGCTGGTATTCCTATTAACGTTCCTTCTTCGATATTTCTCAGCCGTGCCAATGATGGTCTTCATATGTATTTGTTCTTCTTGAGTGATATCCAGAAGATCTATCAGCGTCTTATTTGTATAGTTGTAACCCTTCCGGACTTCTCGCCCCTGCCATTTTACCGTTTCCCCACTTTCCCAGGCGTCAAACGCTTTCTCTGCCGACTTAGTAGCACTTGTTGCTTCACGCACGGACAAGGGGTAGCGGAACTGGGTATTAAGTTCTAGCGTTCTCTCTAGCGCAATCTCTTTATTTTCACAAAAGAGATTGGTCCACAAGCGATATAGAAACAAGACAAGTTCTCGTTGAGAAGGTAAATCAAAACTTCTCAGCTCACATAATGTTATTAAGTCTACAATCCTCGTATAATTCAAATTGTAGATGTTAAAAAGTCTGGCCAGTTTATTGCTGTTAGGACTTCTTTTTTTTACCCCTTTCTCTTCAACTTCTTCTTGTGTAAGAATTTCCAGTGTTGGTAAGTACTCTTCTTGCAACCCTCGTAACGTGTATACCAGCTCAGGCATAAATTCCAGCATATTAACACTCGAATTATTTTTCGAGTTAATCGTGCCTGGCACACGCAGAACGCGGCACGCGTCCTTGGCCTGCGGATCGGCTCCGAACTTGGATAAAAGATCCACAAAATAATTTTCGACGGTTTGCCACAACGGTAGTGCCTGACTGGGCACCTGTTCAATTCTCCAGATAACATAGAGACCTCGGCCCGAGTCAATTGTGATGGACGGCTGCGGTAACTTCTTTTCTTCAACGAGTTGGGCAAGATTATGAAGCACTGTTTCCTTGCTGAAGTTCGTATTGTAATAATCAATATCTACGTAAATTGTGGTTAGTTCTTTTAGGTATTCGATGCGTCGATACGTCTTCCAAAACGTATTCATGCTCATATAGTTATCTATTTTCCCGACCAGTGACGGAAGGTTTGAGTATTTGTAATGCCACTGTATAAATTGTTCGAATTCCTTTTCGGCAATGGTGATGAAACCTTTATCTTTCGAGTGAATCATTTGTTTGTAATATAGTTCTTCGTGCTTTGAAGACCCTAAAATAGTTTCAGCAGCTAAGATCGTTTTCCCCTCCTTCCTTTGTGAATTTTTTCAATTAAAAATATAAAGAGCTTGTCCAAACGATATTGGACAAGCTCTGCGATTTATGACTTGTATTTCTTTCTTAAACTGTATATAGTTATTTTATATTACAGTTTAAAAAAAGAGGTTTTCCAAGCTTCAATCGAGTGCTCACAGCATCTCGTTGGGGCGTTCTCGCTAAAGTTTTCAGACTTTACGAGAACGGGAAGGTCTCTTTTTCAATTTCTATATTTTTTCAATTATAAGCTTAGTTTAGAAGATTCTTTTTCTAGGTAAGATTTTCCTCCTTTTCCTGCGAAATTTGACGATATATTTTTATTCCGAACGATAATTAAGAATTTCGTTCGGAATTTTTGTTTTTTCCCTGGCTTAGCGTCATGATAATAAACACTGGCAGAGTAAATCGCGCCAGCTTTACGAAGACAGGACCGAAGGATATAGCCTTGGATCGAAGTTATCTAAATTCATGTTTCTTTTACTTATTATAAGTCTGGCCCCCAATCCCGCCCCTTGCTTCTCGTCTTCTGAGAGGCTATCATTTCCAGCTTCTCTTTCATGAGTTCACTCTTCTGTTCCTTCTGAGAGGCTATCATTTCCAGCTTTTCCTTTATGAGTTGAGCCTTTAATTTTTTTTCTTGTTGAACTTTTTCAAAAGAACTACCTAGTGCTTTAATAGCGTCATTAAGAGAGTCACCAGTCGGTACACTCCTAAGATTATGGTCGCTAGTCCGGCTGTTATCAGAAGTTGTGTTCCGTATTGCTTCGCCCGTTCCTTCCAATTCGGGTTTGGAATGGTTTTGACCTGGTGCGCTAGATTCATGACCTCGCGGATTATTTTGCTGTTGCTTTCTTGGGTCTTTCTCGCTTCCTCGTTGATGATCTCTGAAGCCCTCTCCAGCTTTTGATAATTTACTTTTTCCAGTTTTTCCATTCTCTCGTTCAGAACCGTGTTTATTTGTGCAAGTCTCTTGATTTCGAAATTCCGTAACCTCTCGCTCTCCTCTAATTTCTTGGTCAGACTCGTTTCGTTCTTCTCGCTTTCTTGCATTCTCCCTCGTATTAGTGCCGATAGGCTCAAGTGCTCGCTCAATATTATTTGGATATTCTCCGCTGTGATCTCGTTTTCTCCGTGTGAGGATGTTTGTTTTACTGTTGCTTCTTCCTGTCTCACTGGGCTGTCGTTCAATTTTTTTAATTCTTCCATTTTCAAGCTCATTTTCCATGGCCTCCTTCATATATTTCGGGTCGTGTAATTTGTTGTCCCGGACTTTGTGGCCTTCAGGGGTTGTGTACGTGATATGTTTTCGGGTGTCTGTCCAGTTAACTTTGTATCCCTGGGCTTCCATTTCCTTGACGAATTCCTCTTTAGTGTGAGTACGTTCTATAGCTTTATCGATGTCGGCCATTGCTTTAAATTTCCAAGACTCCCCTTTGATCGCCACTTGGTACTCATTCCTGCCAAGATCCTTGCCCGGAACTTTTTCTCGGATAACGTGTAAGCCTTCTCGCTCGCAGATCTGGTCGCTTAGTTCTTTGATCGCTTTCAAGTCATTCTTACTGTGTTGGAACTTTGCGCCTGTCTCAAAGCTGACGCTATTGACGATCAGGTGGTTGTGTAGGTGGTCTTTATCTGTGTGGGTCGCCACAAGTACCTCATAGCCTTTGAAACGCTTCTCAGCCATCTCCAAGCCTATCTGGTGAGCTTTAGAAGGGTCTAAGGGGTCATCAGGCTTAAAGCTTTGAACAAAGTGCATGTACTGTCTGCCTTCGGTTTTGTTGTACAGCGCCTTTGTGGCCTGCATTTCCTCCAAGGCTGTTTCGGCGGTGCAGTCTTTCCCGGTAATCAGTTCGGCCTTTTCGGGGTTGGTTATGTATTTAATGCCTTGTTTCAGCGTTGAGACTTTCGGATTAGTTGTCTTAATGACTGCCATACTTCGCTCATCTCCCCGTGAATTGTTTGGAGTTCCTCATTGCAGTCAGTCACTATGTTTTGGTTCGCTAACTTGGTGAGTTGGTTTAGGTTCACGCCGATCCGCTTCACCTCCAAGACTAACTCCCTTATTCCGTCAATCACGTTGATGTCTTTTTCCAAAGCAGATTTACGAATAAAGTCGCTTTGGTTGAGCTTAGATGCGGCAACCTTACTTTTGATGCGCTCAAGTTCTTTGTCAGAGACGAAGAACTTGAGCTGCTTGCTTCGTTTTCGAGGCATTGAAAATGGCTCCTTTCCTTCGTCGATCCATTGGGGTTGAGGGGAAATCCCCTCGCCAGCTATTTTTGTAGCACACGAAGTGTGTACACAAATAGGAAGCTGGCAGAGAAGTATATTACATTGATTATAGCATAATCAATGACAGAAGGAACACCTTTTACCATATGGTAAAAGGTGTTCCTTCTGTCTCCCTCCTGGATATGCTCAAAGAGCTTATCGGGAGCGTCGTGTTTCCTCGTTGATTACTGGATAAAAGCTCTTTGAGCATATCCAGTAATCAACTGCTGCAACTCTCTCTTTCTCGTTGCTATCGCCTTTTTACGCCTTTGAACTTATATGTATGGGACACTGGTGTCCCATGCCCCCAGATGTTATACTTGTCCTGACCTTAAAAAAATTACTAGGTGTTTAAAGGTAATTTTAAGGTCTTTAAAGTGGGGTGCTTAAAATTTGGATACTGGGTTAAATTCTGAGGAAAAAGAGTATACTGCACGCGAACTGACGAAAATTTTTGGGGTTACTCAACAAACCATAATTAATAGGTGCAAAGCGGGTCATTTTGCTGGTGCTGTAAAGCGAAAAAGCCCATACGGGGAACAGTGGTTTATTCCTAAGGACGCTCTTAATACTATCGCTCAGGAAATCGTCCCTGTGGTTAAAATAGAGCAGCAGCTCACCCTAAAAGACTTTGAAACCACTTTCAAGTCAGTCTTGAACCCCTTTTTAGAGTCCCAACAGGGACTCATCGAGCAGAATCAAAAACTCCAGGAACAAGTCGCTGAACTATTTCGAAAAATTGAAAATATTGAAGGCCGGGATCATGAGATACTCACCCAGATACATGCCCTAGCAGAACAGAAAAAAAAGACGTTTTGGCAACGTCTTTTCGGTCGGTGATTTTATTTCGCTCTGGTACTTTTACCAGATAAAATTTTGATTTTGAAATATCTTTTATTTCATGGGGTTTCAACTTGCCTAGCAACTAATTCAAGTTTTTTATGGTTGCTTTGCAAATACTTCCAGTCGATCCAGTTGTTCAAAGTCTTTTCCAAATTGATTTTAAATTTTCCCAAACTGTTTAATTACCAATTCCTGAAATTTATCGTTTTCCATCTTCCCATCCCCCTATTCGTCTTTAGCCAATTAGCTGCCCTCAAATAAAAGGTAAGTCTGGACTTATGAATAAGGGGAAGGTGTCGATCTCCAAGGAGGATTTTGAAGCGCTTAAAGATATGGTGAAAAAGCATCTTGCTTCAGGCTACAAGCTAGAAAAACTCACGAAAGAGTATAGCTCGTTGAAAAATGACTTTGATAAGGTGTACCACACCAGAAAAAGCACTCAATCCAATAATCTCGAATTACGCAGGACGTTGGGGGAGGTTGAAACCAAACTAAAGACAATACATAAGTTTCTAGAGGCAACTAATCAGCTTTCAACGGCTACCGAGTTTGATCAAAAGATTAAGCAGGCTCAATGGAGCACGAATATGGAGTTGTAGATCATTAAAGCCTTTACTCTAATAGCTTCTCTACAAATGTTAGGATTCGTTGATAAAAACAGTAGGACCTGAAAAGGTCTCGGGGGTTTAAATCCCCCTCCCTGAAGATAACGCAACCTTAACGGGTTGCGTTTTTATTAGTCTGTAGTAAATAGTGATTGATGATTATTTTTTTGTCCTGCAGGATTATATTTTACATTGTGGAATACTTATAAATCTTTTAAAGAAAGGAATGATTCAACGACAAGACGAAATTCTAATAGAAAAAAATCAGAAAATAATAGAACTAGTTAGCATTTCTTGGTACTTATTTAAAGCCACATCCAGCTCTTGGCTTGCAGCTACTACTTCCGGATCCGTAAAAGATTTACCCTCTTTTATCTGGATCATATATAAGCGTAATCTTTCAATTTCCTCTATTAATTTCTCGATTGGGTCATACACAAATATCCCTCCCCATATGTATGAGGATTAGTATGCATAAACAATATAAAAGCCCCGACATATGTGCTGTAGTTATCTAAAACAGCATTATAACTTTCTATAGTTATAATGCTGTTTTCCAACCTCGATTAATTCTTACTGGCCAGTAAGAATGCTCTATGGACTCTCGCTAGAACAGCGAAAGGCTCATCCTGTGGTGACAGTCTTTAAGTGTTTTTGGAGGAATTTGGCGTTAATTTGTCGAATTAAGAAGATATGGGCTGTCTGAAACATCAAAAAACTGAATGTTTTGAGTCCCTTAAAAGCTATGCAGAGCATTGGACCGTTTCCTAACGACGAATAAAAATAAATTTCAAGGTTACATTAAAACATGACTGAAGAGGCGACATGGTAACATTGGAAATAGTTTACGAAGCCAAAGTTAGCGCAATCACGTTGTGAGTCGTTTTCTGGATAGTGTCCTTATCGAGCGTATTGGCAAGGTGTTTCAGAAAAATTATGCAATATTATAATGAACAAACTCTAGTAGTCATCCTTGGGTGCTAATTCCAGAACTATTGAATATTTTCTTCACTCGTTCTCTCAGCTCAAACAAATCAAAGGGCTTATCCATATAATAGAGAATCCCGAGTTCCTTTGCTTGCTCCATATTATGAGTATCCCCATAGTCCGTCATCATAATCACAGGCACTAGACGGTCTAAGACGCGAATTTTTTCTAATATTTCTATTCCGTTTATTATGTTCATATCCATCAATATGAGATTTGGTTTGAAAACAAGAAATAGAAGTAGTGCTTCCTCTGCGTTTTCTGCCATTTGAATTTCATGTAGATCCTCTAGTAAGGTCTCAACGAGTAGGCGTCGCACACCAAATTGGTTATCTACGACAAGAATTTTACCCACTTTCCTACACCACTTTCCCGGGAAATTACCGGCAGACATAAATATAATTGCCGCAAACGTTATTTTCAGCTGCATCTCTGAATAGATTCTACCACTACTTGTCGTAAATGTAAATAGAATTACCACTATATTATGGTAATTCTATGATTTACCCCCAGAACTTAAATAATATTCACGGAAAGTAATAGTTGGGAGGCGCTATAAATGGGAAAAAGTCTTGGAGAGTATATTAAAGGCATTCGAAAAGAAAAAAAAAGTCCTGTCAAAATCCTTGCAGAATCTTCGGGGATATCAAAATCCTATATTGATTATATTGAAAGCGGACTAAGAGAACCATCTCCAGAAATGTTAGCAAAAATCGCAGTTAGCCTTGAAATTTCATTTGATAATTTATTGAAAATACAGCAGAAAGAGAAATTAGAAAGAGCTGCAGTCGCTCTTGAGATTTCAAATACTGATCTTTCAAATATAAGTGTTGACATGCATGCAATGCGTAGAAACAGTAAAAATAAATCAGATGTGAATGTGGAAGCCCTAAAAAAGATAAAATTAGCTTTCACAAAAAGTACTGCCAAACAAGCCGTTGTTGACAGTATCACAAACCCAGATTTGCGAGCAATACTCCGAGCCAGCATCAACTTAGACGACAAGGATATTGCTAAACTTCGCAAAGTAATTGAATTGCTATATCCAGATGCCTTCAAAAACTAAAGAACAGAAAAAAGGTGCTGATAGTATCAATTACGGCTATGCTACTCAAAAAGCACAAGAATTCATTAAACAATATGAAGTTGGTTGGCTACCAGTTGACCCTTTTGAACTGATGGATAAATTAAATATCCAGTACAAATCGATTGGTGAACTTGTTTTAGAAACTGGATTAGACCGAAAAACCCTAATAGACGAAGTTATATTTGGCGAAGACGGTCTTATCTTTTATGAGCCGAATACCAATTCAACTAAAATAATTTTTAATGAGCAAATAGAGCCGTTTGAAAGAATACGCTGGACGATAATGCATGAAATTGGTCATGCTTATCTAGGGCATCTCAGTTCAAAGAAAACCTCTATTTTAAAGTGGACGCTACGTAAGAAAAAATATAAAAAATATGAGCAGGAAGCTAATATTTTTGCGGAAGAAGTCCTTGCACCAAAATTCGTTTTATACCTAATAGGTGCCCATTCAATATCTGAAATTATGGAAATTTGTGGAATACCAAAACCTGCTGCTGAAAGTCGAGCAAATGATATAAGTGAACTTATAAACGATAAAACAAAAATACATGATTCTATGCTTTTTACAATAGGACCGTATCTGTATTTCCTGATGAAAGAAAAGGAATTTTACAGACTCGACCACCTCTACCTTGTTAAAGAGCTTGCCTTTCAAAACGATGAGAAAGACAAACGGGCAGCTGAGTTAGTTATTGCTAATAAAGAGCTTGCCTTTCAAAACGATGAGAAAGCAGATCGTGCTGCAGAGTTCATTATCGAGCACCAAAGTAGGCTATTTGAAGAAAAAATGGCTCGTTTAGACCGATTGAACCTCGTGGGACAAATGGCGGCGGGAATCGCGCATGAAATAAGGAATCCCATGACCACCGTGCGTGGTTATCTCCAACTTTGGGGGGCAAAACCTTGGCATGCAGCTAAGAAGCCTACCTTCGACCTGATGATTTCGGAACTGGATCAGGCAAACGCGATTATTACAGAATTCCTCTCACTGGCTCAAACAAAACCCACTGAACTGAAATCCCAAAACCTTAACGACATTCTTAATAAGTTATATCCTCTTTTAGAAGCAGACACTTTTACTCAAAATAAACAAATTAGTTTTATTCCGGGGGAGATTCCCAACCTAGAACTCAATGGAAATGAAATCACCCAACTGGTTCTTAATTTAACCCGCAATGGACTTGATGCAATGGGGGACAGAGGTTGTCTAAATATTAGAAGTTATGTGGAGGATGGCAAGGTAGTGCTTTCCATTGCGGATGAGGGATGTGGCATCCCTCCAGAAAATCTTCGTAAGGTAGGAACACCCTTCTTTACGACTAAAGATAGTGGGACAGGGTTGGGCCTGGCAATATGCTACAAGATCGCAGAATCTCATAACGCCAAGATCGATATCCAGTCTAGTTCCAAAGGAACAACATTCTTTATATTTTTTCCATTTCTAATGGAATGATGGGGTAATACCTTCTTCAGATAGGCATAGGAATATTTAGGATTGTTTGTGGTATGCTAATAAATGAATAAATAAATTCAAATTCGTAGCTCGCTGGGCGTTCGCATGTCTGGCGGGTCTTTCCTTTGCGTTGGAGTAATGCCATCAGTGGTTTTGAATCGTGCAGGTTTTTATGGAATAAACCCAATTTCAGACGGATATAGGACTACTTTCGAAACCTTCGCGATATACTGAGAGTGAGTACATCCTTTTCCTCTTTACAATCCGTTGATGTTTAACAAGTGGCATCGACGGATTTTTTACGTGTGATCCATTTTGCCCCTTGCGTCCTATAACTAATATTATGGAAAGAGGAAGCTTCATACCACGATAAAACTCTCATCCTACGCATTAGGCTCTCACCAAAAGGTGGGGCCTTCTTTATTTTGCAAGGAACAGGGGTAACATTTACTTGTATTTTATATAAAGACTGGGCACGCTACCCATTATCAGTAAACCTGAAAGGAAAGTTCTATGATTCTACTGTTAGCGTTTCTTTTTGTTCTCGTTTGCTTTAAATGGGGAGACTGGAGAAATTGGAAGACCTATTATGCGACGATACTGTTTCTTATCGCCGGTGACTTTATTTACTATTTTGTTGCAGGAGTTAAACCACTTTGGCAGTATACCGCAAAGTTGTTTCCTGGAGCCATAGCTACCTTGATTATTTCACTAATAATTTACCCGTGTACCGTTCTAATTTTTTTACCGTTCTACCCGATATCAGGTGTGATAAAGAAATTCCGTTACATCACGGCTTGGGTTTGCCTTTATGCTTTCTTAGAGTATCTTGCGCTTAAATACAACTACATGCAGCATTTCAATGGCTGGCATTTTTCATATTCTGTTCTGTTTGATTACACGTTATTTCCATTACTCCTAATCCACCAAAAGAAACCCCCAGTGGCGTGGTTACTTTCCTGCATTTTTGGATTTAGTATTGCCTTTTTGTTCAACCTCTCAGCACCCTATTAAACCAACCATTTGTTAACTATGAATTATCTATGCTCATATAAATCCGTATGGCAGTTTTAACCTTGATATGAACGAAAGACTCCCAATAGAAGTTACTATCAGTTAATCTTTACTTTGCCCCTGGTGCCACGGATGCTCCCACTACCCCAATCAGCTTGGAGAACAAATCTCCATCGAACTTATCAAGCTATAAATTTGTAATAGAAAGAGGAATTTAAATGACAACAGAAGCAAAAATACAACTAACTTCAACAGAATTAGGTTCATTATGGATGCTTTATATATCAACATCAGCAAGGTTAACAATGCTTGAACTTTTTAAAAATAAGACCATAGATAAAGAGGCTCAAGACATATTAACAGCCTATATCTCTGAAGGACAAGCTATTAAAAATGAAATTATGGCTATATTTAATAATGAAGGAGCAATTATTCCAATAGGATTTGATGAACGAGATGTAGTAAGAGATTCACCTCCTCTGTATGATGACTTTTTTCATATGATGTTTCTTCGCCAAATGACGAAAGTAAGTTTTGCTCCCAGTGCTGTATATGCCGCTATGTCGTATATGAAAGAAGTTCAAGATGTATTACTATTAAACTATGTTGTTTCTCATAAGTATTATGTTATGACTACAAACTATCTATTAGGAAAAGGTGTGTTAGCAAGACCACCCTATGTAACTATGCCAAAAACAGTAGAATTTGTTGAAGATAAAAATTACATGAGTGGATTTAATATTTTTTCTGATAAACGCTCATTAAATACAATTGAGGTTGGTTTTATTAATCAGACTATAGAAGACAACATTTTTGGTATGCAGTTGATGACGGGATTTGCACAAGTTGCAACAGAAAGTGAAGTTAAAAAATACTTCATAGAAGGTAAAGAATTAGCAAAAAAAATTATTTCTGAATTCAGTGATGTGTTATTACAAAGTGATATTCAACCTCCGAGCGCCTGGACAGGTAAAGCTACAGATTCAACTAGGCCACCCTTCTCCGATAAACTTATGATGTATTTAACCAGCCTAGTATCCAGCTCAGCAATAGGCATCACTGCGATAGGTACATCTTTTAGTTTGAGAAGTGATTTACATTTTAAATTTGCACTTATTGCAAAGGATGCCTTTGATTATGCTAAACAGGGTTCAAAAATAATGATTGCACATAAATGGATGGAAGAGCCTCCTCAAATGGAAGATAGAAATCAACTTACAAAATAAAAGTGAAAAATTTTCAAAAGTTAATTAGCACGAAGGAATACAATCATCGTCAGAGAAAATTAAAGTCCACAGAGGTTGTGTTAATCATTGAGTGTCAAGAAAATCAGGTGGGGATGGTTAAAGACTTACTTTGGACAAACCACGCTATGGGTGTTAGAAAGTTAGCTCTAAATTAAGACAAAATAGATTTTGGAACTGACTGATCGGAGGCATATTATGAACGATTCAGAAATGAAGACCAATCAGATTATTAGCTATCCATAATCCTATATGAGAGGTTGTTGTTCTATGAATAGTGACTATATTAAAGCCATGGAAGTAACGAATAACTTAATTACACAATCAAAGGCTGACAAGATCAGACTTTGGTTTGAATATACAGTGTTTGGTTGGTAATGTCATTGCACCGGTTCCTAGTGTTCAGAGTATAGTGCGCGCTTGATATGACGTTTGACTTAAGCTTGAATAGATTTCATTGCTAGAGAAGTAATAATCAAATCAAAAGGAGTGATGAGATGAGTACTGAAAATAACAAGAAAGAAGGTTTAACTTCATGGGAAGTTTCTAGTGTTTTGGCTGGATATATGAAAGGTAGTTTAGAACAAAGATTTTTTCAATATTTCCTTGAGACCACGGAAGATAGCGAAATAAAAAAAATAGTAGAAAGGATGCTAAATCAATCGAGTTTAAGCATAGCGGAGACCCAAGCCATACTTATTAAAGAAAATATAGCTCTTCCTTTAGGATTTTCTGATGAGGATATAAACGTTAAGGCACATAAAATGTTTTCAGATACATTTATTTTGTTTTTTTGTAACGATATAGTCCTGCTTTCCCTTAGCACTTTTTCTAGCGCAATATCTGATTGCACAAGAAAAGATGTAAGGAATTATTTCCGAATGAGTATAGAGTTCACTCTAAATATACAGAATGAAATTAATGACCTGATGGTATCTAAAGGGGCGTGTTTAAGATCACCTCAAATAGCTATAAATAATGTCGTCGATTTTGTTGAAGATAAGAAATATCTTAGTGGATTTTTAGGCAGTATAAGACCTATAAATGTAGCTGAAATTGCTAACTTATCCCTAATTATTCACAGGGCTCAGTTTTCAAAAATGATTTTTGTAGCATTCGGTAAAATAGCCAGATCAAAAGAGATTAGTCTACATTTTAGCAAAGGCAGAGACGGGATTCAAAAAGTATTAGACTCACTTCAGGAAGTTCTTGAAAAAGAAAATATTCCAATCTCGGCATCAAGTGATTATGAGATATTCGATATTGACGTGTCTCCTTTTTCCGATAAACTGATGTTGTTTTACATCAATACGTGTTTGGGAATATTCTGCTTTAACATGGTATCTCAAGCCCTTACATCCAGTTTTAGGTCTGATATAGTTTTGAAAATTACCAAAATCATGACGGATATGATGCAGTTTTATGGGGAAGGTTTAAAATTGACAATAAAAGAAGGATGGTTAGAACAACCTCCCCAGTCGATAAATAGAAAGAATTAATGCTTGAGTTTGAGGTATGTGAATAATGCTGACACAATTAAAAGCTCTCCCACTTTAGTTTGAACGTGGGAGAGCTTTTAATTGTGTCAGCAGAGGATCTACCGGGCCCACCCCTTTAGCCGACCCCCAAATGATTGTAATTTGGCTATTTCTGCCCATCCCGCCCAAATGGTAAAAAGAGTGTTTTAAGAATAAGGAATTTTTCTATAGGGGGTCCTATAGAAAAATTCTGACGAATAGCACCAGCGAGTCCAAAATACGCTGGTGCTATTCGTGTTTGAACGTTTCGGAAAAGTCGTTTTTCGCCTAATCGACAGTTTGAGATTAATACTCTTGTTAATTGGTAAAAATAGAAATAAAATCCTTGTTACCTTTTTAATTAGCCAGATTAGCGCTATAAGACCAGCTAATAATAGTCAATGATTTGTTTGGTTAATTATTTGATTTTTGGTTTCTGAAAAAAGGTCATCACAAATAAGCCATTGAAAAATCCGAACAATGACTAAATCAACAGATTATCGGAGCCTCAGGCCGCTGCAGGTTGAAGCTTAGTGTTTCTCCAAGATTGATGATCTTCAGGTTTCCTAAATTCAAAGGGCTTTTGGTCACGAAGAACAGCAAAGATGTAGTGGAGAAGTTTGTGCATGACGGCCACGAGAGCCACCTTTTTCTTCTTGCTGACGCATTTAGCAGCGTAGAAATCTCTTAGAACAGGGTTGATCACCTTGCCATTTCTCGTTCTCCTAATGGAGGCCATGGCGACCGTAAAGAGAATCCTTCTCCCAATTCGTGTACCTCGTTTAGAGATCTTGTTTCGATCCCCGTTGAATTTCCCGGACTGATTGACCGAGGGATCAAGACCAAAGAATGCTGTAAGGGCTTTAGGAGAGTTGAAAAGATTGAAGTCCCCAATCTCAGCAATAAGCGTAGCGGCCGTGAAAAAACCAATGCCTGGTATTTCGTCAAGAAGCTCAATATTTCGTTTTGCTTGAGCGGGGAATTCCTTGGATTTAATCATCGTTTTAACTTGTGCCTCAATGCCATTTAAGCTCGCCTGCATGTGTTGTATCCCATCAATATGAATTTTAATTTTAGTATCAAGCATTGAGAATTCACTGGGCATAGAAGAAGCAAGTTGAGCACAGTCACGAAGCAGAGCCACCTTGTTAGAGGCCCACTCAGAGCCCTTACGACTGGTCTTAGCAATTAATAGAGTGAGGACGTCAGTGTCGGCATCACGAATAGCCCTAGGTGAGGGATAGCTCTTCAGAACTGCCAAAGCCGTTTTTCCAAAGGGTCCAGAGAACACGTTAAGGAATCCAGGGAAAAGTAAGTAGAGATCGGTACAAAGCCTGTTCTTCATCATAGTGAGCATATCTGAAACGGCGTAATACTCACGAGTCATCATACGAAGAACAAGGATTTGTGGTTCGGGCATCATGGAAACCTTAACATCTTGGTATTTAGCAAGCCTGGCGATGGCTTCAGAATCTTTATTATCATTTTTCACTTTTCTTAAGTCAAAATTCTTGGTAGAATGGACACACAAAGGGTTCAGGACAAAACCTTTTAGGTCATTCGATTTCAAGAAGAAGAAGAGTGGTAAATGAAAGATACCCGTAGATTCTACGAAGTAGATGGGCTTTCGTTTTAACCGCTCTTCTTCTTTTTTGAGAATATCGAGCAGTTTATGAAAACCCACAGGATTGTGATCGATCCTAAACGGTTTACGGATGAGTTCACCGGTTGGTGCTAACATTGCAACAATAGAGAATTCGGAGGAAACATCTATTCCTACCACGAAATCGTTAAGAAACTGGGACACGGGAACACAACCTTTCAGACGAAATTAATCAGAGCATCCACTTAGGAAGAATGTCAAACAACCTTGCTTTTGAAACGGGTAACACTAAAGTAGTGACCCAACCAGCTAAACATCGAATCATTCTTGTGGAGTGACACGCT
>Ga0209386_1000663_pt1 | contig 16018 bp, 15 predicted proteins | sample NGEPertwo_FD_184510 | JGI IMG/M metagenome (GOLD analysis project Ga0209386, IMG submission 184510) | Arctic peat soil microbial communities from the Barrow Environmental Observatory site, Barrow, Alaska, USA - NGEE Permafrost154B-two... | ecosystem: Environmental > Terrestrial > Soil > Wetlands...
GCCGATGTCGGCGAGAAGCTTCAGAGAGAGCGTCAGCCAGAGCTCTTCCCCGTCCAGCCCTCTCTCGGCGAACTTCGGAGCCTGGCGCGTGGAGCTCTTGAAACAGACGTTGCCGCGACCACCCTCGCCGCCGCGCGCGACCAGCAGGCGCTGACCCTCGGTCACGAGGTCGCCCAGCACGCCGCCGTCGGCGTCGAGCACCTCGGTGCCCACCGGCGCCTTGACCTCCAGCACGGCGCCGTCGGCGCCGCGTTTGTTGGCGCCGCGGCCGTGGCCACCGTCGGCGGCGCGGAAATGGTGCTTGTGGCGGAAGTGGCTGAGGTCGTGCAGCTGGCGCGTGGCCACGAGCACCACGTCGCCGCCGGGGGCGCCGTCGCCGCCGTCGGGCCCGCCCTTGGGGACGTACTTCTCGCGGCGGAAGCTCTTGGAGCCGTTGCCGCCGCGGCCACCGCGCACGCAGATGCTGGCCTTGTCGAGCATGAGGGGTGCAGCCGGCCGGGGCCGGCCGCGCTCAGGCCTCGGGGACGACCGAGATGAAGCGCCCAGCGCCCTTCTCGGTGAAGACGAGACGTCCGCTCACCTTGGCGAAGATGGTGTGGTCGACGCCGATGCCGGCGTTCTCGCCGGGGCGGAACTTCGTCCCGCGCTGGCGCACGATGATCGATCCTGCCGGGACCACCTGGCCGGCGAACGCCTTGACGCCGAGGCGCTGCGCCTCGGAGTCGCGGCCGTTGCGGCTGGTGCCGGCGCCCTTCTTATGCGCCACCCTGCTTCTCCTTCGTATCCTTGAGGGTGATCGACTCGATCGTCAGCTTGCTCAGCCGGCTGCGATGACCCTTCGTCTTCTTGAACGTGCTCTTGGGCTTGTAGGTGAAGACCTTGATCTTCTCGCCGAGCAGGTGCTCGCTGACCTTGGCCTTGACCCTGGCGTGCCTGGCGGCGTCGCCGTCGAACGTACCGCTGTCCGTGCGCACGGCCAGGGTATCGTAGGTGACGCTCTTGCCTTCTTCGGCGTCGACGCGATCGACGACGATCGTGTCGCCGGTGCTCACCTTGAACTGCTGTCCACCGACGCGGATCACCGCGTAAGTGACGTCGGACTTCGTCATTTCAACTCCCCACAAGACAACGGCAGATGATGATAGCCAACCAGGCGGGGGCCGTCAATCGGCCCCCGCCTGACCCGCTCATATCAGCACGTCAATTTGACCCCTGCTTCAGGACGGTGGCCTGGGCGCCCGTGCGTGCCGTGGCCGTGATGCGCACCTTGCGGCGCTTGCCGAGGAACTGGCGGCCGCCCTCGACGATGACCATGTAGCCGTCGATGTAGCCCACGGCGTCGCGCGGGCTGTAGGTGAGGCTGAACTCCAGTTCCAGCTCGACCTCCTGCCCTTCCTTCACGGGGATGCGCTGCTCCTGGACGTGCGCCGGGACGCCCTCGGAGAGCACGCGGAACGTCTCGACGGGCAGGTTGGCGCCGCCTTCGAAGAACACGCGCCGGCCGACCTGCTTCTCGAGCTTCTTCAGCCGCTCGCCGCTCAGCCGCTCGGCGACGCCCCCGCTCACCTCGATGAGCCAGGCCTTTGCCGGCGAGCGCTGCGCCAGGGTCCGCACGCGGCGCTCGACGTTGAGCGCCATGGTCTCGTCGCTCATGACGCGCGCCTTGCCCAGGCACGCGGGGCACGTGCGCGTGAGGATGCCGCGCGCGCCGTCCGTGGTGTTCTGGCGCGTCATCTCCACGAGCCCCAGCGGCGAGAGCTCGACCACGTACGTCTTGGTGCGGTCGATCTCGAGCTCGGCCTCGAGGGTGGCGAGCACCATCTCGCGGTTCTTGGCGTGCGCCATGTCGATGAAGTCGATGATGATGATGCCGCCGATGTCGCGCAGGCGCAGTTGGCAGACCACCTCGCGCGCCGCCTCGAGGTTGGTCTTGGTGATCGTGTCCTCGAGGCCCTTGCCGCGCGTGAAACGGCCGGTGTTCACGTCGATGACGGTGAGGGCCTCGGCGTGGTCGATCACGAGGTTGCCGCCGCTTGGCAACAGCACGCGGCGTTCGAGGGCCTTGGCGATCTGGTCTTCGATGCCGTAGGCCTCGAAGAGCGGCTCGTCGCCCGTGTGCTCGTGCACCTTGGGCAGAAGCTCCGGCGCTTCCTTGTCGAGGAAGGAGACGATGGCCTTGTGCCGCTTGGGATCGTCGACGATGAGGCTCTCGCAGGTGTCGTTGAAGAGGTCGCGGGCGACCTCGATGGAGATGTCGACCTCCTTGTGCACGAGTCCCGGCGCCTTGACCGACTCCGCCTTTTTCTTGAGCCGCGACCAGAGTCGTGAGAGATACCGCAGGTCGCGCTGGAGGTCCTCCAGGCCGTGGCCCTCGGCGATGGTCCGCACGATGAGGCCGGCGTTCTTGGGCTTGAGCTCGCGCGAGATGTCGCGCAGCCGCTCGCGCTCGGCCTGGCCGAGCCGCCGCGACACGCCGGCGCCGCTCCCTCCGGGCACGTAGACGAGATAGCGGCCGGCCAGCGAGATCTTGGTGCTCAGACGGGCGCCCTTGCTGCCCATGGGGTCTTTGGTGACCTGGACGAGCACCTGCTGGCCGTTCTTGAGCGCGTCTCCGATGCGCCGTGCCCGCTTCTCCCCCTCCGGCGCCGTCACGTCGTCGACGTACAGGAAGCCGTTCTTCTCGAGGCCGAAATCGACGAACGCGGCGTCGATGCCGCCAAGCACGCTCTCGACCTTGCCCTGGTAGATGTCGCTGAGATACGACTTCTTGTCGGGGCGCTCGATGTAGATCTCGGCGAGGCGGCCGTCTTCGACCAGCGCGACGCGCAGCTCCTGGCCGTCGTCGGTCACGAGGATGAGCTTGCGTTTGGGCTGGTCGGCGACCACACCCAGGCGCCGCGGCGGCGGCGCCGTCATCGGCGTCGCGAGGCCGCTGCCCTCGTCCTGGCGCACGATGGCCTTGGGCCGGCGGCGGTCGCGCTCGCGAGACTTGGTCTCGCGGGCCGCCGGGGCCGCCGGCTTGGCCGCCGTTCCGGCCTCTGCGGCCGCGGGCGCCGGTTTGGGCTCCTCCACGTCGAGCACGGGCGCCGCTTCGTCGTCGCCGGCGCGCCGCTCGCGGGCGCCCCGCCCGCCGCGCCCGCCACGGCGGCGGCGTTTGGGCGCCGCCGCCTCGTCGCCGGTCTGGCCGGCCTCGTCGGACGCCGGCCCGGCGCCTTCTTCTTCCGCCGCCGGCCTGGACGGCTCGGCGGGTCTCGCAACCGCGGACGCGGCAGCCTGCCTCGACGGCGCCTTGGTGAGCGCGCCCGCGGCTTCGGGCGCGGTCGCAGCTGCTGACGCCGGCGGCTTGCGGCGGCGGCCACGCCTTGCCGGCTGCGGCTCGCTCTGCGCGGATCCTTCGGACGCCGGCTTCGGCGACCCAGATGCTGTGGAGGGCACCGGCGCCACGTCGGTCACCGCTTCCTCGGCCTCGCGCACGACCTCGTCGTGAACAGCTTCGGCCGCCTTGCGGCGACGCCGGCCGCCTCGCGAACCACGATGGCGCCGCTTCGGCGCCGTCGTGTCGCCGACAGTGCCGGCATCCGCCTGTGCGTCGCCGGTCGTCGCGGCCTCGGGAGCCGGCGTCGCCGGCGCGGGCGTGGCCGGCGCGGCCTCAACGGAGGCGGATGCCCGGCGTTGCTTCGATGGTTTGCGCGCGGCGGGCGCCGGTTCCGGGGGAGTCCCCGTGGAGCCCGCAGCCGGGGGCTCGGTGGCGGCCGGCCGCCGCGACCGCGATCTGGTCTTTCCGCGCGGCGGAGAGCCGGTCGACGATGAGGCGATCGGGATCAGGGGCGCCGTGGGCAGCCCTTCCAGAGGCGCCGCAGCGCCTGGGGGCCGCGGCGGAGCCGGCTCACCCTTCTCGGGCTCCGCCCCGGCAGCCGTGGCTGCCTGCGGCTCGGCCGGCTTGCGCCGGCGGCGGCCGCCGCGAGAGCCTCGTCTGCGGCGGCTGGCACCGGCCTCACCGGCGCCGGCCTGTTCGTTGCCCGCCGGTCCTCCGGCGGACGCCCGCCCGCCGGTCTTCGGCTCAGGGGGCGTCGCGGCCGGCTGGTCGCCGGCCGGCGCCTTGTTGTCTGCGCTCACAATGACACACTCCTTCCGGCCCCGGGGCTTGGCCCCGGGGGCAAATCTCTCCAGATGACGCGCCGGCGCTCCAGGCCGCGCATCACAGGCTCGACCTCCGCCCAGGTGGCGATGAGGTCGATGAACTCCTGCGGTCGTGCCGCGCCGTCTTCGCGGTGCCGGATGGCGAACGAGACCCTCGTTCCCCCCGGCACCGGCTCGGCGGCGGCGCGCACGACGTACTCCTTGAGGTCGAGCATGCGCCTGCCCTTGGGGGACACGCGCTCGCGGACGACCGATACTTCCGTGGCATAGCGTTCGACGGCGGCCTGCACGGCGCCTGCGTCGCCTTCGAGCACGCACGCATACCGGGCTTCGAGCGCCTGCGGTCGAGGGTGCTGGTCGCCGACGACCACGATCGCGAGGGGCTTGAGGCCGGGCGGCGCGGCGGCGCGCAGCTCGCGCAGCGCCGCCGCCGGGTCCGACAGGTCGTGCGGGACTTCGACGACGGCCAGTTCCTCACACCCCGCGGCGCCCACCGGCAATGGCAAGGGCAGCGAAAGCCGCGGCTTGGGTCTCATGCCTTGAGACAGGGCGATGGGCACGCCGGCGCGCGCGAAGGTGCGTTGCACGGCGCGCGCCGTGTCGAGGTGCGAGAGGTAAGTGGCGGGACCGCCGCGCGAGAAGGTGAGCAGCCACCAGGTCACGGCAGCACGTCCATCTCGATGCCGCCGCCGCAGACCCCGCACGACGCGCAGCGCCCGTCGCGGCAGTCGTCGGTGAGCTCGCCGCGCCTGCCGCGCGCGCGCTCTTCGCTGAGGAAGGACCGCGTCACGCCCGCGGCCACGGCGGACTCCCACGGCAAGGTCTCGTCACTGTGCAGCTCGGCCGTGCCCAGCTCGATCCCGGTGGTGGCGGCCGCATCCTCCCAGAGCGGGAAACGAAAGTGCTCGCTCCAGCCGTCAAAGCGGGCTCCGCGTCGCCAGGCCTCCTCGACGAGCCGGTCGCTGCCCGGCCCGCCGCGCGCCAGCGTGGCCTCGACGAGCGAGGCCGCGACGTCGTGGAACCTGACGCGCACATTGCGAGGCATCGCCTCGCGCAGCAGCTGCTGTCGATGACGCAGGACGGCCTCGCCCGCGAACGGCTCGAGCTGGAACGGCGTGTGCGCCTTGGGCACGTAGGAGGACACCGCGACAGAAAGGCGGGCCCGGCCGCGCGCGATCTCCTTCGCGAGATGCGCGGCCGTGCCGGCCAGGCGCGCGATTCCGGCGACATCGGCGTCGGTCTCGCCGGGCAGGCCGATCATGAAGTAGAGCTTGAGGCCGATGAAGCCGCCGCCGAAGGTGGCGCGCACAGCCTCCTCGAACTGCGCGTCGTCGACGCCCTTGTTGATGGCGTCGCGCAGCTCCTGGGTGCCGGCCTCGGGGGCGAGCGTGACGGACCCACGCTGGTCGGCGGCGAAGCGCCCCAGGCTTTCCGCGGCGGAATCGATGCGCAGGGACGGCAGGGAGACGCGCACTCCCGGCCGCAGGGCGCGGATGCGCGTCAGCGCTTCCTCGACGCCCGAGTAATCGCAGGAGCTGAGAGAGAGGAGCGAGACCTCGTCACAGCCGGTCTCGCCGAGCAGCTGCTCGGCCGCCTCGACCACGAGGTCGACGGGACGCTCGCGCAGCGGCCGGTACCACATGCCGGCCTGGCAGAACCGGCAGCCCGCGGTACAGCCGCGCATCACTTCGACGACGGCCCGGTCGTGCACCGCCTCGAGCACGGGGACGACCGGGCGCAGGACGGGCGGAGTGCTGGAGAACGCCGTGAAGACCTGGCGCTGCGCCGGCCGCTCGCTCACCCCCGGCAGCCACATGCCGGGGACGGCGGCGAGCGCCTGGAGGCGCCGGGCGCGCGACGGCGCGTCCAAGGCCTCCACGATGTCGCCCAGCCGCTGCTCGACCTCGCCGATGAAGAACGCGTCGAAGAACGGCGCCAGGGGCCAGGGGTCGGCCACGGCCGGCCCGCCGCCGAGCACGATGGGGTGCCCCTCCCCACGCTCGGCGGCGTGGAGCGGAACACCCGCGAGGTCGAGCATCTCGAGCACGTTGGTGTACGTGAGCTCGTGGGGCAGCGTGAAGCCCCAGAGGTCGCAGCCGGCGACCGGCTCCATGGTCTCGAGCGTCCACAGCGGCACGCCGTGCGCACGCATCAGCGCGGCCATGTCGGGCCAGGGGCAGTAGGCGCGCTCCGCCGCCGCCGGCGTGGCGTCGTTCAGGTGGGCATAGAGGATCTGCAGACCCGGGTTGGAGATGCCGATCTCGTACACGTCCGGGTAGGACAGTACGATGCGCGGGCTCGCGCCGGGCTTGAGACGGAGGTTGAACTCGCCGCCCGTGTAGCGCCCGGGGCGCGTGACGCGCGCCAGCAGCCTCGCTACTTCATCCCGAACCGAGACCTCGCTGCATGAATCCAGGGAGCCTGGAGCGTGCGCGTTCAAGTTGACGACTAATCCTTTGTATGTGCGAGAGCTGGAGCGGCGCCCCAGCCTCGAAATACGCGATGGCGGCCTCGCCCAGTGCCACCGTGCCGGTAAAGCTGACGGCTCCCTTAAGAGCCCAGCCGAACCCCGGCACGAAGTCGAGCGCCTGGCGCGCCAGCGTGCGGAAGACGAAAGCGGCGCCTACGACGGAGAGGATCTCGAGAGCGCGGTCGAAGCCGATCTCCTCGCCATAGGCGGCGGCGATCTTGAGGACCATGCGGATCTGGTTGGCGGTCATCGCCGGCATGTCGGCGCCGGGGATGATGACCACGGCGCCGATCACGGCGTTCTGCGACGCGTTGGCGAGCACCACGTGGTCGCAGTAGGCGCGGCGCACCGCGGGCAGGCGGACGGCCAGCGCAGCGGCGCCGTCGCCGGCGGCGCGCACGATGCGGTTCTCGAGGTTCGGCGTGCCGGCGTGGTCGCCGCCGAGGCCGCGAGCGACCTCGTCGTCGAAGACGCCTGCCGCGTCGATCCACTCGCCGTACGGAGCCTCGACGAGAGCGACGACCTGGCGCCCGGCGCCGCGCACCGCGCGGACTATGGGCGCCATGTCCGCGGCTGCGCATCCGGCCGCCGCGAGGACGACGATGTCCCAGCGCCCGGCGAGCCGCGCGTCCAGGGGAAAGTCGGCCGGCGGCAGGGCGTCGAGGGCGGCGCTGATACCGCCGCGCTCGTCGGCCGCGCCGGCCGACAGGGCGCGGGCCACGCGCGTGAGCTCCGCGCCGGCGCCGACCACGCACAGGCGCGCGACCTCGGCATCGCCGGCACGCGCGTCGGTGACGGCCTTGAAGATCTTCGACATGCTCACGCTACTGGACAAGGCGCCCCCTGTTGCTCGGCGTGACGGTGGCCCGCAGGTGGACGGCCTCCAGCAGGCCGACGAACATCAGAAACGCGATCATGGCCGTGCCGCCGTAGCTCAGGAACGGCAACGGGATGCCCGTCACCGGCATGATACCAATCGTCATGCCGATGTTCACGAACACCTGGAAGAGAAACATCACGGCGACCCCCCCCGCGAGGATGCTGCCGTACATGTCCCGGGACAGCGTGGCGATGCGCAGGCACCGCCAGATCACGACGCCGTAGAGCGCGATCAGGACCAGCGCCCCGAGAAATCCGTTGCGCTCGCTGAGGACGGCGAAGATGAAGTCGGTGTGGTGCTCGGGCAGGAAGTCGAGCGCGGTCTGCGTGGCCATGTTGCCGCGCCCCGTCAGAGCCCCGGAACCGACGGCGATCATCGACTGGATGATGTTCCAGCCGCTCCCGGTGGGGTCGTGCCCCGCATTGACGAACACGAAGAGGCGCTCGACCTGGTAGGCCTGGATCAGCTTGATGCCGGCCATCGGCAAGACCTTGAGCACGACCACGAACACGGCGGTCGCGCCGCCGATCAGCGCCGCGAAGTGCGTCCACGACGTGCCGTAGAAGTAGAGCATCGCCATGATGAGCACCACGATCACCATGGCCGAGCCGAAGTCCGGTTCCCGGTACACCAGAAGGGCCGGCACGGCGGCCAGCGCGAGGGCCACGAACGTGACCCTCTTGGAGCCCAGCAGGTCCATGCGGTCGGCGAGGTAGGCGCCGACGCTCAAGGCGAGCAGCAGCACCGCCAGGGCCGACGGCTGCAGCCGTGTGAAACCGAGGTTGAACCAGCGCGTGGCGTGGTTCACCGTGAGACCCAACGGCAGCACGGCGGCGAGCAGCACCACCGCCACCGCGTAGAGTGCCCACTGAAAGCGCCGGTAGATCTCGTAGTCGAGCAGCGACACGACCGCGGCGGCCACCAACCCCACGACGACGGCTACCAGCTGCTGGGTCACGAAGTGCAGCGCCTGCCCCTCGATGTCGTGACGCGTGGCGAAATAGATCATCGTGACGCCGTACGCGATGAGCCCGAGCGTGGCGGCGATGAGGATGTAGTCGAGGTGCCTGAGGTAGGCGCGCCAGTCCACGCTCAGTCGCTCCTCACGGCGCCCGAGGACTTGTTGCTCGTGAGGTGGAACAGCTGGTCGTAGATGAGGCGGGTAGCGGGCGCCGCGACGGCGCCACCGTGCCCGCCTTTCTCGATCATGACGACGACCACGTACTTGGGATCGTTGGCCGGCGCGTAGCTGGCGTACCAGGCGTAGTTGACCATGTGCCCCACGCTGGCGTCGTACACCTCGGCGGTACCGGTCTTGCCGGCGACGGTGACCGAATACCCGCCGAACACCGACGCCGAGGTGCCCGAAGACGAATTGGCGGCGTCGTACAGACCCGCTCGCACGGTGTCGAGCGTGCTCTGCGCGATGTCGACCTTGCGCGGGGCGGGCGGCGCCAGCGTGCGCACGGTCTTGCCCTGGGGGTCGACCACCTTGAGGCCGAGATGGGGCGTCACGATGGAGCCGCCGTTGGCGATCGCGGCGTAGCTCACCGCGAGCTGGAGCGGCGTGGCCTCCATGTAGCCCTGGCCGACGGCGAGGAGGATGGAGTCGCCGGGATACCAGATCTTGGCGATCGCGGTCTTGAAGTAGGACTCCTTCCAGGCCCGCGTCGGGATACGGCCCGAGACCTCGCCGAGGATGTCGATCCCCGTCGGCTTGTTCATGCCGAGGCGCATCGCCCAGTCCTGGAGCTGGGTGCCCTTGCGCTGATAGAACAGGTAGCCGACGTTGTAGAAGTAGACGTCGCAGGACTGGGTGATGGCCGGCACCAGGTCGAGCGTGCCGTGGCCGTCGAGCGCCCAGCAGTGGAAGACATGGTTGTCAAGTGTGTTCGGCGCGATGTAACCGCCGTTGCAGAAGAAGCTCGTGCCTGGGGTGATGACGCCTTCTTCGAGCGCCGCGATGGCGTCGATGGGTTTGAACGTCGAGCCCACGCCTTTGGACTCCTGGATGGCGCGGTTGAGCAGCGGCGTATTCGCGTGCGGGTCCTTGTACTTCTTGTAGTTCTTGGTGCTGATCCCGCCGACCCACTCGGCGGGGTCGAAGGTCGGGTAGCTGGCCATGGCCACCACCTCGCCGTTGCGCGCGTCGAGCACCACGGCAGCGCCGCCATTGGCATCCACCTGGCCGCCGGTCACGGCCAGGCGGATGCCGTACTGGAGCGCTTCCTCGGCCTTGGCCTGCACCTTGGCGTCGAGGGTCGTGACCAACGTATCGCCCGGCTGCGGCAGAAGGCCGCCCGGCACGGGAGCGCTCTGCGTGGGCCGCCCGTGAGCATCCACCTCGATCTTGGCCACACCGTCGCGACCGCGCAGCCAGCGGTCGTACGTCCACTCGAGCCCCTCGATACCGACGACGTCGCCGGCCGAGTAGCCCTTGAAGTGCTTCTCTTTGAGTTGATCGGCCGAGATCTCCCCTACGTGCCCGAGCACATGCGCCGCCAGGGTGCCGTGCCGGTACGAGCGGAGGTAGTTCTTTTGGATCACGACTCCCGGGAAAGCCTGCGTATGCTCCAGGATGTAAGAGACGACGCGCTTGTCGACGTCCTCCTTCACGATCGCGAGATCGAGGCCGACTATGTCCTGTCTCACGATATTGGCCCACGTCATGGGCGGATTGTCGGGCGTTACGGGCGGCCAGCTCGGGCGCAGGTGACCCATGATCTCGTCGCGGAGCTTCGCCGGCCGGGTACCCAGCACACGCCCCAGCTGCACGACCTCGGCGTCGAGCTCGCCGGCCGGCACGTCCATGAGGCGGATGCCCACGGCCAAGCCAGGTCGGTTCTCGACGATCACCTCGCCGCGGCGGTCCACGATCGAGCCGCGCGCCGCCACGATCTTGAGCGAATGGAGACGGTGGTCGTTCGCCTGCGCGATGAACTCCGAGCCGCTGAGGATCTGTAAGAACCATAGCCTGAACAGGATGATGCCGAACAGCACGACGGCGATGCCCACCATGATGGCCACGCGCAGCGCCACGGACGGCAGCTGGATGATGGGCCTGTCGCGGCGGCCCGTGCGGATAGGCCGGTCGCGGCGCCCGGCGCGGTTACCTTGCCCGAGCAGCACGGAGACCACCTCCCCCACGGAGCCAGAGGCGCACGACCAGGTACAGCGGCGCCGCCAGCAGCGTGTTGAGGATGAGCGACGGGATGAGCACGCGGCCCAGGAAGAAGCCGAGCGGCGCCTGCCGCTCGAGCAGGAACTGGGCCATGGCGAGCAGTACGTCGGCGAGCAAAGTGGCGGCGAAGGCGCTGACCAGTGGCGCGTAACCGGCCGAAAGGTCGGCGGTCTCGGCATAGCGGCCGGCGAAGAACCCGGCGAGTACGAAGACGAACGCGCTCAGGCCGAGAGGCTCCATGAGCGCGATGGCCACCAGCGTACCTGTGGCGAAGCCGAAGACGGCGCCGATCTCAGAGCCTTTGAGCAGGGCGACGCAGACGACGATGATCAGCGCGAAGTCAGGGTTGGCGCCGAGGATGCGGATGTTGGGCGCCACCGTGGTCTGCAGCAGCGTCGCCACCACGAGGGTGACCACGAGACGGGCGATCTCGCCGCTCGACGGCCACTCGCGCTGCTGGTTGTCGGCGGGGGTGCGGGCGAGCCTCATCGCACAACCACCTGGACCAGGTCGAGCTTGCGGAAGTCGACGAACGGGTCCAGCGAGATGCTCTGGTACAGCTCGACTTCCTGGCTGCCGACGCTCGCGATCTGGCCTATGGGGATGCCGCGCACGAAGACGGAGCCCTGGCGACCGGAGGTCACGACGTACTGGCCCACCTTGACGCGCTCGTTCTTGTCGAGGTACTGCAGCGTGACGTCGCCGGTGACGCTGCCCGAGATGATGCCCTGGGCGCCCCCCGGCTGGACCATGGCGTCGACGAAGCTCTGCTGGTCGGTGATGAGCGTGACCTTGGCCGAGTTTGGATAGAGCTCCGCAATGCGGCCCACGAGGCCGGCGCCGTTGACCACGGGGTCGTACACGCTCACCCCGCCTGTGCTGCCCACGTCGATGGTCACGGTGGAATACCAGGCCGTGGTGGAACGCGCCACGACGCGCGCCGTGACGAGATGCACGCCGGCCGGGAAGATCTTGTCGCGCTGAAGGGCGAGCAAGTCCCGCATCTGTGCGTTCTCGTCCTGCGTCGTGAGCTCATTTGCGAGGCCGGCGCGAAGCTGCTCGACTTCCTTCTGCAGCTTCGCGTTCTCGGACTTGGCGCTGAACAGGTCGCCGGTCCAGTTCCAGGCGTCGCGGAAAGGCTTCGTGGCGCGCGCCGTGCCTGTCTGCAGGGGCGCGACCACGCGCAGCACGACGCCTTGCACCGAGTGCACGGGTCCGCTGTCCGATTCACGGAAGTACAGCGTGAGCATGGCGACACAGAGCAGCAGCAGGACGGCCACGACGACCCGCCGCCGGAGTACGCGCCGGCGATTCACGAGTCAGCGAGGGACGGGGCTACCGGCCCCGTGGCCGGGAGTTGCGCTTGCTCTTGACGAGGACATCGAACTCCTCGAGATACTTGCCCGAACCTACGGCCACGCAGGTGAGCGGCGACTCCGCCAGATGCACCGGCATCTGCGTCTCGTCGCGCAAGCGCTCCGTCAGACCCTGGAGCAGCGACCCGCCGCCGGCCAGCATGATGCCGCGGTCCATGATGTCACTGGCGAGCTCCGGCGGCGTCTTGTCGAGGGTCGCCTTGATGGCGTCGATGATCGCCTGCACGGGCTCTTCGATGGCGGTGCGCACTTCTTCGGACGAGAGGACGATGGTCTTGGGGAGGCCGGTGACCAGGTCGCGGCCGCGGATCTCGGCTTGTTCCTCCTGAGGCAGCGCGTGCGCCGAGCCGATCTCGAGCTTGATCTCTTCGGCCGTCTGGCTGCCGATCAGGAGCTTATATTCCTTCTTGACGTAACTGATGACGGCTTCGTCGAGCTCGTCGCCGCCGACACGGATGGACTGACTGACGACGATGCCGCCGAGCGAGATGACGGCCACCTCGCTGGTGCCGCCGCCGATGTCGACGATCATGCTGCCGGTGGGCTCGGCGACGGGCAAGCCGGCGCCGATGGCTGCCGCCATGGGCTCCTCGATGAGGGTCGCCCAGCGGGCGCCCGCGGAGTAGGTCGCCTCTTCCACTGCTCGCTTCTCGACGCCGGTCACGCCGCTGGGGACGCAGATGACCACCCTGGGGTGCGCCCAGCGGTTTTGCATGACCCTGCGGATGAAGTGGCGGAGCATCTGCTCGGTGATGTCGAAGTCGGCGATGACGCCGTCCTTGAGCGGGCGCACGGCGCTGATGGTGGCCGGTGTGCGGCCCAGCATGCGCTTGGCCTCGGCGCCGACGGCGTGGACCTCGCCGGTGCGGTGATCGATGGCGACCACGGAGGGCTCGGAGAGCACGATGCCGCGACCGCGAAGATAGACCAGCGTGTTGGCGGTACCGAGGTCGATCGCCATGTCACGGGCGCCAAAGCCCGTCACGAATCCGAGGAAGCTTATAGCGAGCTCCTTTCGGTGAGATGTCGAACGCTGATTGTATACGCTCGCCGGAGGCATGGCCAACCGCGGCGACGGCGGCCACGAAGCCCGGGCGGGCGGCGGCTCACGGGGACAGCGAGCCGGCCGGCAGCCACGAGAACGGCGCCGCGCCGAAGGCGGCGAGCGCCGTTAGCAGGGCCACCACCGGCAGGCCCACGACGTTGAAGTAGTCGCCGTCGACACGCTCGACGAGCGCCGAACCGACGCCCTGGACGGCGTAGGCGCCGGCGCGCTCGCGCCACTCGCCGCAAGCGACGTAGCGCGCGACGTCCCCGGCGCTCAGCGCCCGGAAGGTGACGCCTGTGACCGCGTGCGCGGTCTCGCCGCGCTGGCCGGAACACAGGTGCAGGCCGCTATAGACCTCGTGACGGCGGCCGGCGAGCAGGCGGAGGTACTCCGCCGCCTCCTGCTCGCCGGCCGCCTTGCCGAGCACGCGGCCGCCGGCGACGACGACCGTGTCGACGCCGAGGACGAGCTCGCCGGCGCGCAGCCGCACGCGGGCGAGCACCTCCTCGGCCTTGCCACGAGCGTTGCGCTCCACGGTGCGCACCGGGTCGCCGTCGTGCAGGTCCTCGACGTGCACGCTGACGACAACGCGGAACGGGATGCCCAGCTGTCGGAGCAGCCCGTCGCGCTGCGGCGAGCGCGAGGCGAGGACGAGCCGCAGCTCCGGCGCGCCAGACGCTTCGCGAGGCGCGCCAGGCGCTCCGCCGCTAGACGAGCTCGTCCTCACGGAAGAACAGCCCGATCTCGCGGGCCGCGCTCTCGGGACCGTCGGAGCCGTGCACCACGTTCTCCTCCTTGCTCAGCGAGAAGTCGCCGCGGATGGTGCCGGGCGCGGCCTGCGCCGAGTCGGTGACGCCCATCATGCCGCGCGCCACGGCGACGGCCTCGCGGCCCTCCCACACCATGGCCACGACTGGGCCGGAGGTGATGAATACGGCCAGCGACTCGAAGAACGGCTTGCCGATGTGCTCGGCGTAGTGCCGCTCGGCGAGCGCGCGGTCGATGCGCAGCGCCTTCATGCCGTGCAAGGTGAAGCCGCGGCGCTCGAAGCGCGCGACTACCTCGCCGACAAGGCCGCGGGCCACGCCGTTGGGCTTGACCATGACGAGCGTGCGTTCCATGGGAGTTCCTCCTGGGGATTCGCAGCGGCGCTGGAGCGCCGCGGATCGGGCTGTCTGGACGAGCGGCGCTCAGGCGCGGTCGTAGACCGACACCGGGGGCATGGCGCCGTGGACGTCGGTCTCGCAGTACGGACACACCCGCCAGCTCGGTTCGACGGGCTTGCCGCACGAGGCGCAGGTGGTGCGCAACCGGCGGCCGCAGGTGGGGCACACGAGGTAGTCGTCGCGCACCGGCGTCTTGCAGAACGAGCAGCGCGACTCCTCGCCCAGGCGCTGCTCCATCATCTGCATCTCGAGCTCCTGCTCACGACGGTCGGCGACGAGTTCCGGCGGCCGGACGATGGCGTAGACGATGAGGCCGAGCGGCCCGAAGACGATGCCGGTGAGCACGCAGACCGCGAGGATGATCTTGTCGTCCACGCGCCGGCGGGCGTCCTTGAAGACCCAGTAGGCGCAGGCGATCCAGAGCACGGCGAGCACGAAGTAGAACATGAGACTGATGAAGTGCCAGGTCGGCGACTTGAAGAAGTCCAGGACCGACTGGAACGGATTGCTGTCGCTGCTCGCCGCCACAGCGAGTATCCAGTGAGGCAACGTCTCCTCCTCAGGAGCGCATCGACGACGACGCACGCGGCGCCTCGCCGGGATGGCGACCGGTCACGCACTCGCTGACGCGACGCCCCCGTGGCGCCCGCCCGGCCGGCTGGCCGCGGCGGCCAGCGCCGCAATCATACCCGAGAATATCGCGCCGTGGACAGGATAGAGGAAGTACCAGTAGAGAAGGCCGGGCAGGCCCTTGGGCGCGAAGTAGGCCGTCAGCACGAGCAATGTGCCGACGGCCTGCGGCAGCGTCTCGAACTGCAGCCGGGCGCGGCCGCGACGGACGGGTGGAACGTTTAGAGCATACTCACGAGTGGGGGCGGCACGACGGCGATGCGCATGCCGAGGAGGTAGCCGACGAAGAAAGCGACGAACGCCACGGCGATCACGATGAGAAACGCGACCAGGAACCGTACGGCTGGGTGCGCCTTCTTCTGTGCCATTCGACCCTCCACGAGTTTGCGCCAGTATATCGGACGCGCCTTGGCCGACAAGCGCGCGGAAGCCGACGTCAGCCGGCGCCGGCGAGCACGTCGCGCAGATCCTCGAGCAGGTAGAGAGAGCCGCCGACCAGGACGCAGCCGTCCGCGCCCGCGAGCTCGCGCGCCAGCGTGAGGGCCTGGTGCGGGTCCGTCGCCACGCGGACGTCGGGGAGCTGACGGCCGAGGCGGGCGGCGGCCGCCCGCAGGGCAGCGGCCAGCTCCTCGGCGCTGAGGCTCCGCGGCTCGCTCGCCTGCGTGCACACGGCAGCGTCCAGCAGCGGGATGAAACGCTCGAGCATCTCGTCGTAGCCCTTGTCGCGCATGATCGCGAGCACGCCCACGGTGGGCTTGGGGACGTGCACGGCCGCCAGGCTCCGGGCGAGCACGCGCACGCCGTCGGGGTTGTGGGCGCCGTCGGCAAGCACCAGCGGGCGCTCGCCTACTTTCTGCAGGCGGCCGGGCACGGCGGTGGCGGCCAGCGCCTGCCGCGCGGCCGTCTCGTCGAGACGGCCAAGGAGCAGCCGCACCGCCGCCACCGCCAGCCCGGCGTTCATCACCTGATATAGGGCCGGCGTCGGCACGCTGAGGCCAGCCCACTCCTCGAGCGCGCCGTCGAGCGCAAGCGCGACGCTGAAGTCCGCAGGAGAGCCCGAAACGTACAGATCTCCTGGCTGCAAAGCCATGCCCCCGCCCGCGGGCGTCTCGTCGCGCAAGAAATGG
>Ga0209386_1000664_pt1 | contig 15989 bp, 9 predicted proteins | sample NGEPertwo_FD_184510 | JGI IMG/M metagenome (GOLD analysis project Ga0209386, IMG submission 184510) | Arctic peat soil microbial communities from the Barrow Environmental Observatory site, Barrow, Alaska, USA - NGEE Permafrost154B-two... | ecosystem: Environmental > Terrestrial > Soil > Wetlands...
GTGGCCTTCCCAGGGAAAGCTCAAAAACTCCCCTGGAATATGGCAGATACCTGACTCATTTCTTTCCTGATAGCCAGCCTGATATCCAGCTAATCATCCAAAGCTTTAATCAGGAAATCTATGGGAAGAAATCCATTCAAGCAGAGCAGTGGAGAAAGGCGAAAAAAGCCTGGCAACGCTTGTCTAGTCCTACAAAATGGCCCTTACGCCTTTGGGTCAAAATATTCTATTCCAGGAAATTTAGATTGCAGGAAGCCACTATTTCCACATAAAAATATTTCAAATAAGCGAACCTCTCGCCCAGAAAATAATCGCTTTAAGGGACGAACTGGGAGGATTCAAAGACCCACAAGACCTCCTCCAACTACCCGAGCTCACCAATCTCGATTTACTTGAATGGAAAGAACAGAGAATAATAATTACCGCTGAATAAATAAATTAAAACAATTTCCCAAAAAAGAAGGACTTTTAACAATCGATACAGTATATAGATAACAGTTTGTTTTATACAAAATCACAATTTTTCTTAAAAAAATTAAAAAAAATCAAACTTTTTTCAATTTTTTTCAATTATTTTAATAATTTTTGCCATACAGTAGTCGTAGCCGTGTGATATAATTATAAAAAAAGAAGGATTTCCCCAACCTTTTGTAGTATTAGAGTAATGTTATAGAAGTATTAGAAAAGATTTTATTTTTTTAACCGCCCCCAGATACAGATAAAATGACAAAGGAGGAATGATGGCGAGCATTACTATTAAAGAATCTATTATTGATTATGTAAGAGATAGATATTATTTTCACATTAACGATTTAAAAAGATATTTTATTAAAAAGGGAATTAAATTCGAAGAAGATACTTTAAAAAAATATCTTTACCTTCTTAAAAAAAATGAAGTTATATCTCCCGCAGGCAGAGGATGGTATTCTAATATTCAAAAAGAATTTGAGTTGAATATAGAACCTACTGAAAAAATTATAAAATTATTAATAGAAAAATTTCCATTTCTTGAATTTTCTTGCTGGAGCACCGAACAACTAAAAGGCTTTTTCCATCATTTACCCAGCCAATTTGTAACTTTCATCTATACTGATAAAGATTTTCTATCTACTCTAAGAGATTTCTTAACCGAAAATTATTATACTACCTATCTTAATCCTTCTAAAATTGAGGCAGAAAAATTTATAGAATTAAACACAAAAACTATTATATTAAGACCTTCTGCTTCTTCCCGTATTTCTAAAGAAAAAAATCTGACAAAGATAGAAAAAATACTTGTTGATCTATTTATGGAAATGAAAAAGATTAGTCTTATAGATAAAGAAGAATATATAAAAATTGTTTCCAATATAATTCTTAATTATCGGATCAATATGGCAGAAATGCTTGATTATGCAGACAGGAGAGAAATAAAGGAACGAGTATGGCATGTAATTAAAGAGTTTATAAAATCCACTAATGCCAGAATATAATAAAATCTGGCATTAGTGGATTTACGGATAACAAATGATAAAAAAGAAATGTTTTGAAAATAATTGGATAATGGGTAAATACCAAGAACTACATACTGGAAAGTCTGAAATATATTTTAAAAAAAGAAGGATTTTATAATCTGTTTGTTGTATTATAAAAAGGATGTAGATAAATAAAAAAAGATTATTTTTTATACCCCCTACTGGTGATATAGTAAAATAAATATAGATGTCTGAGGTGTGACAAAGAACCATGCCTTGTCACATCATTTTAAGCGATTTAATAAGGATTTAATTATGGTAAAAATTAACGAAGCAACAGATACCGATTTAAAAATAATAGATGAGCTAAAAAAGCTTAACTGGAAGCCCGGAGATACTTTGCTCTATCAACAGGGGTATGCTTTAACTCCTGAACAACAAAAACTTTTTGAGGGACGTAAAAACATCAGACCGGACATAACACTTACCGATCTAAACGGAAACATTATAGCTATTTTTGAAAATAAATTTGAAGATGAAAAAAAAGCTCTTACTAAGCTCCGTGCGCTTTATGCAACAGTATTAGCACCCCGATTTCTATATGCTTGTTCCCCAGAAAGAATACTGTTTTACGATACCGAATGGAAAGGGCTTGAAGCTGGCGATTTTAGGCAAGTAAACAGTCTTATGTCGCTTGAAGAAATGCAACTCAAGATTGAGCAGGCACGCAAAATCAATATGGATCGAGAAATTACCATTGATAAAGGAATAGCCGGTGGGATAAATCCAAGTTGCGGAAAAGAAACTTATTATCAAACTGAGTGTATTCAATCTCTTCTTCAAAAATATAAAGATGGCAAACAAAAAATGCTGGTTCATATGGCTACTGGTCTTGGGAAGACAAGAACCATGGTTGCTTTTACCAAAGTGCTTTTGGAATACAACATGGCAAAAAGAATTTTGTTTGTTGTTGATCGAGTAATTCTTGCCGAACAAGTCCTAAATGATGGTTTCTCGCTTATTAACAAAGAATATTCCGCTGTCCGTATTACTTCCGGTAATTATAAACAATACAAAAATGCCCAAATTCATATAGTTGTCATAGATACTTTAGAAAATATTTATCAAAACATTCCTAGTACTTTTTATGATTTGATTATTGTTGATGAATGCCATCGCTCTATCAATATCAATCGCAAGCTTATTTTTGATCACTTTCTTTGCCCTCGAATTGGTCTAACTGCTACGCCAAGAAGCGCAGTTGCAAAAGAGGGAAAGGAAATACCCGATGAAGATTTGGCTATTTTTGATACATACCGCTTATTTGGATGTGAAACCGGCGAGCCGGATTACCAGTTTGACTTAACACGTGGAATTGATGAAGGGTTTTTAGCTCCATATTCTGTTTTATCGATTGAAACCGAACTTACTAAAACTGCTCGCGAAGTTGGAGTAAATTTTGACCACTATTTTGATCTTAAAACTGAAGAATTTGTAAAACTTGATCAAGAAAAGAAAATTACTCTCGAACAATTAAATAAAAAATTTATTGCGTGGGAAAACTGTTTGCGTGTAGCGGAAGAAATAAAAAAACACACTGAATATGGCGAAAAGGTTATTTTGTTTAGCGTTAGCCAAGCACACGCTGTTCAGCTTGTCAAAGCAATCAATCAAATATTTAAAACTGGAGAAGATGAACTTTCACCTCGTTATGCTGAAGCGATTATTTCCGAAAATAACGAACTTAATGCCACATTTAAAAAATGGTTTAAAGGTCAAAATCATAAACCTTTTATCGCTGTATCTGTAGATATAATGAGCACCGGAGTTGATATTCCATGCGTTCGCTTTATCGCTTTTGCCAATCTCACTAAATCGGTGGGCAAGTATATTCAGATGATTGGACGTGGAACCCGGCTTGATCCTAAGACAGGAAAATTTAGCTTCAAGATTTTGGATTTTGTTGGATTGTGCCAAAAAATGGAAGACAACGGCAAGGGGACAATAAAAGAGAATAAAAAAATTGTTACAAAAACTGGCTCAGGGGGTGGTGGTGATGGAGGAGGAGAAACATCAGCTGGAATCATTGATAATCCCGATCCCGCATATCTTATTCAACGTGTATATTTGCATGGGGACAAAATAAAGGTAATTGACAATATTCCCATTGAGAAAGCCAGAGAGGTCTTTGAAGAAGAACTTGAAAAGGATGTCACGCCGGAAGTAGTTAAAATCAAAGAAAAAGCAAAAGCAAATGAAAACTACGAGCCAAGTGAACATGAAATTGAAAAGATAAAAATTTGGACCAGGAATCCGAAGGTGTATTTAGATGAAGGACAACTGCAAAAAATTTATGACTTTGAACAGGGTTCAATATGGGAGTTTTTCTTGCATGCCTTAAAAATAAAAAAAATTCCAACACCAAAAGAACGAGTGGAAAGAGGTTTTGAGTCTTATATCAGAACTTATAATTTCAACGACAAACAAATCCAGATTCTGCGAGAGATGAAAGATATTGTTTCGGCAAATATTGCAGAAAAGAAAAGAACAACTCCACAAGAGATATTTGATAATCCGATATATGCAAGAATTATCGGTGCTGATTATCAAGACGTCAATCAGCTTTTTGACAATCGTTTCCCTCAAGTGTTTGAGGAGTTACAAACAACATTTAAGGTGTAAATTATGGGAAGATCAACAGTACATTACGCGGATAGCGAAACCAATAATATTTTAAAAAGGCTTCACAATAAGCTCCGTCCTGCCGGTACGCCGGTTGAGCGGGTTGAATATATTATTGAACTTTTGTTACTTCGTATTTTTGAAGCTAAAATCAAGCAAGACGAAATATTTATACCTCTTCGCAAACTCTTCGAAGGTGAAAATTATCGCCTCCTTTTCTCGTATTTGCTATCTTTAAATGGTGAGCAGATATTGTCTAAGTTAAACAAAAACATCTTTCCTTTTTATTCCACCATTCTTTCTAAAGTACGAATGGTTTTCAGCGGAAACTTGCCTCAAAAAATTCAGGATCAGCTCGTGTTAATGGAAGAAGTTTTTTCCAATTCCAACTTTACCAACAATGTCAAAGGCGGAGTAATTGCCGAAGTAATTGGCATGGTCAATGATATTGATGAAAAATATATTTTAAAAACTGATTTGCTTGGTGACGCGATTGAATCGGCTCTTTCAGAAACTGGGGGGACAAAAGATTTAGGACTTTATCGTACCCCTGATCATATCCGCCGGATGATGGTGGAGATGGTTGACCCGGATTTTACCGATACTATTTTTGACCCTGCTTGCGGTACGGCTGGTTTTCTTTTTGACGCTTACGATTTTGTCATTGAAAAAGCTCGCAAAACAAGGCAATACCCAGCCGAAAATATTGCTAATATGTTTTATCGCTCCGGTATTGGTGGAATTGAATATCAAGGTAGAATACGCAAAATGGCGGCAGTGAATATGTATATTCGCGAACTTAATCCGCATAATATTGATCAAGGTGATAGCTTGAAAATGTTTGATCCTTCTCGCGACGCAGGGAGTAAAAGTGTCGTAATAAGCAATCCGCCTTTTGGTGCGGAGCGAGACCAACCAGCCTATCCAAATATTTGGGAAGAATATTCGAAGGAATCTGAAACCACGATTTTATTTGTGAAATTGATGTTTGATTTACTGAAAACGAATGGACGATGCGCGGTAGTTGTTTCCGAAGGATTTTTAACCTGGAGGCAAAATAGTGCTTGCGCTTTGCGAAAGATATTACTGAATGAGGCCAATTTGCGTTCCATTATCAGCCTTCCGCAGGGCGTGTTTGTGAGTAAAAATGGACAAGGTGCAAAAACTTCCATTCTTTATTTTGAAAAAGGTCAGCCAACTGATTTTGTCTGGTATTACAAAATTGAAAATGATGGCTTCTCAATGGGAACCAATCGCAAACCGATTGAAGGTAGTCAAATTCCTGAACTTTTAGAGCTTTTTAAAGAGCTAAAACAGGGCAGAAAGCCACAAGATACGAAACACAACTTTTGCATTTCCAAGGAGCAAATAGAAACCCTTGATCCGAGAATTACCGAAAGAATCAAAAAAGAAGTCAGTGAAAAGACCAAAGAGAAAAATACCAAGAAGCGTAAAAAACTTGTTGCTGATTTAGATACTAAGCTTGCAAGCAAAAAAATCAGCAAAGAAATGTACGATGATAAGATGTGGCAATTTTATAATATTGTTGAAGGGAAAATTGATAATGAGGTCGCCAAGGCGATAGAAAAAGCCCATTCCCATCATTTTAATCTGCAAAACTACCGTAGTAATTTATCTGGTGAGCAAATAAAAGACTGGCAAGAAACCTTGAAAGATGTGAAACCTAAAAACGGATCAAAAATTGAGAAAAGGTATCAAGAATTGCAAAAAGCCGAGTCCAAAATAGCTTTACAAATTCTTGCCTCTTTTGTTCCAAAAGACGCTTTGCAAATGGACATTGCCAGAGAGTATTTGAACAAACTAGATAAAAATATATTGGAGCAGAATGAGAAGTTAGCAAAACTTTTTGAGATTTTAAAAGAGACAAAGCAATTTCCATTTGAGAACCTAAAAAACTTACTTACTCCAAAATCAAATAAAATTTCGCTTGATGACGAAACTTTATATAAACAAGTAACAATTAAGCTTTATGGAAAAGGTATTTTACTTCGTCAAGAAATATTGGGTGCTGATATAAAAACGGAAGGGCAATATTTGGTAAATGAAGGTGATTTTATAATGTCCAAAATTGATGCCCGTAATGGTGCATTTGGAATTGTGCCTAATTTCCTTGATGGCGCCGTTGTTACTTCGTCTTTCCCATATTTTGATATTAAAACAGACAAAGTAAATCCAAAATATCTTGAAGCCATTGTTACTAAAAAAAGTTTTTATGATCAGATAAATAATATGGTTTCCGGTGCGACCGGAAGACGAAGCGTTGAAGTGAATGCCTTTTTAGAACTTCTAATCCCTCTCCCCCCGCTTGAAGTCCAAAACGAAATCGTGGAAAAAATCGAAAAACAAAAACAGATTATCGAGGGAGCAGAGAGTGTTGAGGAGAATTCTGAAATTATTATTGATTTAAGTGGAATTGAGTGCCAAAAGGGCTCACTTGGAAGTTACGCAGATGTAACAAAACTCGCAGGTTTTGAATATACAAAATATATTAATCTAGAAGATAGCGGAGATATTATTGCAATTAGGGCGCAAAATGTTAAAAACAATGGTTTAGTACTTAATAATTTAAAATATATATCTAAAGAAATTTCAGATAATCTTTTAAGATCAAAACTCTATAAAAATGAGATAGTAATAACTTTTATTGGCGCAGGGATTGGGGAATCTTCTTTAATAGACATTGATGATAAATACCATCTTGCTCCAAATGTTGCAAAAATAACCATTAAAAAAAGCGATCAAATTGTACCTTTATATTTCTGGAATCATATAAAGACAGATTATGTTCAAAGCCAGATAAAAGAAATAACAAGAACAACTGCACAACCTTCACTTTCAATGGGGATTATTAGAGAAATACAAATTCTAATCCCGCCCCTCGAAACCCAACGCCAAATCGTGGAAAAACTTGACCGGCAGATGCAAGCCCTCGACGGTGTGCGCCTTCTCAAATCCGAAGCCGAAAAACGAATTGAAAAAATATTAGCGGAAGTATGGGGAGAACCTGTGATACAAGACAATGAAGAGTAAAGAGGAATTTATAAAACTTGTTGATAATCGTTTTTTCAAACACTTAAGAACTAATTCGCTTATTCCTTTTGGGGAAAAAGGAAAGCGAACGGAATATCTTAGCTTTGTTTATGACAATTTGCTTTCAAATATAATAAACTACAAACCAAACCCACCGCGAAAATACATTTCTTTTCCTAAAAGTCGTTATGTAATAAGAATGGTACCGACATTTGATTTTGATGATTACTGTATTTATTATTTTTGTTTAAAAGTTTTAGAGGAGTACATTGCAGAAAATAGAGTTGTCGGTACTTTTGGTGGATATCGATTAGGCGGAAAATTGCGGGGTCTGGAAAATCAGGAATTTGAACCAGCCTTTGAAGATAGTTATAATGAAAACAGTTTTAATACTTTTGCTTGGAAACAAGAATATGGGGAATATCAAGCCAAACTTTACGAAACTGCTTTAAAAATGGGAGAAGTATATCAATTTGCTCTGTTTTTTGATATAGCAAATTTTTATGATTGCATTCCACTTATTCCCTTAGAAAAGAAGATCAGAAACAGAGTTGAAAATAATTCTTGTGATGACGAGATATATTTATTGTTTCGCTTTTTGAAGTATTGGAATAGTGAATTTAATACAGAAAAAAGTGTTGGCATCCCCCAAGATGAGGTTGGCGATTGTTCCCGAATTTTATCTAATTTTTTTTTGCAAGTTTATGACAATTTTATCTTTAATGAATGTCAAAAGAGAGATGCTGCTTTTTTAAGATATGCAGATGATCAAATCATTTTTGCGAAAACAAGAGAAGATGCCGAAGAATTGATATATATGGCCTCGCATAAGCTATTTAAAGAAGGGTTAAACATCAATACAGGCAAGACTAAAGAATTTACTAATTTTCAAGAATTTGATGATGTTTATGGATTTAGTATTTTTGAAAAATTAAAATTTAGCGACCAAGACGTAAATCAAGCATTTGAACGGTTCATCATTAAAAAAGATTCTTGTGTGGATTTTCGCAAATCTTCTGCCTTAAAAAGACTACTTCATAATAAAATAAAAATTGAAAACTTACATAATCAAAAACGAATAAAACTATTATCGTATTTATGGGATGAAGATTTTTTACTTTTTTCAACTGATCACTACATGAACCAGGTGTATAAAATGCTCAGGGACAAAAGCGAGAAAACGGAGTATATAAAAACACTTGAAAGCATTGGAGAAAAAACAATGTTTAAATCATATAAAATCTATTTGAATAAATTCAAGGCCAAATTAAAGCGCTAAGAGCATAAGCACATTTAAACAATAGATAATTAATATTTTACTTTTAAATTAGATAAATAGGGAAGGCGTAACAGTTTAATAATTCGGTAACTTTTGGGTTGCCCTGGAAGAAAAGAGAAGAGAGATAATAAAAGAATGGATTGAGTCCGGAAGGATTAAAGTGTGACAAAGAACCGTTCCCTGACACATTAATAGTAGTTTGGAAGGGAGAGTTTGATGAAAATACCAGAAGAATTATATAATTATATCATTTCAGGAAACTGTGTGCTATTTGTTGGAGCTGGCGCTTCTATAGAGGCAGGAGCTCCTTCAGCTCAAGAAATGGCGCGGGAATTAAGTAAAAAATATTTACAAGGAAAACACCAAGAAGAACCTTTATCAAAAATAGCCTCTTACATCGATACTAAGCCCGGCCTAGGACGAAGATTAGTTATTGATTATCTAATTAATCGACTGTCGCCATTAAAACCTAGTAAAGCTCATCTTTTGCTTCCAAAGTATAGGTGGCCCGCTATTTATACAACAAACTATGATACATTAATTGAACAAGCGTATGAAAGAGTCGGTGTTAAATATAAACCAATACTGTCAAGTTGTGACTTAGTAATTGATATAACTGATCACCATAGCTATGTTTTATTATATAAGCCACATGGTTGTATTTCAAGACCTGCAGTAAGTGAAGCTCCAATAATTATTACTGAGGACAATTATTATTCTGTAGCTGATAATCGAAAGGCTATATATCGACAACTTGAATTGCATAAGTATAAAAGTGTTTTTTTGTTTATCGGTTACTCCTTTTCTGATTTTAATCTTTCACAAATATGGTTTGATGTCTTAAAAGAATTGGGTGGATTCTCTCAGTGGGCTTATGCTTTATGGCCTAATTGTTCCGAAGTGCAAAGGGCTACATGGCGGACAAGAAATCTAGAATTAATAGATATGCAATTTGGCGAATTCATGGCAGAATTAAGTGCTATTCCATTTGAGAAACGGCCAGAACAAGAGTTCTTTATTAGTAACATTAATCTTGCTGAACTTGTAAAAGTGTTAGTTTCCATAATTGAAGCAAAAGATCTAGATAGGAAGCACCACGCCTTACGTGTCCAAAAATTATCGCTTTTGATTGCAGATGAAATGGCAATTCCAATTGACGAATACCAATTACTTGAAATAGCGGCAATACTTCATGACGTGGGTTTTGTAGTAATCCCTGATGCTATAACTAGGAAACAAAGTTCATTAACACAAGCCGAATTTGAACTCATTAAACAGCATTCAATAATTGGAGAAAAAATATTATCTTCAGTACCAAGCCTAAAAAGCATAGCGAAAATCGTTAGGTACCATCATGAGCAATTTAATGGTAGAGGACATCCAGATGGGTTGAAAGGTGAAAAAATACCTCGACTAGCGAGGATAATAGCTGTTGCCGATTCTTTAGATGCTATGAGTTTAGATCGCTCCTATCGTAAGGCACTGTCTAAAGATAAGATAATAGCCGAACTCAAAAGAGGTTCTGGAATGCAATTTGATCCAGAAGTGGTGTCTTCAGCTCTGGTTATTCTAGGAAAAATTGGAACAATAAATGGATTTGGTTTGAAGTAATAAAATAGGGGAAATTCAATATTATGGTTGATAAATTAGGCATTTCTGAGGTATTTTTCCCGATACTACTACTAACTAAATGCAACGACGCCTAACGAGATTGTAGAAAGGTCTTATATTTTCAAAAATATAGCAAAGGTTGATTTTAACAATAAACAGGGACACATCCCATTTTCTTAAATGGGGAAGGCGTACCAAATCAATAGTCCGGTAACTTTTGGGTTGTCCTGGAAGAAAAGAGGAGAGAAATAATAAAAGAGTGGATTGATTCCGGAAGGATTGAAAATATAAATAACAAGAGATAAAAATATTTTGCCCATAATTCTATTAGCAGTTGCAAAAAGATAGTTTAAAGGCAATTGTTAATGGTTTCAATAGTATTTACTAGATTAAGCTAATTTTAGCTATTAAGAGCTATAGGGGGAGTAGTTTTAGAAGTTTTACTAAATAATTTCAGAAAGGTAGTTTGCTTAAGATAAATTAATAAATTATCATATGGATAGATTGAATTTAAACCAACAAAATAAGGTAAATTTATGAAAAATACTTTATGGTATAAAGTTTTAGACAGAGCGGGTGGTATATCCGAACCAAGTTCGTTTATATCACAGAGTTGTTGACAAAGAAATAAGAATAATAGCTATTGGTAATCGAAAGTTCAATATAATAAAGAACTTATTTTTAAAGTGGGGTGAATATATAATTATGCCTACCTTTTTTCAACGTGTGAAACTAAGGGATTTAATTATCTTCTATCGACAATTTGCCACTATGGTAGATGCTGGTTTAACTTTAGTAGATTCATTAGATATTTTAATTGAGCAAGAAAATAAAACCTTATCCAATGTAGTTAGAACAATCAAATCTGATATAGAAGGGGGCTCTATATTAGCTGATGCTTGTTCTAAACATCCTCGAGTATTTTCTGAATTATATATCAGTATGATTAGAGCAGGGGAGATTTCAGGAGCGTTGGGTGAAATTCTAAATAAAATTTCCGATTTATTGGAAAAAGAATATGCCCTCAGACAAAAGATAAAATCAGCTATGGCGTATCCTACCTTTATAATTATTGCGGTAGTGATAATGGTTATCTTTGATGTTAACTTGACTTTTCTTTTACCCGAATTTGTGGGAACTTTTGCTCAATTTAGTGGAAAACTTCCCGCTCTTACTAACTTTCTTGTGGTGTTTACTAAATTGTTTAATAAATATTGGTATCTATTTTTTATTACTTTCGCGGCAATAGTTTTTGTTTTTTTGACCTACATAAGGACACCAAATGGTAAAATGAACTTTGATAAGTTTAAATTAAATGCCCCTATAATTGGTGGAATTAATAGAAAAACAGCTATTGCCAGGTTTACCAGAATGCTCGGAACTTTAATCAAGAGCGGAGTCCCGATTTTAGAAGCATTGGATGTTTCTTCTAATACGATAGGCAACCTGGTAATAACTTTGGCAGTTGCTAATGCCAAAATAAAGTTTAAAGAAGAACAAAGTATCTCTAGTCCACTGGCAGCAAGCGGGGTGTTTCCTACTATGGTTACTCAGATGATTATGGTAGGGGAAAATTGTGGAGAGTTAGAAGAAATGTTAATTAATTTTTCAGAATATTATGATCAAGAAGTAGATAGATCACTAGAAAGACTAACCTCAATTATTAAGCCATTGATGATAGCATTTATTGGTTTAATCGTTGGAATTATGATAATTGCTAGGTATCTCCCAATATTTAATATGTAAATTTAACCCGGTAAAGATTAGGGTCGGATAAATCCAACACCTGGAGCAATCATTATCTTTTAAATGATTAGCTCGTCTTATACAACCTATCAAGTTTATTGGAATAGAATAGACACATCCCATTTTATTAAAAAAGGAAGAAAAGGGGTCAGGTCTCAACATTTGACATATCTAACATCTTATGTCAAATGTTGAGACCTGACCCCACTACCCGATTTATTAAAGAGCTTTCTTATTTTAAAGATGACGGGGATGTGCTCGAACCCTTTGATATCAATAAATTGAAATTAATTTGTTTGGATTTTATTTCTTGAGTTGCTGTAATTATTTCATATAAATGAAATATTTTTAAAGGATAAAAATATGATAAATAAGTGTAAATATAAAAAAATATTTAGAGCGATTGATGTTGATAAAAAAGCGAAGAGAAACGAAAAAGAGAAAAAACATGAATTTAGGACCGAATTCGAAAGGGATAGAGATAGAATATTATATTCAAAAGCCCTTAGAAGGTTAAGTGGAAAAACTCAAGTATTTGTAACCGGTCATGAAGACCATATAAGAACCAGATTAACTCATACTTTAGAAGTTTCCCAGATTGCCAAAACAATAGCTTCATATTTTGGCCTAGATATTGCTTTGACCGAAGCTATAGCCTTGGGTCACGATATAGGACATACTCCCTTTGGTCACGAAGGGGAGCGTATTTTAAATTTTATTATGAATGGTTGCGAGAAAATAAAGGAATTTAATAACAATATACCAAATGCAGAAAAAGGATTCAAACACAATTGGCAAAGTTTAAGGGTTTTAACTCAATTGGAAAAAAAGAGTGAAGATTATGATGGTTTAAATTTAACCAATTATTCTTTATGGGGAATCTTAAATCATAGCAAATTAGAATGGGGAGAGTGTGGAAGATTTTATTTTGACAAGAATAATAAAAAAATGTGCAGCGTAAATAATAGTAATTCAACAGAGAAATGCGAAAGTAATTTGAGAATTGATTTTTATAAAAAAGATTGCAATAATTTTTTAAAAAAGATTATCAATAATAAAAATAACGAAAGTTGGACATTTGAAGGGTTAATAGTTAGACAGGCTGATGAGATAGCTCAAAGGCATCATGATATTGAAGATGGTATTATTGCTAATTTAATCGATAGAGAAGAATTGATTGAAAAATTTAAAGAATGCTTCGGCGAGACAAAGTTATATAAAGAAGGAAAAGAATATAAGGATATGGTAGGAAAATTAAATGAGAACATAAAAACAGAATATTATCTTCCTATTTTATCAAGATTAATAGTGGATTTTTTAGCAATGAATCTGATTAATAATACAAAAGAAAATTTTGAGATGCTTATAAGTGAATATGATATTAAAAATAATGAAGATTTTTACGAGTACAAATTAAAAATATTTAATGAAAAAAATATTTTTGATATCATTGCCTATGATAAAATTTTTAGTGAACAAGAGGGTATTTTTAAAGAATATTTAAGAAATAGAATATTAAATTCTTTTAAGGCTCAGACTATGGATGGGAAAGCGAATTATATTATTAAAAGATTATTTAAAGCATTTATATCTAATCCTCAGCAACTGCTCGATAAGACAATTATTAGTTTTTACAATAATTACAATGAAAATATATTTAATAGTTATATTAACAAAAAAGGAGAATTACCATCTACTGCTATTTTGGTTGGTAATTTAAGGAATGAATTAAAAACAGATCATTCTAAAAATTATAATAATAATGAATATAAATGTTCTTTACTAAGAACAATATGTGATTATATTTCAGGTATGACTGATAATTATGCATTAAATCAACATGAATTGTTATATGGAACCAAACAAAGAGAATTGAGAGAATTTAATTTATAAAGTACAAAAGAAGAAGGTAGGAAAATAGTCATGAAAATTGAGTTAGATATTTTCTTGCATCCAAGAATATTAAAGAAATGTATTTCACTTTATGAAAATGGCTTTTTTCCTGACGCTGCTTTTAACGCAATAAAACAAGTAGAGCTTGCCTTTAAGGAGAAAGCTGGAATTGAAGATGAAGAAAAATTATTTGGTGCAAGATTATATGAAAAAATTCTCGGATCAGGAAAAAGCATTAAATTAAGAGTTCCTTTAGGAGATGACCTCCAGAAGGAAGCAAAAGAAGTATTTAAAAGCATGTCTTCTTATTATAGAAATTATTTAGCTCATAAGGAAGGAAATAAAGTAGATAAAATAATTTGTACGAGGATTTTGATAATAGCTAGTGAACTTTTGGATCTTATTAATGCATCTCCAATTAGTTATACAGAAATCGGTGGGGTTAAAGGATTGATTAAGCAGGGAATTTTTAAAAATGAATCACAATTATCTAATTTACTTTCTTTTCTTTCTTCCCAAGTTTTTCCTCATGAAGCTTTTGATGGAATGTTTGAAGACTTAATTAGAGAAGATTACACGAAGACACAATATGAAGCAGTCTTTGACTTGGGTCTTATTGAATACCATAGCGAGATTAAAGATCATAGTCATCCTGGAGAACCTGAGGATTGGGATGATTTTGGATGGATCGAATTAACACCACTGGGGAGGAAGGTTATTATTCAAATAAAAAATTCCTCAACTGATTGTTAATGTATTTATATATTTTGTATTAATGAATTAGATACTTCATATCAATAGATAATTTGGATTTTAAATACGGAGGATAGAAATGAATCTAAAGGACAAATTAGAAGATCATTTTCAGAAATTAATTAAAGAAGGAGAAAATATTCTGAATAAATGTGGTTATGCTGGGTCTGAATTTATTCATTCTTTTCCTTCTGGCTTAGAATACAATAAATGGTATTCTTCAGCAAAAAATATAATAGAAAAAGCTTGTGGTACGCAAGGGATTCATAATAAACAAATTGAAAAGATATATACAATAAATAAAGGAAATTCATACTATATGCCGGATTGTTTAGGAGTTTTGAAATCAGCCTATGAGGATTTTAATTCAGGCTTATTAGAAGACACTAAAGCTATGATTACAGCGGAAGTATTTATCGATTTTATTGAGCAAGCAGAATATCTTTTAAGTGAAGGCTATAAAATGTCTGCCGCTGTATTGATGAGAGGAGTATTGGAAGATAGCCTTAGAACTCTATGTAAAAAAGCACAAATTATTTTATCAGATAAATCTAAATTAGATTGGATGAATACTGAACTCGTAAAAGCAAGAATTTATAATACAAATATGCAAAAACAAGTTACTGCGTGGGCCGGAATTGGCAATAGTGCTGCTCATATGAAAATTGATGAATTTTCTGGAACAGATGTGAAAAATATGATAAGCGGAATAATTAATTTTAATGCAACTTTATTAAAATAAATCTCAATTACCAAAGAGAATAACTTTTTGTTATTTAAAAATTACAAAGATATAAGAATGAGTATTAAAATTATTTTAAATAAAAACAAAATATTAATTGCTAAATAAGTTTAAGAAATTGAATAGATAGATTAATGAGGATATTCATGAAAATTATTCATTATTTACATTGGCTAAAATAAAAACAGGGGGACGGTTCTTTGTTTGACGATCCCCTATTACAGTTAGCAAGATAAACTTTTACCGGGATGGTTTTTATGCCTGGGGAAACAAGAAGTATAAATAATAGTAAAATATAAAGGTATACACCAGAAAAAATATTTGTAGATGATGATTATTGAAAATTTATTGATATTCTTGATAGATCCGTGTGCACTCACAAATGCAAACCGGGATTTTTAAATATTTAAAAGAACTCGATGGCAGTTCATTAAGGCCGTTATCCGGATTGACGGTCAATAAGATCTTTAAAGTATAAAACAGAGAACCGTCCTTTTGTTTTTCTCTAACTTTTTAATTTTTAACCAACACTAATTATCTCTTCTAACTTATGATAAACCTTTTCAGTTTCATCAGTTATACAAAAGTTGCGAAACTCGTCTACTATGCTCCAGTACTAATTACAGGAATCACCTAACCGGTGCTGGTAATGTGCTGGGACAGAAAATAGAAAATATAGACAGGTGTTACATAAACTGTTTACTATACTATACGAGATCTTTTAAATAAAATTTAAGGATGATTCCCAAGTAAATAAAACCGAATAAATATCCCCCTA
>Ga0209386_1000665_pt1 | contig 15972 bp, 14 predicted proteins | sample NGEPertwo_FD_184510 | JGI IMG/M metagenome (GOLD analysis project Ga0209386, IMG submission 184510) | Arctic peat soil microbial communities from the Barrow Environmental Observatory site, Barrow, Alaska, USA - NGEE Permafrost154B-two... | ecosystem: Environmental > Terrestrial > Soil > Wetlands...
ATACGGATGCGTGAGATCGATACCCACGTTGTGGTTATTGGAGGGGGAGCGACAGGGGTTGGCATATTGAGAGACCTTAGTCTGCGTGGAATACCAGCGCTCTTGTTAGAACAAGGAGATTTGGCACATGGGACAAGTTCACGCTTTCACGGCCTTTTGCACAGTGGCGGGCGTTACGCAGTCAAAGATGATAAAGCAGCGCAAGAGTGTATTGAGGAAAATAAGATTTTGAAACACATTGCAGCACATTGCATTGAAGATACTTCTGGCTGGTTTGTATATTTAAAAGGCGATGAGCCAAACTATTTGCAATTGTGGCTAAAGGGGTGCGCACAAGCAGGAATACCCGTTAAGGAGATTCCGCTTGAAGAGGCGTTTCGGCTCGAACCCTTGTTGACACGACGGGCGACACGAGTTTTCGAAGTGCCTGATGCTACCGTAGATAGTTTTAAACTGCTTTGGGCGAACATCAGATCGGCTGAAAAATACGGAGGAACGTATCGAACGTACTGTAAAGTTCAGTCGCTTTGGTTAGAAAATGGGCAAGTTAAAGGAGTCCATGCGGAAGATCTCCTCACTGGTGAAATGCTACAAGTGCGTAGTAAAATTGTGGTAAATGCTGCGGGACCTTGGTCTTCTGAAATTGCGGCAATGTCCGGTTATGACGTGCACATTCTAAAAAACAAAGGTTCTCTACTGGTGTTCAACCAGCGGTTGTTTAATCGAGTGATTAACCGTTTGCGGACACCGGGTGATGGTGACATTTTTGTACCGCATGAAACTGTGACTATTTTTGGGACGACTTCATATACCGTAGAATTGCCAGATGATCATCAGGTTGATGAACAAGATGTAACGTATTTAATTGATTTGGGCCAAAACTTGGTGGAAGAGATTGAACAACACCGTATTGTTCGGGCATTCGCTGGCATCCGCCCTTTGTATGAAAGTGTAGACGCCTCAGACCATGAAGGGCGAGGGCTTAGCCGAAATTTTGCACTCATAGATCATGAAAAAATGGGCGGGGTTCGTGGGCTCGTTAGTATTGTGGGTGGTAAATTAACGACGTATCGTTTGATGGCAGAGAAAGTTACCGATTGGGTCGCCGCCAAATTAGAGGTGCATACTGTATGCCGTACCGCGGAAGAACCCTTGCAAGATGAACTTGCAACTGAAGTTTGGGATAAGGCTCGCCAATTATTAGGAGTGGCTGCTGCGGATAAGATGATGGAACGTTTAAACGAACAAGCCGGATCCGTCGTTGATGCAATAGCTAGTCAACCGCAACTCGGGCAGTTTGTCTGCGAATGTGAAATGATCACTCAAGCAGAAGTTCTTCATGCCCTGCAAGATCCTGCGGTGCACTCGCTTGACGATCTACGTCGTCAGACCCGGCTGGGAATGGGAACGTGTCAAGGCGCCTATTGTACCTATCGAGCGACCCCAATGATTCAGGAGGCCTTCGGCGGTTGGGAGAGAACCGTCAAAGAATATCAAATTTTATTGGGCGAACGCTGGCGAGGGATAACTCCAGTTCTTTGGGGCGAGCAACTGCGTGAGAGTGAGTTGGCGCGAGCTTTGTTTCTGAACGTTCTGGGTTTCAAGGCTGAAGAAAGTGAGGGATGAACGAGATGTGGGATGCTATAGTGGTAGGGGGCGGTTTAGCAGGTTGGATAGCAGGAATTCGAGCCGCCCACCGGGGGAAAAAAGTGCTTATAGTCGCAGAAGGGGTCGGAACGCTCTTTTATTTTTCGGGGATTTTTGATTATGGAGATGTCGAGCGTTTGCGTCATATACCGAAACACCCTTATACCTTGTTTAAGGCACAGGCCATAGCTCAGGGTAAACACTTCGTCCAAGAGCTCTGTCCAGAGTATGTTGAGAAGGTCAAACCACAGTCTGCCTTCACTGTCTTAGGTACTGTGCGTCAAGGAGACCTAATGCCGTGTAGCATGGCTCTTCCGGATCGACAGGAGCAGGGAGAGTTCGTACTTTTAGTGCCTGAAGGATTGAAAGATTTCTTCCCAGAGATTGTGGCGGCCAACATGGCTCGAGAATTTCCAGGTTGGCAGGTGAGTGTGAAGAGGATGCAAGTGGATGCTCTTGGGGAATGGACTCGATTAGGTAAGAGTGTGTCGAGCATTGATTATGCGTTTATCTGGAGGTCGGAAGAGGGTCAAAGAGCTCTCGCCCATGAAATAGAAGAGATTAAAAGGCAGTATCAGGAAGCGGGCAGGTCGCAAGAGAAGATTGTCGTGGTTCTCCCTAGTCTGGTAAAGGAGTATTTTGATGCTTCCCGCACAAAATCTTATCGGTTTGAATTCGCTTTGCCGGTTTTGGAAATGAGTTCCTTTGTGCCCAGCCCACATGGCCGTTATTTCGCTGAATATCTCAAGCATAGGTTTACCGATTTAGGGGGCGAATTGATGATCGGGGCTCGTGCACTATCTTTGAACGCAGAGTCAACGTCCCAGAGTCCGGCTAAGGCGTGCCAAGAAATTATAGTGCAGAGTCTGGGGAAATCGTTGCGTTTGAAAGGCAAAAAGTTCATCTTAGCGACAGGCGGGCTCTTAGGTGGAGGAATTAAAGTCGGAATGGAAAGAAAATCGATACGTGAAGGCGTTTTTGATCTTCCCTTATTTGTGCCGAAAGAGTGGAGTGAGCTCCAGTTCTTTGGTCCTCAGCCATTTGCCCAGATCGGCGTAGAAACGGATGAATTTATGCGTCCCCTTGATCCTGCAAGTGGACAAGTGGTTTGGGATAATGTCCATGTCGTGGGAAGAATGCTTGCCCATTGGGATCCGTGGACACAAAGGTGTGGCGGAGGGGTATCGGTCACATCTGGTTACGCTGCAGCTGAATTAATTTAGTGGACGGAGCATTTAGAAGGGAAGGGGGATCCTTACTGTGAATTCAAGAGATGAATTGGCAGCTCGATTAGATGCTTGTCAAAAATGTAATGTGTGTACTGCTCAGTGTCCAGTGGCCAAAGTTAACCCGCATTTTCTTGGCCCGAAAGGATTAGGACCGGATATGGAACGTTTTCGTATGGGTCAGATCATTCTAGGGGAAACAACTTTGGATGATTGTTCTAATTGTAAGACGTGTGAACTAACCTGTCCATCCGGTGTCAAAATAACAGAGATGATTCTCGGGGCCCGGAGAGCTGCTAGTCAAGGACCACACAAAAACACGTTGGGAGCGAAGTTGCGTCTGAGAGGTTATGTTTTGGGTCGGGCGGAATATCTTGGCAAGCTCGGGGTCATATGGCCCACTATGGCCAACCAAGTCTTGAAGATTAAACTAGTGCGCTTGGCTCTCGATAAAGCACTATCCATCAGCGCGAACGGACCTTTACCAGCGTATGGGAAACCTCTAGCAGTGCGGGTAGACAAAGAGGCAAGAAATGGAACGAGTACTAGCAAACAGGTTGTTTATTTTCCAGGTTGTTATACGCGATATAATGAAGGGGATACAGGGCGCATCCTGATCCAGGTCTTAGAGCATATAGGGTATAAAACCATCGTGCCTGATTTTCACTGCTGTGGCTTACCCTTAGAGGCGAACGGCCAGTTTGAAAAGGCACATAAGAATGGTCTTTATAACTTGGAGTTAATGCGACCTTATCTTGAAGCAGGTATGCCGATTATTACATCCTGTACGAGCTGCGGTTTGACACTGAAAGAAGAGTACCCAAAGTTACAGGCGACAGCAGTGGGGCTCATTGGAGCTCAGTCGTATGATTTATTCGAATTCCTGTGGCAACTCTATGAATTAGGGGAATTACCCCTTGATTTTCAGGAAGTCCAGGCTTCCTACGGTTACCATCCCCCCTGCCACTTAAAAGCACAAAGAATTGGAACACCAGCGTTGCGCATTTTGAGATTAATTCCTGGAGTGAAAATCCGTAATCTCGATGCTGGCTGTTGTGGTCTGTCGGGAAGTTATGGCTTTAAGGCCGAAAAATACGACAAAGCAATGAAAATTGGGAGTGCACTCTTTGAAGCGATCAAGGTAGGTGCAGGACACGGGGATTTCCAAAGTATGACAACAGAATGTGGTGTGTGTAAAGTGCAAATTCTGCATGGTACCGGCCTTCCTACGGAACATCCAGTGCACATTTTGGCCAAAGCGTATGGTCTGATAAACTAATAATTATTTTTGAGGTATTTTTCAGAAAATATTAGCAAATGAGAGGTTGATGAATTGATTTTCCACTGAAATCTGATAGACTAAGAAGCAAAACCATGGTAATTAGAGTGAGTTTCCTTCTCACCCCAGAGTTACGCGCAAGACGAGGTAAGCTATGTAGAAGATCGGCGCTTACAAGAGGAGGGTTAAAGGGCATGTTAAAGTATTTGGCATTACTTTTTGCTTATTTTCTAGGAGCCATACCGTTTGCTTATTTAGCGGGACGTATCAGACACGTGGATATTCGTTCACAGGGAAGTGGCAACATTGGCTCAACCAACGCTTTTCGTTTGCTAGGTGCTAAATATGGCTTGGCTGTGTTTGCGGGGGATGCCTTGAAGGGTATTTTAGCAACGGCACTTTGTTTAAATTTGTGGGGTCCTTGGGGCGGCTTGGGCGGTGGGATATTGGCAATTATCGGACACAGCTGGAATCCCTTTTTTAAATTTAAGCCGACGGGCAAGGGTGTCGCAACGGGATTTGGCGTTATTGCGGTTCTAGTTCCATGGATATCCCTGGTTTCTATTACTGTTTTTGTTTTAGTCACGTTAATTACTCGTTATGTGTCGCTGGCGTCTACTTCAGGTGCTGCAACGGCGGTTTTAATGACGCTTTTTTCATCGGTTCCTCTCGCTTACAAAGCGTTCGTCTTTGTGGCAGCCATGATGATTTTCGTGCGTCATCGCGCCAATTATCAACGTTTATTGAAGGGGATAGAGCCAAAACTAAAATACTAAGGCAGATCAGTCAATCGTATTTGTTCCTACTGATCCTGTTTTTTATTGAAATTATTAGTTTATGAGGCAATTATCAGGCTTTGTAGATTAAAGATTTAAATTAACTGAATAGGAGAGGTTACTGAATGAATTTACCCAATCGATTGACCATAGCGCGCATCCTGATAACGCCTTTTTTCATGGCTTTCTTACTATTGCAATTACCCAATGGGCATCCCATTTTTCCTCATCAGAACATTATCGCTGCTATTATTTTCATTGCAGCGTCTATTACAGATAGTCTTGATGGATATTTGGCTAGAAAACGTCATCAAGTTACCGTATTTGGCAAATTTATGGATCCTTTGGCCGATAAACTGTTGATTACGGCTGCTTTGATTTCACTCGTCCAATTAGGCGATGTATCTGCGTGGATTGCTTGGGTGATTTTGGGCCGAGAATTTGCAGTAACTGGCTTGAGAGCCATTTTGGCAGCCGATGGCATTGTTCTTAGTGCAAGTAAATGGGGAAAAGCCAAGATGGTTAGCCAAATTATCGCAATTTCAGAGATTTTATTACGAGATTGGCCGTTTGGAAGTTTGAATATTCCAGTGGGTCAGATATTTTTATATATTGCGTTGCTGTTGACGATAATCTCTGGACTTGATTATTTTGTCAAAGCAAGACGATCACTCAAGCATTGAACATGTGTGAATAGTTGAACAAGACTTTAGGTAAGTGGAGGAGTGCTATGTATGTTCAACTGGGGCAAGAAAAGCAAGGTTAGCAAAATCATGCCTAAAGAACATAATGTTAATGATGAAACGCTTAAAGTTCCTGAAAGTAATGTAAAGAAAACTATAGATATTCTTTCGATTGCAGAAACGCTCGGTTTTAATGTACATCAAGTAAACTGGACTGTGAAGGAAAATGTGGCAGCGGCCAGAGATCTGGCTAAGAGTATTAAGCAAAATCATGATGAGTTACTCAATGGATCTGCAGGGGTTGAGGAACTGGCGGGATTGGCTCGACAGTTGGAAGAAAATTCAAAAACTGTGGTTGATTTGGCGTACTCGCGCCAAGCCGAAGCAGATGAAGGTCAAAAGGTGATGGATAAACTCAATCTCCAGTTGGAGCAAATTAGTGAAGATGTTTTAAACAATGCAGAGTCCGTCATGGTATTAAAAAAGTTTTCGGAAAGCATTTCGGAGTTCGTCACAGAGATGACTAATATTGCGAAACAAACGAATTTATTAGCCTTAAATGCGGCAATTGAAGCAGCTAGAGCAGGTGTAGCCGGGAAAAGTTTTTCGATTGTGGCTGACGAGATACGAAAACTAGCGGATCATAGCACGGTATCTGCTCGGCGCATTCAAGGAACAGCAAACAGTATTACCGAAGGAATTCACCGGATTGCAGGCGAAGCAACGGAAAGCTCGAAAAAGATTAATGAAGTTAAGGGAAGTATTCTTCATGAACAACAAAGCATGCTTCATATTACGGATGCTTTTAAAGAGATTTCAACGTTAAATAACGACTTATTTACTTCTCTTACCCAGCAGGCACAAACTACTGAGGCTTTAGCGGGAGTGTTCAATTCCTTGTCCGAAGGATTGGAGGGAATTTCTGAGGTTTTGGTGACACAGGATAAAAATCATGAACATCTTGCTGGATTAGCGGATAATCTTAACTTAGATGTTTACGCTCTGCAGAGGCAAGCTGTGCAATTTAAGCAACCGCAGGAACTCATCTTTGGAATTAATCCGGCGTTAAGTCCAGAAACTATGAAAAAAATGTTTCTACCTGCTATAGAAAGTTTCTGTGAAAACTTGGGGTATATTCCCCGTGTGATCATTACGCCAGATTACACATCACTTGCAGATAATCTGTTAGAGGGTATTGTGGATATTGCTTGGTTTTCCCCGCTGGCCTATGTCGATGCTGCTAATCGGGGTGTTATTATTCCACTTGTCAGCCCAGTCGTCAATGGCAGTGCGACTTATAAGGGTTATATCATTACTAAAAAGGGCTCTGGGGTGAACTCACTTAACGATATCAAAGGGAAGCGAATGGCGTTTGTCGATAAGAAATCAGCCTCGGGATATGCTTATCCGCGAATGATGTTGCGTCGAGAGGGAATTAATCCTGATCGGGATCTGAAGGAGACCGTTTTTTTAGGAAGCCACAATCGGGTAATAGACTCCGTGCTAGCATCTGAAGTGGCAGTAGGGGCAACTTATTCAGAGGGGATTGAGGATGCTCAGAAACATCACTTGCCGATTGAGTAATTGATCTATTTAGCAGAAACGGAGCCTATTCCAAAAGATTGTTTAGCTGCTAATTCTCGTTTTGATGAGGAAACAATTGCTCGGTTGCAACAGGGTTTTGTCGAACTTGCCACCACTCCACGAGGACGTGACAGTTTGGACAATTCGCCGATTAAAGGATTTGTCCCAGTAACAACAGAAGTTTATGATGTTGTGAGAGAAGTGTCAAAATCGGCAGGGTAAAACACTAATTTAGTGAGTGGGTGTCATACACTCCTAATCAGGAAAGAAGTGAACTGTTTGAAAAAAGAAATTAAGGTACTGTGTCTTATTGATCATTATTTTGAAGATCTAGAACTTTGGTATCCCATTCTGCGGTTGATGGAGGAAGATATCGATACGCACTTAGCTGGAGAAAAAGCAAATGAAAAGTATATTGGGAAATACGGCATCCCGGCGACATCCGAGTACTCTTTTAAAGATATAAATTACAAGGACTATGATGCCTTACTTATTCCAGGGGGGTGGGCACCAGATAAGTTAAGAAGATTTCCGGAAGTCCTTGAAATTGTAAGATACATGAATGAACAGGATAGACCGATCGGCCATATCTGTCATGCAGGTGGGGTGCTGGTTTCTGCAGGTATCTTAAAAGGCAAACAGGTAACAAGCACACTTGGAATAAAAGATGATATGATTAATGCAGGCGGAATATGGATCGATGAACCAGTTGTTGTGGATGGAAATATTATTTCCAGCAGAAAGCCTTTAGATTTGCCCTTTTACATGAAGGAATTCATCAAGGTTTTGAGGAAAAACTAGCTTTTCTGTTGAGACATATAGAGTAAATAGAAAATAAGTAATTTAGAATAGTATTTAATTTGATAACGGGTTAGGAGTAAGGGAGATAACCTCTGATAGGTAATTCCAATTGGAAGTGCTTTATTAGAGGTTAGCTTTTTTACAAGAAAAAGTCGAAGCTAATTGTCAATTCACTCGGGCGTAGGGGGATGGTAATATGGATTTTTTGAAAACCGTCATGTTAGAGAAGAAAATTGGCGCAACCATTCGTAGGGTAGAGGATCTGAATGAAGCAATCCACCATCCCAATATTGGGACTATCTTTCTTTTAGGTGCGAACATTAATGTACTACCCTCCATAGTAAAAAAGGTTCACTCTATTAATAAGGTTTTACTGGTGCATCTTGATATGCTGGAAGGAGTGGGTAAGGATAGAGCGGGGATACACCTACTGGCAAGAATGGGTCTACGTGGTCTTGTTACGACCAAACCTAACTTAGTCAAATTTGCTAGGGAAGAAGGGCTGGTGGTTATTCAGCGCTTGTTTATATTGGACTCAGAGTCGGTTAAAACAGGCATTAAAATGGCATCCGCTGTAAAACCGAATGCAGTTGAAATTTTACCAGCAACCGTTCCCCGCTTTGTAATTCAGGATATGAAGGATGCTCTGAGCATACCAGTTCTCGGAGGAGGTCTCTTGAGAACGGAAGAGGATGTAAGGCTTGCCTTGTCAAAGGGAATAGATGCTGTCTCTACAAGCTTGCGGCATTTGTGGGATATAAGTTTTGATTAATAGTTGTGAACTAAGGATATTAGAGCTACTTTAAAATTAACTTTAATCAAAACAGACGCATTGTGAATTAATGGGTTCATAAGTTGTGCTCATGCCTATTGGGCAGGAAACCGCAGTTTAATGGAGAATAAGTCAAGAGTTGGACTTATTTAAATTTGAGAGAGTAAAAAAGGTCTATTTCCGGTATACTAATGTAAAATTTCGGGATCATTCGGCTCATTCGCCTATATTGGGACCCGCTACCTCGGGTCTAAGTGAAAGGGGATCTTTGTATGAACAAAAAAAGCGTTAAAGATGTAGAGGTACGTGGAAAACGAGTACTGGTTCGGGTTGATTTTAATGTCCCGCTCGATGAGCAGGGACAATTAACGGATGATACTCGGATACGTGCCTCCCTGCCTACCCTTGAATATCTCGTGAAAGAAGGAGCGCGTGTTATTCTTGCTTCGCACCTTGGTCGTCCGAAAGGGAAAGTGAATCCTAAGTATTCACTAGCGCCCGTTGCCAAGCATTTGAGTGAGCTCTTGGGGCAAGACGTGCAACTTGTTGGAGACTGCGTAGGCGATGTAGCCATGGAAGCTGTAAGCAGGCTGCTAGACGGGCAGGTTCTATTGTTGGAAAATGTTCGGTTTCATGCTGAAGAAGAGAAAAATGATGCAACCTTCGCCCGTGACTTGTCAACACTTGCTGAACTATTTGTAAACGATGCGTTTGGAACTGCGCACCGTGCTCATGCGTCGACAGAAGGAGTGACACACTATATTCCTGCTGTTGCGGGACTGCTTATGCAAAAAGAAGTTGAATTCATGGGCAATGCTCTTGCAAGGCCCGAACGACCCTTTGTGGCCATTATAGGCGGTGCCAAGGTGAGCGATAAGATCGGTGTTATTGAAAACCTCTTAGAGAAGGTCGACGCTTTGATCATCGGTGGAGGGATGGCGAATACCTTCTTGAAAGCTCAAGGGTTTAAGGTTGGCAAATCGCTGCTTGAAGAGGAAAAAGTGGAATTAGCCAAGCAACTCATCGAGAAAGCTAAGGCCAAGGGAGTCAAGCTAGAACTGCCCATCGATGTCGTGGTAGCCCTTGCCTTTGAAGCAGATGCTCCTCATCACACCGTGGTAGTGTCGGAAATTAAGGAGGGCGAAATGGCCTTAGATATTGGCCCGGCCAGTGCAGAGAAGTTTGCTGAGAGAATTTCAACCGCTGGAACGGTGATCTGGAATGGCCCGATGGGTGTTTTCGAAATGGACGCCTTCGCCAAAGGGACAGAACGAGTCGCCCAAGCAGTTGCCAATTGTAAGGGTATTACGATTGTCGGCGGTGGGGATTCTGTGGCAGCCGTGAAAAAGATGGGAGTTGCCAATCAGATGACCCATATTTCTACAGGGGGTGGCGCTTCGCTCGAGTTCTTAGAAGGGAAAGTGCTCCCCGGTGTTGCCGCACTTCAAGATAAAGAAATGGAGGAATAATATTGGCTAAGCGACGGCCGGTCATCGCCGGTAATTGGAAGATGTTTAAAACTGTCAACGATGCAACGGACTATGCAACGAAGTTTTTAGAAGAGGTAAAGGACGTTACAGACCTCGACATTATTATTTGTGCTCCATTTACAGCGCTATATTCTTTAAAGAATGAGCTGGAAGAAAGCGTTGTACATTTGGGTGCCCAAAACATGTCCTGGGCAGACCAGGGTGCCTATACTGGTGAAATATCCGCTCAGATGCTTCTCGATGTCGCCTGTACATATGTTATACTTGGCCACTCTGAACGGCGAGAGATGTTTGGCGAAACGGATGAAGGAGTCAACAAAAAGGTGCTGAAAGCGTTGGCTGCGGGCTTGACGCCTATCCTTTGTGTGGGGGAAAATCTGAACGTACGCGAAGAAGGAAAAGCAGCAGAGAGAGTCAGTTCTCAGGTAACACAGGGGCTCTCCAGCTTATCTACAGAGGAGCTGAGCCGAATTGTCATTGCTTACGAGCCTATCTGGGCGATCGGTACTGGGAAAACAGCGTCCAGTAAAGATGCCCAAGAAATGTGTGCCTCAATCCGTACCACGTTGAACGGCCTCATGGGGCTTGGGGCGGAGAAAGTGCCCATCCTTTACGGTGGAAGCGTCAAGGCGGAAAACATTGCAGAGCTCTTGACTGAACCTGATGTTGACGGTGCACTAGTTGGCGGAGCAAGCTTAGACCCCCTAAGTTTTGCGAAACTTGTCCATAATGCAGCTTCCGTTGTTGCGCGCGGGCAAGGAATAGTATGATGGCAATCAAACCTCTACTACTACTGATGATTTTAGATGGCTGGGGTCACCGTGAGGAGATCGAAGGAAACGCCATCGCCCAAGCCAATGTACCGAACTTTCATCGCTTGGAAGAAACCTACCCCCACACCTATCTCGAAGCATCGGGAGAAGCAGTGGGCTTACCAGAGGGTCAAATGGGGAATTCTGAAGTGGGTCATCTGAATATGGGCGCAGGAAGAGTCGTCTATCAGGAATTAACCCGAATCAACAAGGCAATTAAGGATAGGACGTTTTTTAAGAATGCCGTCCTCATAGAAGCGATGGAGAAAGCACGCCTCCAGAATAAGGCTTTCCACCTTATGGGCTTACTCTCTGACGGGGGCGTTCATTCCCATATAGCGCACCTCTTTGCCCTTCTTGAGATGGCCAAGGAACAAGGACTTAAAGAAGTGTATATTCACGCTATTCTCGATGGCCGCGACGTACTGCCGCGCAGTGCCAGACAATATATTATTCAACTAGAACAAAAACTTAAGGAGCTGGGAATTGGCAAGATTGCCTCTGTGAGTGGTCGTTACTATGTGATGGATCGAGATCATCGCTGGGAACGCGTAGAGAAGGCCTATCTGGCCTTGGTCATGGGGGAAGGGAAATTCGCAGCCGGTGCCTTAGCAGCGCTGGAGAGTTCCTATGATGTTCGTGTAACGGATGAGTTCGTGCCACCAACAGTAATTGTTGATGAGGTAGGAAAAGCAGTGGGCACCATTCAAGAGGGGGACAGCGTGCTCTTCTTCAACTTCCGTTCTGATCGGGCAAGGGAAATCTCCCATGCTATCGTTGATGAGAAAGTGACAGAGTTTGCCTGCCCCGTTCACCCACGAGTACACTTTGTATGTATGACTTCATATGAGGACACCATCTGTACACCCATCGTGTTTCCACAACAAAATCTGAAAAACACGTTGGGAGAAGTACTTTCGTCACGCGGGTTACAACAGTTGCGAATTGCAGAAACTGAGAAATATGCGCATGTAACCTTCTTTTTTAACGGTGGAATCGAAGAACCAGATCCAGGAGAGGAACGAATCCTTATTCCTTCGCCCAAAGTGGCGACCTATAACCTTCAACCCGAGATGAGTGCCCCAGAATTAACCCAGACGCTCCTCGAACAGCTAAGGAAAAATACATATGATGTGATTATCCTTAACTTTGCCAACCCGGACATGGTGGGACATACTGGTGTGCTCACAGCAACCATCAAAGCGGTGGAAACGGTTGATCGCTGTTTGGGCGAGATAGCTGATGAGCTTCAAAAAATGAAGGGTACCATGCTGGTGACTGCCGACCATGGAAATGCCGAAGAAAAAGTGGATCTAGAGACGGATCTGCCTCTGACCGCGCACTCCATAAATAAGGTTCCCTTCATTTTAGTTAATGATAAATTTATAGGGCGGAAATTGTGTGAGAGCGGTGCTCTGTGTGATGTTGCGCCTACTCTTCTCGAATTACTCAAGATTCCAAAACCCAAGGAAATGACCGGGAAATCCTTAGTGGTTGACTCCTGAGTTGGAGTTAGATAAGGATGAGAAATAAGGAGGACATTTTAATGATTGTTATTACAGATGTTTATGGTCGCGAAATTTTAGATTCTCGAGGGAATCCAACTGTAGAGGTAGATGTGGTTCTTTCAGATGGAATCATAGGTCGTGCGGCTGTTCCGTCAGGTGCCTCTACAGGCGCTTTTGAAGCAGTGGAACTCCGGGACGGAGATGCCACCCGTTATATGGGCAAAGGGGTCCTTAAAGCCGTTGAGAATGTAAACTTACTCATCAGCCCGGAAGTTGAGGGGCTGAATCCGTTCGACCAACCAGGCTTGGATTATCTCTTGATGGACCTTGATGGAACGACAAATAAGGGGAAACTGGGAGCCAACGCCATCCTCGGTGTGTCCTTGGCCACAGCTAAAGCAGCTGCCGAATCGCTTGGGTTACCCCTCTATCAATATTTAGGCGGCGTTAATGCTAAAGAGCTGCCAGTTCCGATGATGAATATTTTAAATGGTGGCAGTCATGCCGATAATAATGTGGACATTCAAGAATTTATGATTATGCCAGTGGGAGCAGCGAGCTTTGCTGAGGCCTTACGCATGGGGACAGAAGTATACCACAATCTGAAAGCAGTACTCAAGGAAAAAGGTCTCTCCACATCAGTCGGGGATGAAGGCGGTTTCGCACCGAATCTCAAATCCAACGAAGATGCACTGCGTTGCATTGTTGAAGGGATCAAAAGGGCAGGGTATATTCCAGGAGAACAAGTAGCGTTGGCGCTTGATGTGGCAGCCTCAGAACTCTACGAAAAGGGGACCTATAACTTAGCGAGCGAAGGGCTTAAGAAGACCTCAGACGAGATGATTGATTATTATGAGGGACTGATCGAGCGCTATCCGATTGTTTCCATAGAAGACGGTCTGGATGAAGAGGACTGGGAAGGCTGGCGTAAGATGAACGAGCGAATAGGAGACCGTGTTCAACTCGTCGGGGACGACCTATTTGTCACGAATCCAGAGCGGCTGGCTCGTGGAATTAAGCAAAAATCCGCTAACTCGATCCTAATCAAGCTCAACCAAATTGGCACCTTAACGGAAACCTTAGATGCCATAGAAATGGCCAAACGGGCAGGATATACCGCTGTCGTCTCTCATCGTTCCGGGGAGACAGAAGACGTCACTCTAGCCCATATCGCTGTGGCAGTCAATGCTGGTATGATCAAAACTGGGGCTCCTGCACGAACCGAGCGGGTGGCCAAATACAATGAATTGCTTCGCATTGAAGAAGAACTTGGAGAGAGTGCAGTGTATCGTGGCCGGAAAGCGTTAGCCAGGTAAGCAGGAATCGTGTGCAGCTAGAAGATTCTTGAGTTTTGCTGAGGCGTGTGCTAGAATAATCCTATTGGTTAATTAGTCGATTGATTTGAATGGTGACATAGGTTCATTAGGGGGTGAGTTAATTGGTAATTGCTTTAGTTATTCTTTTGGTCCTTAGCTCTGTAAGCCTCATCGCGGCAGTATTACTTCAGTCTGGAAGGAGTGCTGGATTGTCAGGAGCGATTACGGGAGCTAGCGAGTCTATGTTTGGAAAAAAGAAAGGCATGGATGAATTGTTCGCGAAACTCACGGCCGTTTTAGCAGGAATATTCTTACTGTCTTCCTTGGGTCTAGCAATGATTAAGTAACAAACTGATCATTGCTTCATTCTCATGCTAATAAAGCCAAACTAAGGAGGGGCACTTCATGCGAGGTGTCCCTTTCAGGATATAATCGGTTTTTTTAAGGGAGGTGTCAGATGAAACCACAAAGACGCCTAGGGGAGCCCTTTTATTTCCCTGGAAACCGTGTAGGGTGCTTACTAATTCATGGATTTTCTGGATCTCCTTCGGAAATGCGCTATATGGGAGAACGGCTGGCTAGAGCTGGTTGGACGGTCTTGGGGATACTGCTTTCTGGCCATGGCACGACTCCAGAACAGATGGCCAAAACGTGCTGGGAGGATTGGGTTAGGGATGCTGAAGCTGGTGTTAGGAAGCTGAGAGAGTCCTGTGATGCCGTCATAGGAATTGGACTGTCTATGGGAGGCTTGCTAGCACTTCATCTGGCGACTCTTAGCCTGATCGACGGAATTGTCACCATGAATGCACCGATGGTTGTGCAGGCGCATAGTTCGGTGGAGGCTTTGAATTCTCTGAACGGCCCTATACGCCTGGTAAGTAAAAGATTATATAAGATTAAATGTCCCGTATTATTGATGCAAAGCATGAAGGATCATACCGTAAACCCCGTCAGCGTCAAAATTATCGCAGATAAAACCCAACAAGTTAAACCTACCGTACTCCTATGGGAGAATTCCGGACACATTTTAACACTTGGAGCCGAGCGAGAACCAGTAGTTCTCAGAGTCCAAGATTTTCTCCAGAGGTTTTGACTGTAAAACGTTTATTTGGATTAAAAAGGAAAATTATGCTATACTGAGCTATTAAGTGAGGAGGAATCATTATGCCCTCTGAAGGAATAAAGATTGTCTCTGAAAATCGTAAAGCCTTCCACGATTATTTCATTGATGATAGGGTTGAGGCTGGGATTATTCTTACCGGAACTGAAATAAAATCCATCCGTAACGGGAAGGTAAACCTGAAAGACAGTTATGCTCGTATAAAAAATGGCGAAGTATGGGTCTATCAGATGCACATCAGCCCTTATGAACAGGGTAACCGTTATAACCATGAGCCACTTCGGCCGCGCAAATTACTACTGCACGGCTCTGAAATTGACAAATTAGTCGGGAAGATCCAGCTGCAAGGACTGACCCTCCTCCCAATTAAGCTATACTTAAAGAACGGTATGGCCAAAGTTGAATTGGCAGTTGGTCGAGGTAAGAAGAATTACGATAAGCGCCAGGTTCTTGCTGATCGTGAAGGCAAACGTGATATTGAACGAGCACTAAGAGATCGCAATAAAGCTTATTAAAGGAATTTCCATAATATCGTAATTAAACCATGGATATTCTGCTATATTTTGAGCAAAAATATGGTATACTATGTATGTAGATCAATCACATGGGGGCGTTTTAGACTCGCTCGGAGAAGTAGTGGCAGGAGTTGCGCGTCGAGATTCCACCTGGTCTCGTTAATCGGTGGACCATTATAATTGCAAACAACGATTACGCTCTAGCTGCTTAAGTGCCGCTAGCATTCTGCCTTCTGTACCTACGGTGAAGGGCCAGAGTGTCAATTAAGTAGGTTGCTCTAACAGCAATGCTCGGAGTTGTTAGCTAAGATTATCGAGCTAGCCTGAAATGAATCCTCGCCTTTAGGAGTCATGACTGGCGAAATTTAAATTGAAGGATACACGCGTAGACGCTTTTGTGGCAGCTCTTCGATACAGGGGTGCAAATCCCCTCGCCTCCGCCA
>Ga0209386_1000666_pt1 | contig 15970 bp, 13 predicted proteins | sample NGEPertwo_FD_184510 | JGI IMG/M metagenome (GOLD analysis project Ga0209386, IMG submission 184510) | Arctic peat soil microbial communities from the Barrow Environmental Observatory site, Barrow, Alaska, USA - NGEE Permafrost154B-two... | ecosystem: Environmental > Terrestrial > Soil > Wetlands...
ATCCATAAAAATTCAATACTTGATTATCAGTTGGTTGAGAATTCAATGCCATCAATATGACCTGAAAAAAGTCACTTTTAGTCGAAAATTAACTGAAATGAAGGTTTTGAGCTGCAATGTGGGTTAAAATAAGACCTTTACAACCAAAATCAGAGAATGAATTTGATTTTCACAAAATATTAAACTCTAAATTAGGGTCTGCTGAAAAACTCAGAAGCCACTGTATTCCATTTAGATAATGATTGTTTATTTCAAATAAGTGCAAGGAAATTTGAATTGATGATGTAAAACCCATGCACTTTCAAAATTTCACCTTCAACCTGGGAGTTGTAAGAAATCCTGAAAGGATTTAATATGAATAACCGCCGGTGAAATCGGTGGATGAAAATACGAGATGATTCGGAACCCTGAAAGGGTTCAATAATAATGCGTTAACATCGATTGAACCCTTATCAGGGTTCGGGACTTGGGTTCTATCTTTTCCCCGAATTTCATTCGGGGCTATTCACATTTAACCACTTCGTGGTTTTATGTAGTTTTTTCAGCAGACCCTGGTTACTGAAATAGGGTGATGCCCGTGAACGATGGTTTTATCTTTTAATAATGGATGTGTGTAGTTTTCTCTGCATTTCCATGGTACATCAGTAAATTTGACTAGACATTTTTTTTGCTATTTTACAACCTGGAACTTCTTTTGTTCGTAATGGTTTCCTGCTTTAATTTCCAAAATATACATGGCTGGTTTTAATGTTGTTGTATTGATCTGCAATTTGTATTGATTTGTGATACTTAGATGTTGTATCTTCCTTCCATTCAAATCGTAAATGTTGATTTCTGCTTGTTTAGAGAATTGATCATGCAATTCAATATTTAACTGGTCGATACAAGGTACAGGATATATTTTTGTCGTCGCATCAAGCTGTGTGTCGGTGATTGTTCCAATTGAATGTTCAATTTTAATGTCATCGATAACCCATCCCCATCCGTTTGAAGCTGGATCTGAAAATAACCTGAATCGAATCAGCACAATGTCGTTTTCTTTAAACTTATCCAATAAACTTACCTGATGATTAATAAACATTTTGGCAGAGGGAGTATCATCAACAGTTTTACCCAATTTTACATTAACAGCACCAAAATCGTATCCATCAAACAATGGAATCCAATCGACACCATTTACTGAACCTTCAACAACTACGTAGTCATAAAAATCAGACGATCCAAATATTGATCCTTCTTCTCCTTCTTCAATCATCGGAATATCATGGTAACTAAGCATAGTTGGGTCATTGGCTTTTACAATTATTGGTGTTTTTAGCAGGTACGAAATATTATTTCTATCGCGATAGGGGTGGTCGGTATGAATGGCCATTCCATCGCCAAGTGCTGGATAATTAATAATACTGAAGCCTTCTCCAATGAAATCATCAATTGCAATGTCAAATGCATTCTCATACGATTCCTGAGCTTCATTAAACTGTAAATAGTTGAATTCTTTGCTTGCCGATTTTACCATAATGCCATCCCTGTAAGCATACAGTTGTAATTTATGTGGTCCATTTTCTAATTCAATATTAAGCGATAAAGTAAATTTCGCTGAAGCTTCAACATTTGTTTGTGTCGAATATTCCTTCGAATTGTCGATTACGAACGATACAGAATCGTAAGTTGAACCATTGATGAATTGCACATTTGTATTATTTAATGGCCCGATACCCACGTTAATTAAAGTAGGAGCCTTTAGTGAATTTGCAAGTTGAGGCAATTCGACCGACCATATTCCGCGTCCATGTGTTGCAACAATAACCTGATTACCTCTGATTTTCATTTCCCAGATCGAAACGGCAGGTAATCCATTATTGGCATATTCCCAGCTTGCCCCATTATCATTTGAGACAAATAATCCGATTTCAGTACCAACCCATATAACCGAAGGGTTGTTGGGCATCACTAAAAGTGAATAGGTTGCTACATCGGGGAATCCATTGTTGCTTATTGATGAACTAAATCCGGAGATATCTTCCCACGTTTTTCCCAGGTTGGTGGTTCGAAGAATTTTTGCATCGCCTGCAAAACTAAACAGCGCAAAAGCAGTTTCCTGATTGGTCGGGTGAGTAGCTAATCCTGAAAGAGAACCGAGTGAAGTTTCAAAATTGGTAGTGGCTGTAAACGTTTTCCCTCCATCGAGCGAAACATGAACTTTTCCATTGTCGGACATGCAGGATGCTGCCCAAACAATATCGGGATTAGCCAGTGAGGGTTCAATACGACCGCTTCCCGACCATCCCCATGTATCATTTGATATTGATGAAAGTTGCCAGTTGTCACCAAAGGTTTCGCTAAAGGTTACGCCCGATACTCCAACCAAATAAAGTTTGTCTGGATCGGTTGGAGTATAACCAATTTGAGTGATAAAAGGTGCTTTATCTGTTCCAATATCAGCTATCGAACTTGATGTATTTCCCCATGAAATACCACCATCATTCGATTTGTAAAGATCGTTGTTATAAATCGAGGTGATTAATTTCTCAGGATTAATGGGATTCCACACTACATCAAATCCATCGCCTCCTGTAGCTTCAACCCAATTTGATAAATTGTTGGGATCGGAAGTCGAAAACCATGATCCGTTATCTTGCATACCACCAATATATCTGTTTTCGGTAGGATGCTTGTCGAGACCATAAAACTGTGTTGTATTGAATCCATTAGCCGGGTTTTTCCAGGTTATTCCCAAATCGTCTGAAAAAGCTACTCCGCCATCGTTAGCTACAACAATTCGGCTTGCTCCGGTATTTGTTTTGGTGTAGCAAATATTATGCAGGTCGGCATGAACATAAGGTGAACCTTGTCCGGCCCAATCGGTAAGTTTTGTTGATGTAAGGTATTGGGCATATAATTCTGTACGGTTAATCGTAATTTTCGATAGTGGTAGATTTTGAGGTGTCCAGGTTGCACCTTCAGCCAGAACAGGCCATACATAGACGATTTTTTCATATTCATTTCCACCTTTTTTTGTGATACTTGTTGATGGTGACGTTGAATAATCAACGTCATTGATCCAAAAATATTCCCGACCAATTAAAAGCTCGTCGCTAAAAGTGGTGAGATTGAATTTGCCATTTTGATCCTGATCTCTGAAGGAAACCATCAGTTGTCTGTTCTTTTCAATATCCCAAACCTGAAATGGAACATCAACGTAATCGATGTAGGAATATGAACTTGCCGGAACACCTGAAGTTGCTCCATCGGGAACTTTAAATCGATGTGCTTTTTGATTTTTATTGGGGCCAAATTGGATTTCAATGTTGGTGTAATTCTTTTTTAAGGTATTAATTTCCATACCACCTCCCAGAAAGGCGCCACCAAAATTGGTAAAATCGAGAAATCCACTTGTATTAACAGTATCTGCCTTGAAAATGGAAGTTGGTGTAGAAGAAGTGTTTTTCACTTCAACTTTATATAAGTTTATTCCACCAACTGTTAGTTTTTTCGGATCGTCGGGATCAACAGCAAGGGTGTTGTTGTACCAGCCCTGACCTCCTAAAAGTTTGTCCTGCGAGCCTGCTGAAATGGACGATGGAATCCAGTTTACACCAGCATCGTTTGAAATAAATAAATTGGAGTTTTCATCTAAGGCATAAATGATATTGGGATTGGAAGGTGAAATTGCCAATTCAATTCTACCTGCTACATGTTCGATCATTAATTTCCAGGTCTTTCCTTTATCTGTCGATTTTAGAACTCCTCTATTATTGGCAGTTGCGTATAAGATATTGAAATCGCCTGGATTAGAAACAATATGCTGAATCCGACGATTATCATTGTAAGTCGTTGTCCAGGATGTTCCACCATCAATCGATTTCTGAATTGAAGTATTTGTTACGGCAATTAATATGTCGGGGTTTTCGGGATCAACAACAATTCGGTTAACGTAATGAAAATCGTCGTTAATGGCTGTTGAAGCCAGTTGTGTCCATGTGATCCCTTTGTTCGTTGTTTTAAAAATTCCATCGCCCATAATGGCATCGGCATTATTGTAACCTTCGCCAGTGCCGGCATAAATAATTTGGGTATTCGATTTTGCCATTGCAAGGCAAACCGTTGCGAGGTTTGGAAGATCGGGAGTGAGGTTGGTCCATGATGTTCCTGCATTTGTTGTTTTCCAGATTCCTCCGCCAACTGAGCCGGTAAACCAGGTGTTTCCACTATTGTCGTCGGGGTCGATAATCAATCCTCTGGTTCGTCCGCTAACATTACCGGGACCACGTTCAATCCAGTTTAAATTTGCATTTGCTGATTTTAATGCGAGCTTTTTCGATCGGGCTTTCTCTAGTTCTTTGATCCGGTAGTTTGATTGGTAGCCCGATTTTGTTTCACCATCTTTAACTCGAATACGATTTTGGTATTTCGAAAATTCAGAAGGTTTGTCGGGTTTCGACCATCCGCTAGCTCTTCTGGCATGTTTCTTTTCAATGGTTTCCGCCTTGAATTCTTCAGCTGTTTTGAATTTTTTTGTTTTATGGTAACTTATATCTTCATTTGAAAATTTAAGTTGGAATAATATAGCGATTGATACAACCGAAATGAGAATGATTATTATTTTTAATTTGTTGTTCATTTTTGGTTTAGGATATTTTTGTTGTTTAGTCTTTTTCTTGTTTTGAGGTTGTAGTTGTACGAATAATCTGTTCCTTTTTCAGGGTTCCCTGGTGTAAATGAAATTCTAACAATAGAATCGTTTAACCAGGTCAACGATCCATTCCTTAATTGATCTTTAAAAAATTCTTCATTCGTTTTTGTGTCGTAAAATACCACTTCAAGTATTTTAACAGGCATCTTTGGTGTTGTTTCATTGCTCTTTGTTAAAACAAGAACATGATCTTTTGTGACCACATTATATTCTTTGTAGGATTCAGGAATTATATAATCAGACTTGATTTGTGCATTGTTTTTTTGAACTGAGCAAGAAAAGCAAATGAACAGGAAAAAAAGAATAATCGTCTCTTTCATAATCTAAAATTAAACTATCAAATGTACGAAATTTGATCATCTTTACTAGCAGGGTGTCTGGCGGGCTGTGTGGCCTGATTTGCGGACATTGCGCCATGTAGGTAAATCAGTTGCCGTAATTCCGGCATGTCCCAGCAGTTCTTTCAGGGTAACGATATTCAGGCCTTCTTCCAGTAAGTGAGTAACGTAGCTCTGGCGCAACGAATGAAGATTGACCTCTTTGCTGATCGAGGTTTTTTTCAATGTTTCGCATATGACCCACGACAATCCGCGGACGCTGTAACACTCATCGGGTTCTTTACCATTAAATAACCAGATGTGCGGATGTTTCCCATGAAGGTATTTCTTCCGGTGAGAGACGGAATCATGCTGGTTGAAAAGGTAGCGGAATAAGGTGAAGGAGGTATTCATCTAAATCCGAACCTTTTGAGCTGTCATTTGACTCAAGCCTGACTCAAATTCGATCCTTGAGATGTTTTCAAAACCTGCAGCAGTTAACATGTCTGTGACTTCCTGTTCTGTAAAGCAATCGCCGGCTTCGGTTCCAACAAGCATATTTATGGCAAATATGGCTCCTGAAGTGGGTCGTGTCCGCTTATTGTTCATGATCCAATCCTGGATGATAATTTTGCCGTTTTGATTTAATGCGTGATAGCATTTTTTGATCAGATTCTGATTAAGCTCCAACGAATTGCTGTGAATAATGGCTGACAAGAATACCAGGTCGAATCCGGTTGGTAGGTTATCTTTGGTATAATCACCTGTAAATGTTTTTATTCTGCCTGAAAATCCTTCTCTTTCAATAAATCTTTTTGTAATTGGAATGACATTGGGCAAATCAAAAACTGTTGCGTTTAACTCAGCTTTTCTATTTATAAATTCCATAGAGAAAGCTCCGGAACCGCCCCCGATATCCATTAACGAATTGATTCCTGATAAATCAATTTCCGCCAATTGCTGCGGTGCCTGTTTTGCGGCCCGGTCGTGCATGGCTGATATAAAAGAGAAAAGCCAGTCCTCTCCTCTGACATTTATTTCTTCAGGATGAGCTGAAGTTCCTGTTTTTACAACTTGCGTAAGGTTACTCCATGTATTCCAGAGATGGTTGGTATGCATCAGGCCTCCTAAATAATTGGCACTTTTTTTTGAAAGAAGATTAAAACTGTCGTCCGTATTAAAAAACAGATTGTTTTGCTTTGAAAGAAAGCCCAAAGATACCAGTGCATTAAGCAGTCGCTCGCACGCATGTTCATTCAGATCAAGCTTAGTGGAAATCTGTCTGTTAGTTGTTCCTGTTTCTTCGATATTTGTAAATACATCAAGTTCAAAACCGCTCAGTAATATTCTGCTTTTTTGAAAAGATGAAGCGAATTCTCTGATTGTCGTTGGATTCATGGTATAAAAATTAAGAGGTTATTTTCTAATTAATTCCATCTAAAACAATCCTTGAAATTAATGATTTTTACTTCATTTCATACTTGCATAAAAGCGAAAACACCTGCATTGAATTCTAATCCCCAGTTCAAAAAACAATAAAATATGAATGATAAGCGATATAATTTGATACGTAAAATGTTTTAATTGATTTCCGAAATATAATATTTGATGTGAAAGTTATTTTATTTGATGCATAAAATAATTAATTCCAATCAGAAACTCTTTGAAATATGTTGCATCAAAGGATCAAAAAGCTTTTATGAAAGACCTGAAAATCGTTTATCAGGCTGTCAATAAAAGTCAGGCAGAGGACGGATTAATAAAGCTCGAAAAAATTTGGGGTAAAAAATATCCAGTGGTTATCCGGTCGTGGAACAATAACTGGGATCAGTTATCTACATATTTTCAATATGATGAGTATGTCAGAAAGCTGATTTACACAACCAATGCAGTGGAGGGTTTCCATCGCCAGATACGCAAAGTGACCAAAACAAAGGGGGCATTTCCCAACGATATGGCCTTAATGAAACTGATTTACCTTGCTGTTGAAAACATCTCAAAAAGATGGACAATGCCTATTCAAAACTGGGGCTTGACCGTTCAACAATTAAGTGTTAAATTTGGGGACAGGATGAAAACAGAACTATAAACGATCAGACAGAGTTCAGATTACACTCCCTTATCTTGTGATTATTGCAAAAAGTTAACAGTTCAAAACTGTATCATATTTGCTTTCATTTTATTCTCAGGACATCATTAATCACTTTTCCTAAAGAGTTAATTTTGTTTTTCATATCCTTTATTAAGCTCTTCTTGATTGAATTTGTTGCACCTGGGTTGCACCCACAAAATAAAGAGAGCCAGAAATTAATCTAACTCTCTCTCATTTACTGTGAGCGGGAGACGGGAGTCGGACCCGCGACCCTCAGCTTGGGAAGCTGATGCTCTACCACTGAGCTACTCCCGCTTCTGATTGTCAATGTATGATTTGTTTCATCAAGCCGATGAAGTGCAAACAAACAGCTACTTCATTTTTTTGAACGCCCAAAAATAATAAAACTAAGCTACCGTGTTTAGTTTTACTGAAGATTATTTTAACAAAATTCAGATTTTACCTTTTCAAGAGGTTATTTATTCTTTGGATCAGTTCTTTGACTTGCTTCCTAGGGATTCATCCAGTTCAAAATGAAAATTCAGGAAATTCATGGACGGGTTACCTCGAGTGAATTATTCATAAAGATGTCGCCATTGTGATGAATTTTAAGCTCACAAAAGTACAAAAAAAATCAGGAATGAAACAAAACCGTTCATTCCTGATTTTTGCAAAATGCTGCTTGTTAATGGTTTAAAATCCCAACAACATCATGATGTTCTTAGCAATAGCTGTGTTTTCCATGATGCCGGTGAAATTTTCGGCACCAGGACCATAAGCAAATACCGGAACCATAATGGCTGTGTGTCCTCCGGTGGTGAATGCACCTTTTACCCTGCCTGATTTCATGTCGCCATCAGCTATGGCGAACCCGCCGGTTTCGTGGTCAGCAGTAACGATAATGAGTGTCTCACCGTCTTTGGCTGCAAATTCCAATGCCTTCCCAATTGAACGGTCAAAATCGAGCATTTCGTTCACAATATAGATGGTATTGTTCGCGTGTCCGCCCCAGTCAATTTGTGAACCTTCAATCATGATGAAAAATCCTTTTTTATACTGATCCAGAATATTTAAGGCAGTTTGGGTTGATAAAGGCAAATCCATTTTCCGTACGGGGTAAACATCATTGTGTTCTTCGGCAGTAAGTCCGGCCAGTTTTCCCGATTTTACTTTGGCTATTTCGTCCATATTACGCAGAACCTGGTATCCATTGTGCTGAAGATCTTTGGTCAGATCACGTTTATCTTTCCGATCGGTAAAATGTTTGTATCCGCCACCAATAAATACGTCGATATCCGTTTTTAGAAAGTCTGCAGCAATGGCTTCATAGCTTCCCCGGCTTGCCTGATGGGCAATATACGAAGCTGGTGTAGCATGGGTGATTGCCGAAGTCGAAACCAATCCGGTAGTCATTCCTTTTTCTTCGGCCATTTCCAGAATTGTTTTAATGGCAACAGTGTCGATATTTACGCCAATCGCACCGTTATAGGTTTTTTGTCCGGTTGAAAGAGCCGTTCCGCCAGCAGCCGAGTCGGTAATGTAATTGTCTGCCGACTGGGTTTTCGAAAATCCTACCTGTTTAAAGTTGTCAAGAAACAGATGGCCGCCGTTGGCAGTCAAGCCAGCAAAAATCTGAGCCACACCCATTCCGTCGCCAATCATCATGATCACATTTTTTGGTGTTTTAGATTTAAACTTCTGAGTGAAGGTTTTAACTTCGTATTTTGCTCCTCCGACATACGTTTTGGTGGAATCTTCTTTGGAAACTGTTTTGTAGTTTTCCTGACTAAAGAGCTGTTGGAAACAAATCAGAAGCGATATAACAATTAATGACTTTAATTTCATTTGTAATCGATTTAGAATGAATTTAGGTTTCCTTCGTTGCGATGACCCAGATGATCCCACTTCCAAGGGTTGAATTCGGGTAAAAGTAACCGAAATTGATCGTTGATCGATTTCAAATTGATTAAAATTTTCAACAAAAGACGCAACAAGTCAAATCCTGTTTTTTCCTGATTCCGTTCTTTTGACCCCATCGATGATGAAATAATCCGGATTATTTTCTCTTTCTCTGGTTTCCATTCTCCTCTTTTCCCACATTACCCCAGATGTGTCTTCACAACCGTTTAGCTCTACACGTCTATTCCGAAGAAAATCCGTACCACATAACCCAGTCCGAAAGAAATGAGACCTACGACTGTACTTAAAGCCACCATTTCTGAAAATCGTTTTCGAAAAGGCTGATCGTTTGCCACCGAAATGTAGTAGGTGAACAGGAAAACTATCAAAATAGAATCAAACAATGCAGCCAGCAACGCAACAAACACCGATGAGAAAATCAGGAAAGGCGCTACAAGAAAAATTACAGCGATGACATAGGCAATCCCCGTAAATACGGCTGATTTGATGGCCAGATCCTCTTTCCCTTCGGCTTTGTTCGATAAATATTCCGACGATGACATCGAAAGTGCGCCTGCAATCCCGGTGATAATTCCGGCCAGAGCAACCAGCTTGGTGTTTTGAAGTGCAAAGGTTAATCCAGCCAAGGTTCCCAGAATTTCAACAAGGGCATCGTTCAATCCCAGAACAATTGAACCCATGTATTTCAGATGTTCTTCCTGAATCAACCCAAGCAGCTCTTTTTCATGCTTGTTTTCGTCCTCTGCAACTTCAAATGCTTCAGGTACTTCTGCGGCAATCATTGCATAATTAATCTGCGCATTTTCTTCGCCTTTTTCCATCAGTTTTAGCCCGAAGGTCAGTCCGAAAATCTTTGAAATCCAGTAATATTTCCAGATTTCCCATTGACTCGGAGAAACATCCTTGTTGGTATATGCTCCCCATAATTTGTAATGCTTCAGTTCGTCGGCAGCAATTTGGTTCAGTACTTTCTTGTTTTCGATATCCTGGGTTTGCTCTGCCAGTTTGGTATAAATAAAGTGTTCGGTGATTTCTTCCCGCTGTGCGTGAATTAACTGCTGGCGGATTTCGGGTGAAATGGGTTTTTTTATCATGAGGTTTACTAATTGAAAGATTGAATTACTGAAGGACTAATTCTTTGTTGCTGGTTGCTGGTTCCGGGTTAACTGTTATTTCCACACTGCCATAATCGAAACCTGCATCCCGTATTTCGTAACATTATCTGTAACCTGAGACTGAAAACTGACCAATCCCGTGCTACTTCATCCACTCGTACATCTTGTAATGTTCGGCAGTCATTCCCAAATGTTCGTAAACGCCATGTGCCGATGTATTGGTCTTGTCGGCATACAATCGGATGCCGCGCAAATCATGATCTGAAGCAACTAAGTCCTGAATATGTTTGTAAAGTCGACTAAAAATACTGCGTTTGCGAAATTCGGGACGAACATAAACCGATTGAATCCAAAGAACTGTCCCATTACGCCAATCACTCCATTCAAAAGTAGTGAGCAGCGAGCCAACAACCTGTCCTTTTATTTCAGCTACATAATAAATGCCTTTCGATGAATCGGCAAAAACGGCTGCGACTCCTTTTTCTACGGTTGGTTCGTTTAACTGAAGCTGCTCTGTTTCCATTGCCATTGCCAGTTGGAATTCTACAATGCTGGATGAATCTGTTTGTTGTGCCTGTCGGATAATCATTTTTCGTATTTATTTTGCTAAATTAAGAAAATAGTTTTGCTCTCCGGAAGTTGTTTCGCCAATAATCCGGAATCATTAGCCAGTGTTCACCGGCAATTCGTGTTTTTTTGTATTTTGTGCCGCAAATTGAATTTTACTGAACTATGATAAAAATTGTGGTAGCTTCCAAAAATCCGGTAAAACTGGATGCAGTGAAAGAAGGATTAACGGCATTTTTGAACGAAGAATTTGAGATACAGGGAGTTTCGGTTGAAAGCGGTGTTTCTGATCAACCCATGGACGATACCGAGACTTTGCTGGGTGCTGAAAGTCGGGTGAAAAATGCACAATTTCAATTTCCGGAATTTGATTATTACGTTGGGATTGAGGGTGGGGTTGAGGATTTGGCTTCAGGATTGATGGCTTTTGCCTGGATAGTGATTAGCAACGGGAAACAAATCGGAAAGTCGCGAACTACTACTTTTTTGCTTCCTCCCAGAGTGGCAGAATTGGTGCATCAGGGTATTGAGTTGGGCGATGCCGACGATATTGTTTTTAAGAAAGAAAACTCGAAGCAGCAAAACGGAGCTATTGGCCTGCTTACCAAAGATACGATTACACGTAAAACTCTTTACATTCCAGCCGTTCAAATGGCTTTTATTCCATTCCTGAATCCGGAATTGTATGTGTAAAAATAGTTGCTGGTTGCGGGTTGCAAGATGTGTTTTCTTATTACTTGTAACGCGCAACCCGCAACAACATCTTTTTTTATTGATTCTGTAATTCCTCCCAGTATTCAACAGCTCTGCGGGTATGCGGAATAACAATGGTTCCGCCAACCAGATTGGCTACCGAGAATATTTCGAAAATCTCATTGGTGGTAACTCCCTGATCGTGGCATTTCCCCAGATGATATTTGATGCAATCGTCGCAACGAAGCACCATCGACGATACCAGCCCCAGCATTTCCTTGGTTTTGGTACTCAGTGCGCCATCCTGATAAGTCAGGGTATCGACACTGTAAATGCGTTTCATCACTTTGTTATCCGATGCCAGAATTTTTTCGTTCATCTTCTGGCGGTAATCGTTGAATTCATCTATGGCTTGGCTCATTATATGTGAAATTAGAATTTTCAGGTGAAACACACATCTGCATATCGCGTTACTATTCTCTGTAAAGGTTTTTTTTTATGCGGTTAGTTTATCCCATTTGTGCATTGTTTTTCGAGGCTGTAAATTTCATTATTTTTCAGGAATACACAAGTTGAAATCTAGTTGGCAGCGTTCAGTTCTGGTATTCAGAATAAGGTATGGTAATTGATGTGCTGGCGATTACTTCCTTTTCCCAAACAAAAAATTAACATTCAGAAGAAAATAAATCCCCGTAGGTTTTATTTTGAATTGGATTTTATTGCTGAAATGCCTTCAATTTGTTTGTTTAGTGTCGTTTGAAGAAAATTTGTACGGAGATATTTCGAATAGCTTAATGTTGGCCAATGGATAGTCTGCCATTAAAATCTTATATTTGCAAACTCAAAAACTGATCGTATGAGGTATTTGTGTAGTTTCATTTTCATCTTTGTCCTTTGGAGTTCGATGGGGTACGCTCAAACGGATACACTTAGCCTGAACCCTGGCTTTTCAAGTCAGACTGCAAAAATGGAGGAACTCCTCGGAAATCTGCAGATCCGACAAGACCCCCGGATTACGGACTTACTCATCAGACAGGTACAAATCAATCAGCGGCGACATGGAACCGACGGATTTCGTCTGGAAATTTACTTCAGTTCCGATAAAAAAGCACGCGAACAAGCAGTGCAGGTGAGAAACGATTTCAACCTCGTTTTCCCGAATATTCCCAGCTACCTTCTGTTTCAGACACCCAATTTTAAAGTGCGCATCGGCGATTTTCGCAACAAGAGCGAAGCCTTAAAAACAAAGGCTTACATCGAATCGAAATATCCGAACGCCTTTATTGTAAAAGATAATATCCGATTTCCTGAACTATTTACTGAAAGTATAGAACAAAGCGAAGAACAATGAGCGAATTGATTAAGCATGAGTGTGGGATAGCAATGATAAGGTTACGCAAGCCACTTGAGTATTACAAGGAAAAGTACGGCACATGGCAGTACGGTCTGAATAAACTTTATTTGCTGATGGAGAAACAGCATAATCGTGGACAGGATGGAGCTGGAGTTGTAAATGTAAAGATGAATCTGGAGCCGGGAAAGGATTATATCTGCCGCCATCGGTCGATTGAGCAGAACCCGATTAAATTTGTTTTCGATAAAGTTGCAAAAGGAATCAAAAAAGCCGAAAAAAATAAACCCGAAGGAGCTGATCTGCGCTGGGTCTATGAAAATGTTCCTTTTTCAGGCGAGGCTTACCTTGGACATTTGCGTTACGGGACTTTTGGACGAAACAGCATTGAGTTTGTTCATCCGGTCATGCGCCAGAATAACTGGAAATCGAGAACGCTGGTTCTTGCCGGAAATTTTAACCTGACTAATACCGACGAGCTTTTCCGGAAACTGATTGCGCTTGGGCAACATCCCAAAGCATTCAGCGATACCGTAACCGTTCTTGAAAAAGTAGGTCATTTTCTCGATGAGGAAAACCAACTGCACTTCAGAAATTATAAGAACGAAGGTTATTCGAACAAGGATATTTCTCCTTTGATTGAAAAAAATCTTGATGTTCAGAAAGTACTTGAAAATTCGAGCAAAGACTGGGATGGTGGATATACTATTGCAGGTATGTTTGGACATGGAGATGCGTTTGTCATGCGCGATCCATGGGGAATTCGTCCGGCATTCTATTATTATGACGATGAAATTGTAGTGGTAGCTTCAGAGCGTCCTGTAATTCAAACCGTCATGAATGTGAGGGTTGAAGATGTCCATGAGGTTAAACCGGGAGATGCCCTGATTATCAAAAAAGACGGATCTGTTTCCAATAAAATGATTCGGGTACCCCATACCCGCCGTTCATGTTCATTCGAACGCATCTATTTTTCGCGAGGAAGCGACAAAGATATTTATCAGGAACGCAAAATGCTTGGCAGTTTACTTTCGCCTGCGATCCTGAAATCGATTAACTATGACATTGAAAATACGGTGTTTTCTTTTATCCCGAATACTTCCGAAACGGCTTTCTACGGGCTTGTTCAGGGAGTTCGGCAATATTGTGTCGATTGGAAAATCAAAGAGATGAAGGCCCGCAATGGCAGTTTAACCAATGAAGATTTGGAGACTATTCTTTCGGTTGAGCCGAGGGTTGAAAAATTGGCCATTAAAGACGTTAAACTGCGCACCTTTATTGCTGACGATGCCAGTCGCGATGACCTTGTTGCTCATGTGTACGACGTAACTTATGGTATTATTAAGGAAGGTACCGACACCTTGGTCATCATTGACGATTCGATTGTACGCGGAACTACCTTGAAAAAAAGTATCCTGAAAATACTGGATCGTTTGAACCCTAAGAAAATCATTGTGGTATCATCTGCTCCTCAGATACGGTATCCGGATTGTTACGGAATTGATATGGCTGTACTTGAAAAATTTATTGCATTTAACGCTGCCATTGAATTATTGAAAGATACCAAACAGGAACACGTAATTGATGACGTTTACCGCAAATGCAAAGAGCAGGAAAATCTGCCCAAGGAAGAGATTGTAAACTACGTGAAAGAAATATACAAGCTATTTAAGGCAGAAGAAGTATCAGCCAAAATTGCTGAACTGCTGAAACCAGACGACTGTGGGGCTGAGGTTGAAATTATTTACCAGACCATCGAAAATCTGCATGTGGCTTGCCCGAACGATACGGGCGACTGGTATTTTACAGGTAATTACCCAACTCCGGGTGGAAACAAAGTAGTTAATACTTCGTTTATTAATTACATGGAAGGGAAAGGCGGAAGAGCATATTAGTCCGAAATTCCAGATTTTCAAATTCCAGGTTGGCGTGTTTAACAAGAACGTTGCCTTAGTTATTTACAGCAAAATACTCGGTATAAAATAAAGGACATCTATTCCCATTTGGGAGATGTCCTTTATTTTTATATGGAGATTGCTACTTCGGAATGACTAGCGATTGTTGGACTTTACTATTTTGGTGCTTTTTACTACTCCATTGCTGTAAACTGATCTTTTAATATAAATGCCAGGTTTGAGCGAATTAAAGTCAGAACTAACTTTTGCTCCGCTGATGTTGAATAACTCTTCTCCAATCAGCTTGCTGCTGGGATCGAGATTTATTTGATTTACCGCGGTTGACATTTTTGCTGCAATGATACCATTGATTTGTTCAACGGTGAGAGCGCTGGAATATATTGCCAAATCGTCGTACATAAAGGCTGCATCAAAATCGCCCCAGTCCCATGCCTGATTTCCTCCTAGACAAATATATGTCAATTCGGATCCATTTGTAAACAAGCCATTTACCGAATGTCCATCAGTACCTGATAATGTCCATGAATTTTGAACAACTCCATCAACATATATTTTTACTGATGTTTCTGTAAATGTTGCAGTATAAAAATGCCAGGCGGCATCATCCAACCATATTGAAGATTCCTTATTTGTTGCAGTAACATTATCTGCAGCACTAAAATCGGTCCATCCTGCACAGTTTACCTGAGCGATCAGACGTGATTGAAGAATCATCATCGGCCAGGAGTTTTTATGGTCAACAGGAGCTGCGCCATATGCAGAAAAAAGGGGAGTCCATTTGTAATCTACTACTGAAGTGCCCTTATTTACCCAAAACGAAATAGATAACGCTTTGTTACCTGAACTTTGCAAATCGGCAAAAACAGTATTTGGCAACAACAAATAATTTGACCTAATTGCCTCTCCACCGGCAGAATTATGAAAGACAGATCCAAATCCACTAGTTGCCGTGGTTTCAATTTGACCATTACCTACAATTGTTGCAGTACCAACCCCGTCATTAAAGTTGTTTGAGTAAATCAGTGTTTGGGCACTTACTGTTACCGATACGACCAATACAATTAATAAAGAGTAAAGTTTTCTCATGTTCATTAAATTTTAGTTACACATTCAATAGATTTTCTTTTGAGCTTATACCTTTTGGGATTAGCAAAGATTTAATCAATAAAGTATTCCTTTAACCCACATTGCAGCTATCCGTCCATAACGATCTGACAATCTGATTTTTGATTTTTTAAAATTTCGCCAGTGTGCCACACGGATTTTTTTCTGGGCAGGGGGATCTGCTGATATTTTAGCTTGATGT
>Ga0209386_1000667_pt1 | contig 15968 bp, 12 predicted proteins | sample NGEPertwo_FD_184510 | JGI IMG/M metagenome (GOLD analysis project Ga0209386, IMG submission 184510) | Arctic peat soil microbial communities from the Barrow Environmental Observatory site, Barrow, Alaska, USA - NGEE Permafrost154B-two... | ecosystem: Environmental > Terrestrial > Soil > Wetlands...
ATTTAATCAAGATCCGAAAATTAAACAATTGTCGATAATAATATGCCTTTTTATTGATATTTTGACTCGTCTAAATCTACAATATTATTGAACAAATTGGAATAAGAAATGTTCATGGTGTAAAAGAAAGTTAATTTCGAAGTAGGATGAAGAGAATAGTACAATTCTACATAAATGGCTTTAAAGAAATGACCCTTGGGAGGACCTTGTGGGCCATTATCCTGATCAAACTGTTCATTCTCTTTTTCGTGCTGAAGCTTTTCTTCTTTCCTAATTTGTTAAAAGAGAACTTCAGTAACGACAAGGACCGAGGAGAACATGTGATTGAAAATTTTATAAAATCTAAATAATCAGTTATGAACGAAATCGTTGATCTGTCTCTGATCGATTGGTCGAGGGGACAGTTTGCACTTACAGCATTGTACCATTGGCTATTTGTGCCCCTTACCCTTGGGATTACATTCATTCTGGCCATTATGGAGACCATTTATTACAAGACAGGTGACCCGGAATGGAAGAAAATCACCAGATTCTGGATGAAGGTATTCGGGATTAATTTCGCGATTGGAGTTGCCACCGGAATTATTCTTGAATTTCAATTTGGGACGAACTGGTCGTACTATTCTTGGTTCGTTGGCGATATTTTTGGGGCGCCCCTTGCCATCGAGGGGATCATGGCATTTTTTATGGAATCAACCTTTATTGCTGTGATGTTTTTCGGATGGGACAAAGTGAGCAAACGTTTTCACCTTGTTTCGACATGGCTTACCGCCATTGGCGCCAACTTATCGGCATTGTGGATATTGGTAGCCAATGCATGGATGCAAAATCCTGTCGGGATGCAATTTAATCCTGATACTGCCCGAAATGAGATGGTTAATTTCTGGGATGTTTTCCTCTCTCCTTTGGCCATCAATAAATTTCTGCACACAATTTCTTCGGGTTTTGTTTTGGCAGGAATCTTCATTATTGGAATTTCGGCGTGGTTTCTTCTGAAAAAAAGGGAGGTGCCATTTGCAAAAAAGAGCATTCTCGTGGCTGCCATATTCGGTTTCATAAGTTCCCTGTTTCTCGTTACAACAGGTGATGGGTCAGCCAGGCTTGTCGCCCAGCATCAGCCCATGAAACTGGCAGCAATGGAGGGACTTTACGAGGGGAAGAATGGGGCCGGGTTGACCGCTTTGGGAATTTTCTCGCCTACAAAAACCGATCCTGAGAATGATAAGCTTCACGATTTTATATTCAAAATCGAAATCCCCAATGCCTTATCCTATATGATCCACCTTGATGTCAATGCATTTGTCCCCGGGGTAAAAGATTTGCTCAATGGAAATGAAAAAGAGGGAATTCTCGCCACGACTGACAAAATATCCAGGGGTAAAATGGCCATCGAAACGCTTCGCAACTATAAAAATGCATTGAAGGAAGGCCGGAAAGACGAAGCCTTTCAATTGAAGGAGAAATTCATGTCGAAAGATTTTCAGGCGAATTATTTCAAATATTTCGGATATGGATTTTTAACAAACGCAAATGATACAATTCCGAGCATACCGCTTGTTTTTTATAGTTTCCATATTATGGTAATATTGGGAAGTTGGTTTTTGCTGTTTTTCATACTATCCATCTATTTTGTAGTGAACAATGAAATCGCCAGACGACGGCTGTTTCTGAAGATTGCCATTCTCACCATTCCACTGGTCTATATTGCACAAATGGCAGGCTGGACAGTCGCTGAGGTGGGGCGCCAACCTTGGGTTGTGCAGGATTTGCTTCCGACAGTGGCGGCCGTTTCGAGTATCTCTGCCGGTTCCGTGATTGTAACATTCTGGCTTTTTGCACTTATTTTCACCATATTACTAATTGCCGAAGTGAAAATAATGACTACACAAATTAAAATAGGACCTAAAGACGGAGGACACTGATCATGTTTGAACAATTAACCCATTTAACCCTCCAACACTACTGGTGGGCCATTATTTCACTTTTAGCTGCTTTATTGGTTTTCCTTTTATTTGTGCAGGGCGGACAGTCTCTGATTTACGAGATGGGGAAAAGCAAGAATGAAAGGACAATGATCTTAAATGCTCTTGGACGTAAATGGGAATTTACGTTTACAACACTTGTTACTTTTGGCGGCGCTTTTTTTGCCTCCTTCCCTTTATTCTATTCAACCAGTTTTGGCGGCGCTTACTGGGCCTGGATGGCCTTACTCTTTTGCTTTATCATACAAGCCGTTTCATACGAATACAGAAGCAAGCCAAAGAACTTTCTGGGTCAAAAAACCTTCGACGCCTTTCTTTTTGCCAACGGATTACTGGGGCCCATCCTGATCGGAGTTGTGGTTGGAACCTTTTTTACAGGTTCCGAATTTTCGATCAGCAGTATGAATGCTTCAGCATGGCACCATCCTGCCAGAGGGCTCGAAGCCGTTTTAAATATCAACAATGTAGCACTTGGTTTAGCCGTATTTTTTCTTGCACGGATACAAGGGCTACTTTACTTTATGAATTCAATCGGGAATGACATTTTATTTACCAGGGCGAAGAAACATTTGATTTACAATACCGTTCCATTCTTGATCTTCTTCCTGTTCTTTGTGATCCGGATTTTATTGAAAGATGGCTACGCCTATAACCCGGAAACAATGGTTGTTTCAATGGAACCTTATAAATATTTCACAAACCTGGTACAGATGCCGGTAGTATTGATTCTGTTCCTGGCTGGTGTGCTCGCTGTTTTATGGGGAATTATCTCATCGGTGATAAAGGATAATACAAAAGGGATCTGGTGGACAGGCGGAGGAACTATTTTGGTGGTATTTAATCTTTTCCTGATTGCCGGTTTTAATAATACCTGCTATTATCCTTCAAATTACGATTTGCAGTCATCATTGAATATTGTGAATAGCTCATCATCAATGTACACGTTAAAGACGATGAGCTATGTTTCGTTGGCTGTTCCGTTTGTTGCGGCCTATATCTGGTATGCTTGGAAAGCAATTAACGTGAAGAAAATCACCGAAGAAGAAGTGACCGGTAAAACAGAAGGGCATATTTATTAACCTTTAAAACAGTAAACTATGAATTATTTTATTCAGATATTATGGTTGCTTTGTTGGCCGGCACTGATTTACCTGAGCTATTTGGCAGTTACCTGGGCCGTGAAACGGTACGAAAAAGAGCTGGAAGAATAACGTCCGGAAGGGAGAAACCGGATACGCGAAAATACAGCTATCAAAAAATTGTCTTCATTTCACAAAAAATTAATAACCCTTTCGCAGCATCTGACTGTGAAAGGGTTAAATATACTTACGGAAGTTTTGTTTTTGGACCATTCGGAACATCATTAATAACAACATCGAATCCCCATTCCGCCAACTTCCGCTCCTGCCCCTTGTACGTACCCAGTAAAATATCCCTCGCACTTGTTAGTGTGCTGTAGATCGTACCCGGAGTTTTCGCATTCTGTGACCTGTCTGTACCAAGGCTTATTCCTGCCTGCTGGTTCAACAGTTCAGCTTTCTCGTGAAGCTTCTTCGCTTCTGCCCGTTTTGCAATACCATCACTGAGGTTTTGTGCAAACTTTTCCATATCGAGCCCGATCAACGGACTATCTTTCCCTAATTCGATATGTTTTTGCAATAAATCATCTCCGATTTTTGTAAGTTCATCGGGCCTGCTAACTGAAATCTCAACTTTAACACTTTCCTTTCCCATACATTTTTTTTTAGAGTTAGAAATAAAAACATTGAACTTAAAATGAACTGCAACCAATTGCTCCGTGAATACTCCCTTTACTAAATAATTGAGAGGGGTGCACGGTACCACGGAACAGGAATCCAAGTCTTCTGAACCGGGAACAGAAAACCCGGTATTGAATACAACGTCTTATATATTGACATCAGCGTCTCTTGTACCGGATACATAGCCACATGTATTGACATCAGCGCCTCTTGTACCGGATACACAGCCTCATGTATTGACATCAGCGTCTCTTGTACCGGATACACAGCCTCATGTATTGACATCAGTGTCTCATGTACAGGATACAAAGCCTCATGTATTAGGATCGTGGACACATGTATTGAAAACAAAGGCGCTTTTATTGAGATCATGGGATTAAATATTTAGATCATTTAGGTTGTATTATCTGTAAATAGTTTCTTATACGATAACTTCATAATATGTTTCCTTTATTTCTATTTCTTTTTTTAAAATATTCCGGCGATGCACAATATTGTTATATTTGGAGGAACCAATACACTTTCATAATGCATCCAACAACCAGCTTATTGACAATAATAGTCAGAAGTATGCCGTTGAACCGGCTTTTGAGGTCAGGCATCTTAACAAAATCAATTTTTACATTGATGTTTTTGTTTCTGTTTTGTTTTACGGGTTGGTCATCCGACACATTAAGGGTAAGTTCTCCTTCCGGTAAGATATGCGTTAAAATCTGGATGGATAAGCAACTAAGTTATTCAATTTCATATAAAAATAAAACCATCCTGAATCCTTCATCAATTGACCTGATATTGGATAACACGCACGCACTTTCAATTAAAAATGAGATCAGGGGAACGTCCGTGAAAAAGATCAGTGAACAGATTATTTCTCCCGTGCCAGAGAAAAGAAAAATCATTCCCAATATCTATTCCTGTTTATCCATTTCGTTCAAACAACCTTATAAAGTTGATTTCAAAGTATATGATGATGGTGTCGCTTACCGGATCTCTACGCTGTTCAAGGATTCAATTTATATTAAAAATGAGGTGGCAGCATTTTCTTTCCCGGGAAAACCATCAGCCTATTTTCCGCAGGTACAAAAAAGATCAGATGCGGATATTTTTCATACAAGTTTCGAAGAGGAATACCCGTTAAGAAGGATTGACAGTATTCCTGACGGGGCGATTGGATATTCTCCGGTCCTTATAATTCCTGCAACCAACCCAAAGATCGCAATTACAGAATCTGATCTCGAAGATTATCCGGGTATGTTTTTAGGAGGCACAGGTTCCTCAAAACTAAAAGGTGTTTTTGCGGGTTATCCGCTCAAGGAGCAGGCAGTAGTGGGTTTATACTCACAGTATAAAGTATCGAAGCGCGCACCTTATATTGCACGGACTTCAGGAACAAGAAGCTTCCCCTGGCGGGTGCTTCTAATCGCCAATGAGGATAAAGAATTACCTGGTAATGATATCGTCTACCGGTTAGCATCGCCATCCAGGATTGGCGACGCTTCCTGGGTAAAACCCGGAAACCTTACGGATGAATGGATCATCGATCTCAACCTTTTTAATGTTCCTTTCAAGGCAGGTCTGAATACCGCCTCCTACAAATACTATATTGATTTTGCGAAACGATTCGGGTTCGACCGTATTATGATGGATGCTGGCTGGAGCGACAACAACGACCTGTTCAAAGTAATTCCTGCCATCAACATGGACACACTTGTTGCTTATGCGAAGGAGAAAGGGGTTAAGATATGCATGTGGACACTTGCAATGACCCTCGACAGACAACTTGAAGACGCACTTAATCAGTTTAATAGATGGGGAATTGATTTTATCATGACTGATTTTATCGATCGTGACGACCAGAAGACAGTAAACTTCTATCACCGGATCGCAAAAGCTTGCGCAGCACATAAAATCATGATTATGTACCATGGTGCTTTTGCACCTAAAGGATTCAACCGCACCTGGCCAAATGCCGTCGGAAGGGAAGGTTTACTGGGTTCGGAATACAACATGTGGAGTAACAGGGTTACCCCGGGACACGATGTAACGCTTGCTTTTACAAGAATGCTCGCAGGAGGATTCGATTATGAACCAGGTATGCTGAACAATGCAACCCGGAAAGGGACAAGACCAGTGGCAGGAATTGTTACAAGTCCTGGAACACGTTGTCACCAGTTGTCGATGTTTGTGGTGTACGACAGTCCCATGCAGGTATTTGCCGGCAATCCGTCGCAAGGAATGCTTGAACCGGAATTTATGGAGTTACTTGGAAGCCTCCCAACTACCTGGGATGAAACCATCATCCTTGACGCCAAAGTTGGCGAATACATAGTGAGTGCCAGGAAAAAAGGAGAAAACTGGTTTATTGGTGGAATGGGTGATTGGTCGGAAAGAGACATTAATGTAACTTTTGATTTTTTAGAAAAAGAAAATTACAACGCAACGATCTGTAAAGACGGTGTAAATGCAGACCGTTATGCAGCAGACTACGTGATAAAGAAAGATTTTCCGGTTAAAAAGGATGACTTAATGAAAATCCACCTTGCCCCTGGTGGCGGGTTCTTGATCAGATTGGATAAGAAATGACGATGTTAATCTTATAGATGACATTGATCCTTTACTAATTCTTCGCCACAAGCCCAAGTTCTTTCCCTTTGTCCAGCATAAACTGGTAAGCTTCCTCGTAATTATTGTGGATTTCGCCCTCGAGAATAGCCTCTTTGATGGCCGCTTTGAGAACTCCAATCTCACGACCCGGCTGTAAAGAAAAAGTCTCCATAATGATTTCACCTGTGACCGGAGGCTGAAAATTCCGGAGCGCATCACGTTCTTCAATGTCTTTCAGCTTTTCGCGCACAAGCTGAAAATTAGAGAGAAACCGGCTAACCTTTTCAGGATTCTTCGAGGTGATGTCAGCTTCGCAAAGGGTCATCAGATCATCGATGTCATCACCTGCATCAAACAGTAGCCGCCGTACAGCTGAATCAGTCACCACTTCTTCCGACAAAACAATGGGACGCATATGGAGCGAAACCATCTTTTGCACATACTTCAGCTTCTCGTTCAGTGGCAACTTCATCCGGTCGAAAATTGAAGGCAACATCTTTTCACCGACGAAGTTATGGGCATGAAAGGTCCATCCGGCTTTAGGATCGAAGCGCTTTGTCACGGGTTTAGCAATATCATGCAGCAAAGCCGACCAGCGCAACCAAAGGTTATCGGTATTCTTCGATATCCGGTCGAGCACTTCAAGCGTGTGGTAAAAATTATCTTTGTGACCGATCCCGTTTTTTGTCTCACGCCCTTTCAGTTTCTGAACTTCCGGTAATACGATTGCGAGTAATCCGGTCTTTTCGAGCAATTTAAATCCTATAGAAGGATTTGGGGTAAGCATTATCTTATTGATCTCGTCAGTTATACGCTCTCTCGAAACAATTTTTATGCGATCGCACTGAGATTGAATGGCCTCTAAAGTTTTTTCTTCAATAATAAAATCGAGTTGAGTTGCGAACCTTATCGCCCTCAACATCCTTAAAGGATCATCGGAGAAAGTGATTTCGGGAGCCAGTGGCGTTTTGATGATCTTGTTTTTAAGATCCCCGATTCCGTCGAAAGGGTCGAGCAATTCGCCAAAACCACTTTCATTCAGACATATTGCAAGTGCATTAATCGTGAAATCACGTCTGTTTTGGTCATCTTCAAGGGTTCCGTCTTCAACAATGGGTTTCCGGCTCTCCTGCCGGTACGATTCGCGGCGCGCTCCCACGAACTCAAAATCGATATCATTAAAACGGAACATTGCAGTTCCAAAATTCTTGAACACAGTCACTTTCAGTCCGGGGCGCAATGAAGCAGCGACTTTGGTAGCCAGGTCGATTCCACTTCCAACCGTCACAATATCAACATCAAATACTTCACGTTTTCGGCCAAGAAGTACATCACGCACAAAACCTCCAACCACATAAGTTTCGACACCCAGCTGATCAGATACCTTGCCAATCTGTTTGAAAACCGGATGGGTTAAACTATCTTTTAAATTGTGCCTTTCTGGCATCATTGAATTAGAATTATTGTATTCGGGCAAAGTTAAGGATTAAAGGTTAGGATGGAACAGGAATAAAAAGGATAAAGGTTAAAGGTTAAAGGTTAAAGTGTAAAGGTTAAAGTCCGAAGGCATGAAAATATCTCCTTCTTTCTCATCTTCTCTCCATCTCAAAGTCTATCTCTATCAAAGTCTCTCTCTCACAATTTATCAACCACCGTCTCAAGTTTCATTCCCCTTGAACCCTTTATCAGGAACAGATAACCTTGAGGATTTGTACTTTCAATATAATGGGTCAGCAATATATTATCTTCAAATACCAGGAAACCAGAAGGAAACCGGCAACGTGCGAACTCCTTTCCGGCAAGAAGTACCATCGAAAGATTCATGGTTGCGAGCTTATCAGCAATTTTCTGATGCTCCTCGTGCGATGCGTAACCCAATTCAAACATATCGCCCAGAATGACACCTTTCAAGGGGGCATCAAATGCTCCAAAATTTTCCAATGCAGCAGCCATACTAGTCGGATTGGCATTATAGGCGTCCATCAGCAGCTGATTATGTGCCGTTTTTATAAACTGTGAGCGATTATTCGAAGGATAATATTCTTCGATTGCCGCTTTAATTTCAAGTGGACTTACACTGAAATAATTGCCGACACACACGGCAGCAAGTGCATTCTCAAGATTGTATCCGCCTGCAAGATTGGTCTTTATATATAGCCAACCTTTGGGAAATTTAACCTGAAAAACCATAAAAGGTGAAGATTGAATCAATTCGCCCTCGATCCCTTCACCCTCTTTACTCGTTTTATAAGCGATCCTGTCGACAGCACCTGCCATCTCCGTTAAATGGGGATTGGCCGTATTCAGAAAAACCTTACCTTCTGTCTCTTCAACAAACCTATACAATTCGGCTTTCGTTTGCTTGACGCCTTCGAAAGAACCAAACCCTTCAAGGTGCGCCATCCCAACGTTGGTAATCAAACCTAAGTTGGGCAATGCGATTTCGCATAATGCGGTAATTTCACCCGGATGATTGGCGCCCATCTCTACAATACCAATTTGAGTAGTAGCGCTCATCGACAATAAAGTAAGGGGAACCCCGATATGATTATTCAAATTTCCTTTCGTACAATCAACCCTGAAATTCTTAGATAATACCGCAGTGACGAGCTCTTTAGTTGTCGTTTTGCCATTGGTTCCCGTAATTGCGATAATGGGCATATCGATTTGAAGACGGTGATAAGTGGCTAATTGCTGTAAAGCTGTCAACACATCTTCAACCAGGATGAAACGATCATCCTTTTGGTAGTCGGCCTCGTCGATGATCGAATAAGCGGCACCATTCGCCATGGCAGTGGCAGCATAAGTATTCCCGTTAAAGTTGTCTCCCTTCAATGCAAAAAAGAGAGAATCCTTTTCGATTCGGCGGCTATCGGTAGATATTTTCGGGTACTCTATAAATATCTCGTATAACTCAGTGATTGACATGGCAATTTCTATTAATTAAAAAACCCCACTTTTAGAATGAGGTTTTTTATGATTTCGTCAAAATTTTTTATTGAGTATTCGAATCACCCAGATGGGTCATCGCACAGCGAAAACCAATGTCATTGGTCGCTTTCCGCTCATCCATATACCTGCGGGTTCCGGGACCTAACCAATAAGTACGATCTTTCCAGCTTCCACCTTTGTAAACCCTGCTGTGATCAGAGATTCTCGGGGCTGATTGGCCTGCTCCTGAAGAGTACATTTCACCGGTTGATATTGTAGTACTGTCAGCTTTCCATTCTTCGGACTCCGAAATTATCGATTGATAGTCACCATCTTTGAAGTTTGTAAAATTGGCAACGGTATCCCGTATAAGTTCTCCATACTGATCCATCATTGGTTTACCATCCGTTCCTCGACGATAATTGGTATAGACATTACCCCGAAGAGGCTGGAATTCATTAACATCTGTAAAAGTATTTGGCCGATAAACATCCTGAACCCACTCATTCACATTTCCTGCCATGCAATACAAGTTATAATCGTTTGGCAGGAAAGATTTGACAGGAGCTGCTATTTCATAGCCATCATTCAACGCTCCGGCAACACCCATGTAGTCACCACGACCTCTTACATTATTGGCCATCATCTCTCCACGGTGCTTTTTATCGCTATTTCTGATCTGATTTCCATTCCATGGATAGATACGGCGTTCAAGAACAACTTCTTCTTCTGTATTTCCAATGAGGCCTAGTGCAGCATATTCCCATTCAGCTTCGGTTGGAAGTCTGTAACGCGGAAGGACGATCCCATCCGACATATTTACACGACGGGTACCTCCATCTTTGGCCAGGTTTTTAATTGGTTTCTTTCCTTCTACTCCATCATATACACCATTGAGATATCCATCGGAGGTAAATACTTTATTACCTGTTTGAGCAAGGTCCGGACTTAATTTTTGATCATCGATCAAAATACCTTCATTGGCCCTGTCAGTTCTCCATCTGCAAAACCGATCAGCCTGAACCCAACTCACGCCAACAACCGGATATTCAGAATAAGCAGCATGACGAAGATAATTCTCAAGATATGGTTCATTATACGAAAGTTCATCACGCCAAACCAGTGTATCGGGTAATGCGGCTTTGTAGATTGCGCGATCATTTGGATAAACGCGTTGTAACCAGTAAAGGTATTCGCGCCAATCGACATTGCGTACTTCAGTCTCATCCATATAAAACGAAGCAACTGTCACCCTCCGGGGAATATTATTCCCATCGAACATTACATCCTGTTCGACACGTCCCATTGTAAAAGTCCCTCCCTGTATAGGAACTAAACCCGGTCCCGAATTTTGCGAATATCCCGAACGATATTCAAATCCTCCATTCTTAGAGTCGTTATAGGCCCATCCTGTTGTAGATGAGACGCTTTTCTTCTTCTTCCCTTTAATCAGATTACAGGAGGATACAATTAGTAAACTTAAAACCAGATAGACTAAAACATTAAGCTTCATATTTCGATGTCGTTTTAATTCACTTTAATTAGGTGCAAATATAAATATAAAATAAGTCTTTTATTCGTCATTAGCCAGGTCAAAAAAGGTTTCCCGACATAATTACGAATACGCCACAAATATATCGGAAAATATCGGAATCCTGATGCTTAATTTTATGTTGAAATGAAGAAAAATTTACTCTTTCGTGTAAAATATTCAAATTTTGTACTTTTTCCACCTTACTTCGTCATTTTTTTTGTGGTTCCAATTAAGTGCATTAATATTGATAACATTTTCCAAAGGGATCTTCTCACATGAAACGAGCATGGTTAGGCAAACTCAAAATAGGATGTTTAAATTTTTTATGCGAGTTCCACACCGGTGGTAATGTCAAAAAAGTGATGCTGCTAATACGAATTGAATATTAATGTCTTACAAAAATATGAACGTGTGAAGCCATGAATGGTGAGAGACCAACTGTAATGATTATTTCCTTTCATGGCTATTCCATCTTACCTTTAAAATCAAATTATAGACAGATGAATCGGTTACTGATTTTTCTCCTGTGTTTATCCGCTCAACACGTTTTCTCCGTCAATTGGAAGGAGAAAAATTTGTCGTGGAAAACCAGCAATAAAAACATAGTTGAACTGCATTCTGCACAATTCGATTCCTCGACGCGCAAACCGCGGGCAATGTATAAAGAAGACATTTCTGACAAACAGCCTGTTAATTCAAATATCCACAGCATACTGAAGTCCCGGTCGGTTGCAAATTCAGTGCTTGCTTCCGGAAAATGGGTAAAAGCCAGAACAAATCAGTCAGGCATCCACAAAATTACCTTTGCGTCGCTTAGATCTATGGGGTTTCAATCGCCACAAAACGTGAAAATATTCGGGTTTCCTCCGGGTAAGCTTCCTCAAATGAACAGCATCCCTTCGTCTGATGATCTGACGCAATATTGTGTCTGGCAAACCAAAGACAAACAGGCAAATGATTGCTTCCTGATATACGTTCCAGGTCAGGTAACGTGGGCATTTGACGCTGTTTCAAAATTGTTTATCCACAGCATTAACCAATTTGCAGAAGGACACTCATACCTCTACCTCACAGAAGATATTTCAACAATGCAGCTGGTCCAACTGACCCCAATGATAACCGATAGTCCAACCATCACCGTCAACGAATTCGATGATGTTGCTTTTTATGAAGATGATACTTACAACCTTATTGAAACTGGCAGTCGCTGGTTCTCAAGCCTGCTGACGCCTAATAATACATTAGTGAAAACTTTTAAATTTCAGGATCATATCAGCAACGAGCCAATTTCAATAAATATTGTGGCTGCGGCACGATGCGATTTATCCTCTACCTTAAGTTTGTCGGTCAATAATACTTTGATTGAAACGATGAGCTTCGCACCATACTCCAACTTTGCAGAAGCTGATTATGCCAATCTGCGAGAAAATGCCTTTTCAACGTCTGTCGAAGGTGATGATATCAATTTTTCTTTCAAATACAACTCACCGGCAAATGGAAAATGTTGGCTCGACTACATTCGGATGCAGACACGTTGCAAACTCACAATGCAAGACGGCCAGCTTATTTTTTGCGACAGCCGTTCGGTAGGGCCCGGAAATATTGCGGCATTTCGAATCGGCAATGCAGGAAGCGAACTAAAAATATGGGAAATCACTTCACCATTGAAACCATTTGAAATTCAATCAGCAACAACATCAAACATCCTTACAATTAAAGTGATGACCGATTCGCTTCGCCGGTTTATTGCCTTTAATCCATTGTCTGATTTCCCGGCAATTGAAAAGGTTGAAGAGGTTAATAATCAAAATCTTCATGGCCTTTCAACGCCCGACATGCTGATTATCACCTCACCGGATTTTAAAACCGAAGCCGAACGCCTCGCACTGTTTCACCGGCAAAACAGTGGATTGGAAGTGACGGTCGTAGATGTGTCACAGATTTTCAACGAGTTTTCGGGAGGAATTTCCGATGTAACTGCCATCCGGAATTTTGTACGTCTTCTCTATCGTAAATCGCAGAATAACAATGTTTCAGAATTAAAATACCTTTTACTCTTTGGAAAGGGAACCTACGATAATCTTCACCCTGTTGATGCTGATAACCCATGTTTTATTCCCACGTGGCAATCTGAGAGCTCGTTAAACCCGGCATCCTCGTTTGTCACAGACGATTATTTTGGCTTGCTTGGTGAAGACGAAGGTGGTCAAAAAGGGAATGTTGATATAGGCATTGGACGTATTTCATGTGTAAACGCTGCCGAAGCAAAAGCTGTCGTCGATAAAATACTTCATTACAACACCTCACCGACGATGGGCGAATGGCGAAATAATGTTTGTTTTGTGGGTGATGATGAAGACAATAATATTCACGTCTCCGATTCGGAACAGCTCGCCAACTTTGTAAATGAACATTATCCGACCTTTTACACCGACAAGATTTACCTCGATGCTTTTAAGGAGGAGACCACTCCGGAAAAACGGTATCCTGAAGTAAATAAAGCCCTCAGCAACCGGGTTAAAGAGGGGGCGCTGATCATCAATTACGTAGGTCATGCGAACGAAGAGGGATTGGCTCATGAAAAAATACTGACAATCAGCGATATTGATAGCTGGAGCAATGTCGACAAATTACCGGTTTTCGTTACCGCAACATGTGAGTTTAGCCGTTGGGATCTGAAAAACAAGCAGTCAGCAGGCGAACATGTTCTTTTCAATAAAGTTGGTGGTGGTATCGCTCTTTTTTCAACGACCCGGCTTGTGTATTCGTCTTCAAATTACGAAATGAATAAAAGCTTTTTTAAATACGTGTTCGAAGCAGACAAAGAGGGGAAAAATCTTCGTATGGGGGATATTATACGCCTGGCAAAAAGTGAGTTAGGTGGAACGATTAATGCAGCAAAATTTGCGTTGCTTGGCGATCCGGCGCTTCAGATCAGTTACCCGCATTTCAAGGTTAAGACGCTTGAAATCAACAATCAGCCAATTGAACAACTAACCGATACCTTAAAACCACTTTCCCTGGTTTCGGTTTGGGGTGAAATCCAAAATCTCAAAGGGGAAAAGATAACCAATTATAATGGCACCCTCTACCCCACTGTTTTTGACAAACCCACAGCAGCAATTACACTTGGGAATGATGGTCAAACACCTTTTATTTATTCGGCTCAAAATTCAATTCTATTCAAGGGAAATGTATCGGTCAAAAGCGGAGAGTTTTCGTACTCTTTTAAGGTTCCAAAGGAGATTAACTACCGGGTTGGTAATGGATTGATCCGATACTATTCGAAAGATGCCACGAGTGATGCGGGAGGCAGTTTTGTTACCTTAAAAATAGGTGGAAGTCCAGTCAGTACGCTCATTGATCTGACAGGACCGACCATAAAGCTATTTCTTGACAACGAGAATTTCAAACCCGGGGATCAGGTATCAAAGGCACCTTTGCTGATTGCTTACCTTGAAGATGAATCAGGGATACACACCTCAGGCGGTGGAATTGGTCACGATATCACAGCGACAATTGACAACCAGACGGATAAAATACAGGTATTGAATGACTATTTTCAATCTGACCAGGACTCCTATAAAGACGGGAAAGTCCTTTTTCAACTTTCTGATCTCGAAGATGGCGAACATACAATTAAATTTAAGGCATGGGATCTGGCGAATAACTCCACAGAGACAGAAATCAAATTCACTGTTGCTTCGGGTCTGAAAATTATAAATTTGACGGCCTATCCAAATCCGGTGATTGAGTCGACGGATATCATTGCTGTTCACAACCGTTTCGGAGAAAAGATGACAGTTGAAATCGAAATCTTTTCACAACAAGGGGTGTTGATTGACCAGGTGAAAACAGAATCAGGTTCTTCCGGCTTCACAACGATGCCGATCCGCTGGAATCCGGGATTGAATAATCACAACCTCGTTCCCGGAATATTCCATTACCGTGTTCGTCTTACAGCATTAGACGGATCAACAGCCGTGAAAACCGGACAGTTGATTTTGACACGGTAAAACACTTAATTTGTATAGAATTAATAATTCAAGGTTTTTGACCGAATTTAATAGGTAATCTCTCTGCATGTGAACTGCTGCAAGAAGTCAGTCTCAAACGGTCAGAAGATTAATTATCAAAGAAATACAAGTAGCTAATAACTAAAAGAAATACAAACAATGAGTTATCGCATAGGATTAGGATATGATGTTCATCAGTTGGCCGAAGGAGAAACACTTTGGCTTGGAGGAATTCTGATACCACATGACAAAGGGCTCATCGCTCATTCCGACGGAGATGTTTTGCTTCATGCCATTTGTGATGCGCTTTTAGGGGCAACAAAACTTCGTGATATCGGGTATCATTTTCCTGACACTTCGTCTGAATTCAAGAATATCGACAGCAAAGTATTACTGGCGGAAACTTACCGACTTGTAAGCGAAAAAGGTTTCAGACTCGTGAACCTCGATGCTACGATATCTGCACAGCGACCAAAACTGAAAGATTTTATTCCGCAAATGGAGGAAATAATTGCCCAAGTATTGAAAGTTGATGTCGAAGCGATCAATATCAAAGCCACCACAACTGAGAAGCTGGGTTTCGAAGGGCGCGAAGAAGGAATATCGGTACAGGCAGTTGTGCTGATTGAAAAGATTGGTTAATTCAATTGCCACGTCTTTAAAGACATGGCAATTCATGGTCAAATATTTTAGGGCTTTATCCCAATTTTATTGCTAATCAGAGATCAAAAAAATGACTCAACTATACTCAACTTTAGCAGAGATCTATCATGAAATGTACCAGCATGTCTTTGACTATGAGAAGGAATTTCATTTTTATGATGACATCTTAAAAACCAATAACTGCCTTGCTATTTTGGAGATTGGTTGTGGCTCTGGGATGCTTGCACGCCGGTTTCTTGCCAATGGATACGATTATCTTGGGCTCGATTTATACAACGAAATGCTTGATATTGCCCGTCGGGAAGTACATTCCGACCGGTTTGTCCAATGCGACATGCGGAATTTATCCTTTGACCTACAATTTGATGCGATTCTGATTACTGGCCGCTCAATTGCGTATGTGATCGAGAATCAGGGGATATTAGACACGTTAAAAGGGGTATACAAATCGCTAAAAGAGAACGGATTATTTGTTTTT
>Ga0209386_1000668_pt1 | contig 15955 bp, 13 predicted proteins | sample NGEPertwo_FD_184510 | JGI IMG/M metagenome (GOLD analysis project Ga0209386, IMG submission 184510) | Arctic peat soil microbial communities from the Barrow Environmental Observatory site, Barrow, Alaska, USA - NGEE Permafrost154B-two... | ecosystem: Environmental > Terrestrial > Soil > Wetlands...
GAAATTTCCCTGGCAGCTTTAACGAGTTCTCTCTTCCATAAATCTATTTTCTCTAAAGTAAAACGTATTGTAGGACCACTAATGCTTATTGCTGTCGATACTTCGCCGTCTATATCTCTTATAGGTGCTGCAATACATCTTATCCCTGGAGTAGCTTCTTCATCATCAAAAGCAATTCCTTCTTCTTTTACCTTTTCCAAATATTGTTTAAATTCAGAAATATTTAAGCCGAAATAAGAATCACTAATAACGAGTTTATCTTTATCAAATAGGCGATTAAATTTCTCTGGCGAAAGGTATGATAATAATATTTTTCCTAATGCAGTTTTATAAGCGGGTAGCTTTTTACCTATTTCTATATTCGTCCGTAAAGTTTCATAGCTATCTACTTTAGCGATATAAACTATATCTCTGACATCTAAAACTGCTAAACTAACACTTTCTTTAGTAAAATCACGTAAATTTTCTAAATAAGGCATCGATTTTTTTATAATATTTGCTTCCTCATTAGAAACCAAAAAAGCCTTATTGAGAAATTCGCAACCTAATTTATACTTTAAATTATGAGGATTCTGTTCAATATAATTTTTATATTTTAAGGTGCCAAGCAATCGATAAGTTGTACTTATACCCAGACCCAATTTCTTACTTATCTCTGATATACTTAATTCATGCCTTGAGTCAGAAAATAAGTTCAAAATATTTAAACTTTTAATAACCGATTTTATGTAATAATTTTTTTTAGCCATTAATAATCATCATCATTCCCTTCTTCACAATAGTTAAATTATAAATAATTAACACAATTCATTTGTTAAAATTATTAATACAATTTTTATCGATTTGTTCAATTATTCCATTTGCGTATTCCGGAGTATCCGGATGCCTTCGGAATTGCCGTCCGGATACTCCGGAATACGCATAAGGTCAATCGACCACACTATTTCGGCATCTTTAGCTCGTGTGAGAATCTCTGATACAGTTGTTTCCCCACAACTGCAGACTTGACCTATTTCTCTCAGTGATAATCCTAATTCGTGTCTTAATCTTAGTATTTCTCTCGTTTTTAGCATATCTAGCCTCCTCATTATTTGGCCCCCTTTAATCATTATAATTAAAGAGTACCTTTTATTTAATGATTCGACAAGGTGTCCGGATATGCCGTTATGCTGTCCGGATAATTCCGAAACGCTGTCCGGATGTTACCGGAAACAGTGTCCGGATGTTACCGGAATATGCACAGTACCATTTATTGTAAAAATTGCAGACCTAAATCGGACAACAAATTTATTTAACTAATTTTTTATCTTTCTTAAATTTATACATTGAACATAGTTAGATAAAATTTTCTCTGCTAATAGTTCTAGTCTCTTAGGTACATTTTTTGTATAAAAATTATACGATGCTTTTTTTCTTGAATTATTTACCATTTTATTACTAATTAGTATTCGTTTAACTACCTTTGCTGTCGCTATAGCAGGATCAATGTAACTAATTTCACCGAATATTTTTTTAAATAATTCCTCAATTAAGGGGAAGTGAGTACAACCCATTATTAAGGTATCAATGTCTTTACTTTTGAAAAATTTAAAAGATTGTTTTACAATATTTTTAACAAATTCCTCATAACCACTAATTAAATACTCTTCTATTTGAGTGGCTAATTCAGGGCAAGGAAACTCAAATACCTTTATATCTCTATTCACAAAACTTCTTATATATTTTGAGTACAATCTACTGTAAACCGTGGTTTCGGTTCCTACAACCCCTATTCTTCCCTTTTTAGTAGTAGCAACTGCCATTTTAGCACCTGGTTCAATAACTCCTATGATAGGAATATTTACAGTCTTTTTTGCTTCATCTAGTCCTGCTGCTGTTGCTGTATTACAGGCGATTATAACTAATTTAACTCCCTTTCTTTTCAGAAAAATCACATTACTAATTACTAATTTTTCAATTTCTTTTATAGATTTGCCGAGAGGAATTTTATCTTCTAAAAATATTATATTTTCAAAAGGCATTTCTTTCCTAATTTCTTTAACAACAGTTAAGCCTCCAATACCAAAATCAAACAAACCAATAGGAGCACCTGACTGTAAATCTAACTTCTCCATCTCACTTCCTCCTTTATATAATCTTTAAGTATTGGGAAAATATTGAATACAAATTCAGCGAAATAAGCTATTTTATGACAAAAGTTTATTTTTGCATTTTTTAAAACTATAATTTTATCCTAAGTTATAAACTAAGGTAACAATTTTTACTCCTAACTCCTAGTGTAAATTTATTATAAAATATAATCCAACCTTTAAAAACCCATATTCATAGAGCTTTGGGAAAGTGTTAGTTTCATTCACTAACACAATTAAACTTTGGAATTAAGTATTCTTTAGGACTGTTACTTTTTTAGGTTCCTTTTTTAATTTTTCTATGGCTTTCCCCTTATTAGATTTATCTTTTAGGATATAATTTAGTCTTATAATTACTATTAGTTTTCATACTTTAGTAGGTAACAGGCTATCATATATCTCAAGGTTATTTCTTGATAATTATTATGATTTAGAATTTTCTTCTTTTAGATTACTACCTATGTATATTAAGGATTATAAGGATTTAAAGAACCAAAAATAGCTTTTGCTATCAAACTTAGGTTGAAAGGCTCTGAAACGATACACTTAACTTCCACAGTGTAAAAAACACCTAACGTAATGTTCGTCTTTTACTTTGTTTAAACTAGGCTTTGAATTCTTACAGTATAACTTTTTTTCTTGGCACCTAGACAAAAAATAGCATCCCCCGGGCATATTTATTGGAGATGGCATTTCACCATTCAAAATAATTTCCTCAGGAAATAATTTTTTCTCTTCATTATTTATAGTTGGAATTGCAGAGAACAATGCTTTTGTATAAGGATGTAAAGGGTTTTTAAAAACATCTGTAAATCTTCCTTCCTCAACAATCTCCCCCAGATACATTACCATCACTCTATCCGCAAAATTTCTAGCTACGCCCAGATCATGAGTAATTAATAAATAAGTTAGTTTTAATTCTTTTTGTATATCCTTTAATAATTGAAGAATATTTGCTTGAACAGAAACATCAAGAGCTGAAGTCGGCTCATCCAATACTAAAATATTAGGTTCTACTGAAAGTGCTCTAGCAATTCCTACTCGCTGCTTTTGACCGCCACTTAATGAATGAGGATAATTGTCTTTACAATATTCTGGAAGTCCAACTAAATTAATTAACTTTTTCACTTTTTCTTCAATTTCTCTTTTAGAGATATTTAAGTGAATCCTTAATGGTAAAGATATAATATCACTAATTTTCTGTCTTGGATTTAAAGAAGCATCTGGGTCTTGAAAAATCATCTGTATTTTCTGTCTGATTTTTTTTAGTTCTTTCCCTCGTAAAGAGAAAATTTCTTTATTGTTTAACCATATTTTTCCTTTAGTCGGATTATATATTCTGACAATAGTTTTTCCTAATGTAGATTTTCCTGAACCGGACTCACCTATAATAGCAACAGTTTCTTTTCTCTTCATTTTTAAATTTACATTATTAACTGCTTTTAAAATATAGATTTTTGTTCTTGAAAACAAATTGTTCTGTCTTTTTATATAAAAATATTTACAAATATTCTCAACTTTTAATATATATTCATCCATAGCTTATCTTCCTTTCTCAAATAAATGGCAAGCAACAAAATGCGAATCTTCAACCTCAATTAATTCTGGCTTTTTAATAGAACAAATTTTTAATTTCCTTTTACATCGAGGGTGAAACCTGCATCCTGAAGGAGGATCAAGATAATCAGGAATACTACCTTTAATTCCTTGAATTTCTTTTTCTCCAGTGAGTTTTGGAATTGCAGAGAACAATGCTTTTGTATATGGATGGTATGGTTTAGTAAATAGCTTTGATACCTCAGCATATTCCGCAACATTTCCTGCATACAGCACATATATTTTATCACAAAGCTCCTTTGCAATTCCTAAATTGTGGGTAATATACAGGCATGATATTTTTTCTTTTCTGATTCTTTCTGAAAAAAGTTGTATAATCCCCTTTTGAATAGTAACATCAAGAGCTGTGGTTGGTTCATCAGCTATTAATAAAGCAGGCCTTACTACTAGGCTCATAGCAATTAAAATTCTTTGTTTCATTCCACCACTAAGCTCAAAGGGATAACTCCCTAGAACAATTTTTGGATCTGGAATATTAACTTTATCTAATAATTCAATCTCGTAATTTTTAATATCATAATCTTTTCTTTTTTTTCGGCTCCAATTATGAATAATAACATCCTTAAAAATTTCACCAATAGTAAAAACAGGATTAAGAGAACCCGTTGGATCCTGGGGTATATACGATATTTTCCCCTTTAGGAATATTCTTCTTTCCTTATTAGATAATTTTAGTAATTCTTGATTGCAAAAAAAAACTTTTCCTTTTGTAATTTTTGCTGGAGGGATAGGAAGTGCATCTAATATTACCTTTGTTGTTACACTCTTACCACATCCTGACTCTCCTACTAAGCCCACGACTTGTTCTTTTTTAATTTCAATACTTATATCATCTAAAACTTTGTGCTCCCCATCAATAGTCTCAAAATTTACCCCTAAATTTCTAATTTCAAGAATATTTACCATTATTATTCCTCCTCCACAGCAAAAAAGTCCCGAAGGCCATCTCCAAAAAGATTAATGCTTAAAACTGTTATAAAAATAACTAACCCTGGAAATACAGAAAGCCACCAATAGGTAGGCAAATACAGACGTCCACTACTTACCATAATTCCCCATTCTGGTGTAGGAGGATGAGCACCTAAGCCTAAAAAACTCAATGCCGCTCCAAGAAGAATTGCATAACCAGAATCAAGAGTTAAGGCAATTATAAGAGGAGAAGTAATATTTGGTAAAATTTCCCGAAACATTATATGAAGATGTGATGCACCTAAAGAATGGGATACTTCTATAAAATCTTCCTGTTTTATAGAAAGAGTTTCCCCATAAGAAAGGCGACAGAAACTTCTCCACCACACAAAACCAATTGCCAACATACTATTTTCTAATGTTGGTTTCATAACAGCGCTTATTCCCATTGCCGCCAATAGAGCAGGGATAGAAAGAAAAACATCTGTAACCCTCATAATAATTTGCCCAACTATACCTTCAAAATAGCCCGCACAAATCCCTAAAGGAACACCAATAAAAAAAGAAATGGTTAAGACTACTACTACTAAACGAAAAGTAATTCTTGCTCCAAATATCAGTCGACTTAAAATGTCTCTTCCTGCTTCATCAGTTCCACATAGATGATCTCGACTTGGCGGCAAAAATTGTTCACTAAAATGTACTGCTTTCCCCCCCGCATCTTCAGGATAAGGAGCTAATAATGGAGCAAAAATTGCTATTATTATCTCAAAAATAATAAGGAAAAAACAAATTAAGGCTATTCTATTTTTTCTAAATCTATAAAATGCTTTTGCAATACTTCCTTTTCGTATATTTTTTTGTTTCATTTCTTTAACCTCAACTTAATTCTTGGATCTAAATAAGTATAGAGAATATCAATCACAAAGTTAATTATAACAAAGACTAAGGAGATTGTTATTATTACCCCAATCATTCCATTATAATCATTATTAAAAATAGCATCTGTCCCAAAACGGGCTAAACCAGGCCAAGCAAATACTTTTTCAACAACAAAAGCACCGCCCAGCATAAAACCAGTTGTAAGACCAATCATAGTAAGAGTAGAACTAAAGGCATTTTTCAACATATATTTCCAGACAATAGTATTTTCCGAAATTCCACTACACCGAAAGACTACTATATAATTTTTTGTTAATTCATCAAGCATATTTACTCGAAGCATACGAGTAAAGTTTGCTAAAGGACTAAAAGATAATACTAAAGCTGGTAGAATAATATGGTAAAGACTATCAAAAAAAGCACTAAAATTTAAAGTAATAAGACTATCAAAAAGATACAGCCCAGTTATATGATGTGGTGGAATGCCTTCAATCCTTCCTACTAAAGGTAATAAAGAAAGACCATATCCTAATAAAAGTTGTAACATAATTCCTGACCAAAATTGAGGGATTGAAACACCAGCAACGGTAAATACTCGAGAAAATTGGTCAATAAAAGTATTTTTATATATTGCAGATATAACGCCTAAGGGTATCCCTAAAACGAGTGCTATTAACATCGCAAAAATAATAAGCTCAATTGTTGCTGGGAGTCTTTCTTTAACTATATCAAAAACATCCCTCCGTTCTATTAAAGAAATGCCAAGTTTTCTTTCAAAGAAAATTCCTTTAATATATTGAATATATTGAATAGGAATAGGTAAATCAAGCTTTAATTCTTTTTTTACCTGCTCAATAGAGGCTTTCGTAGCACGAGGCCCTAAAAGATAAGCAACCGGGTCACTAGGAACAACTCTTGTTAAAACAAACACCAACAGAGAAACTCCTAATACTACAAGCACCATAGAAAATATTCTTTTTAAGATATACAAATTATTTTTCCCTCCTTTCTTAGAAAAGTGGAAACTCCATGGTTAAGCCCGTGGGGTTTCCACTTTTCTTCTCCTTGCTCGGCACACTTTGGGCAAATTTTACATTCATCCATCTGCTCTTCAGGTTAATAAAAAAACAGATTATCTACATTATTAATATCTATTTTTCTATTCTAAGATTATCAAAACGCAAATCATAATATCCTGCTCCGACAGGGTATTCGTAACCTTTCACATAATCTCGAAACGGCATAAAATACCCGTCATTGGATAGGAAAATAACTGGACAATCCTCAGTAATCAGTTTTTGCGCTTTTACATAAAGTGCTAATTGTTTTTCTATTTCTATAGTTTTCCTAGCTTCATTTATCAACTTTGTAACTTCTGGATTTTCATAAAACATCATACCAGGAGGATAAGCACTATTCCAATAAGACTTTGTAAAATAAACTAGAAATGTAAAAGGATCTGGTATTAGACCTGTCGAGTAGAAGGAAGTCATATTTACATCTGGATTTGGTTGACTAGTAATATAACAAAGGTCGGTCCAGGTTGTATTTTCAATTTTTACATTCAAACCAATTTTGTCAAGACTATCCATTACACTAAGGGCAATATTTGAGAGCCTCGCAGAAGGTACAACGCTTTTGTATATTAATTGAAATTTAGCTAATTCTTCAGGTGAATATTTTGACTTTTGAAGCATCTCTTTTGCTTTTTTGTAATCTTGGTAATACACAATTACATCATTGCTATGGCCTGTCATGTTAATTGGTAATGGGCCTATTGCCTGCTTTCCTCTAGTTATATTTTTACTAATTGCATCGTAATCAACAGCATAGGCTACTGCCTTTCTAACATAGATGTCATCAAATGGCGGTTTCTGATTATTTAGAATCAAAAACCAATTAGAAGTGTTTAACGCTCTATTCACTATAATTCCGGGTACCTTTTCAAGGACATCGTATCTCGTAGGATCCATACACCAATCTGCCATATCTAATATACCGTCTTGTAGCATAGTCGCTCGAGTTACTTCCTCGGGAATAATTTTTATCCTTACTTCATCAATTGAGTTTTCTTCCCATTTTTTCCAGTAATCCTTAAACTTATCAAAAGTTATAAGCTCAGCATATTTTATAACATTCAATTTATATGGCCCAGAACCTACATCATGAGTCTCTAGATAAGCTTTCCCATAGTCCCCATATTCACCATACTGTCCTTCCCTTTTATTCTGTAGCAAAAGATTTTTGTTAAGAATAAAAAAATTAAGCAAATTTGCTAAAAGTGATGCGCTTGGCTTTTCCAAATGGAAAACAACAGTATATTTATCGATAACTTCGGTATTTCCCGATTTAATTATGGAAGCAAAATTATTAGACGTTCTTCCCCCTATAGTCATCATTCGATCCATTGAAAAGGCTACATCTTCTGCGGTTACTTCAGAGCCATCATGGAATTTTATTCCTTTATTTAAGTAAAAGGTATATGTCTTAGCATCCTTTGAAATATCCCATGATTTAGCTATCCATGGCTTTACTATTTTCCCAGATTCCATTGTAGGATATACTAAAGGATCATATAAATTAAATACTACTATGAAATCTGTAACATTAGTAAAGTTTGCTGGTTCAAGAGTACTCAATTCTGTATCTATTCCATAATTAAATATTATACTATCGCTCGCATAAGCACAGATAGTTAAAATCATTAAGAAAAATCCCACTAAAACAAATATTCTTGGCGATCTATATTTATTTATTTTAAACATAAGAAAAACCTCCATATATTTTATTAGACTTAATTTCATTTTTTTCTAAAAATTTCAAAAAATTTAACTTCACTACTAATTTTTACTGTGTTTTATTCACATCAAAAAACTTATTAACAAAAATATTATCTAAAATTAAATCATCTCCCTTCTATATTTGAGTATTTTCGGCTAAAAGAATCCAGCATACACAAGGCCTTAAAACCCCTCTCCTCTTTTTTATCACCCCCCCTAAAACTGTTTTTTTTATTTAAGCGACTGCATAATACTTAATAAATCCAAGAGTAGTAGAATATATTGGTCTTTTTGTTTATTTATTATATTTTACACCCGTTTATCTTTAAATTTTAAGCTTGACTTTTTCAAATCTTCGACTCTCGCAACCATCATAATGAAAATATAGGGTAATATTTTTACTCTAAATATTCTATTAGGATGCTGACCTGTATTTATGTTTAAATCTCATAGTACTTCTTCTTTGGTGGATTGGGATAAGCAAGTTTACTGTGAGTAAGATTAGAAAAAATTAAGAGTTCAGCCATGTTTATAGAGACAAAAGCTGGGTCAATTACTGGCACTCCAAGCTCTTCTTGTACTTCTTTCCCTATGCCAGCTAATCCCAAGCATCCAAGTACTATTGCTTGTGCTCCATCTTCTTCTATAGCTTTCCTACCTTCTCGTATAACTGCTTCCTTTGCTTCCCTTACCACCCCCTTACTATCTCGTAAATCTATAACTGGTATGTTTAAACTTCTAATAGAGGCTAAACATATATAATTTAATTTACTTTTTGCAAACTTCTCTTCACTGCCAGATATTATTGTAAATCTACGGCTTAACATGGAAGCAAGATGGATTGAAACTTCACCAGGCCCTATAACTGGTATATTTACAATCTCTCTGGCTGCACCAAGAGCTGGATCACCACCGCAATAAATAATAATTGCATCAAATCCAGAAATCTCAGCAATTTTAACCTCTTCTAATATGTATCTACTAGCCATAAGACTATCATATTCAGATTCTAAAGATTCTGGTCCTCCCTTGATACAGTCAACACTTATTTCTGTATCTTCTCGGGCAACAGCTTTTAACATTCGCTCTCTTTCCTTAAGAGTAGATGAAGACATACCAGCATTTGGAATAATTACTTTAATTTTCGACACGATAAACTATCCTCCCCCTCCTTAATTTAGATAAAATAATTTTATTTAATATTGAAAGTTATATTTATTATTAATTGTTAGTTAAACATAGTACTTTTTTAGTCTCTCATCTATTAAAGTTGATGCCAATAGAATATGGTCAATAGAATTACTAATTACGTCAAAAACTCTGTTTCTTTCTCTTGTAAATTTTGTTTCCCAAAGTATAAATTCTTCGCTTCCTTCTTTTAATTTTGCGAGCTTTGTGAGTGGGGTATAAAGTATTGGAATAGGTTTTCCAACTAAACTATAACCATAAGGGTCATGTCCATACCTTCCAGCTTCTGACCGCATTATAGGAGAAATATTACGACTTATCTTTAATAAAGTTTGATTAAGAAGATTAGCAATTTCTTCCACTCCTTTTTTCTTCTTACTATCATCTATCTGAGTGCTAAGCCTTTCTATCTGTTCTTTGTAATTTTCCAATTTTTTTGTCAATTCTTTAAACTCAGCAACTTCATTTAATAAACTACCCAACCTGCTAGTTAACTTGGTTCCTTCAATATTTTCTAATTGCTTTAAATCCCCTTCAAGTTCATCTGCCACCAAGGAACAATTATACGGAATTACAAGCATGTTACACAACTTCGAAACAAGTAGCCCATCAAATCTTAAATGTTTTGCATGTAAATCTTTGTCTATTTTATCAATCGTATCTGCCTCACTGTGGAGCCAGGGGCTTAACGAAGCATAATTTAATTCTTTAAGTTTTTCAGGAGTATATCCTGTAGCAAAAGAGATATACGGAACACCTACCCCAAAAAATGATGCATCTCCTCCCTTGTATGCATTAGACCATTTAGCCTCCTTCTTCCATTCTTCTTTTATAACATTTTTAAGAAAATCTTTGAGTTCAGTCACACCACGTACACCTGGTATACTTGTCCCAATAATTCCAGGGTTATCAATATTTACATAAGCTATACAATGTTTTGTAAGATTATCCCAATTAGTATCCACAAACCAGGTAGAGCCGGCTGCTTCTGCAACTTCATGTCCATCCCAAAATGCAAAAACAATACTTCTTTCCAACTTATCTTTATGCTTTGCAAAAGCTCTTGCCAATTCTAAGGTTACTGCATTTCCTGAAGAATTACAGATTGCAGTCTTCCCCCATGCTTCAAGATGACCACCTACCAAAATAAACTCCTCAGGTTTTTTCTTCCCTCTGAGAATGCCGATCGGTTGATTAGCTTTTACCCATTCGCGAGTAGCTTCAGCCCTAAGCCATACTTTAACTTTTTCCTTAATACAGAGCTCTTTCAGATATTCACCTGCAGCTCTTGTTATAGCTATAACCGGAATTTGAGGTATATCTCTAAAAGTTTCAGGAGTTGGATTACCCCATTGAGACTTAGTTCCTCCCATTTGAATAACAGGATTATTTGTAGGCCCCCAGTTCATTATAATTAGAGCCTTTGCCCCCTTTTCATAGGCAATTCTGGCTTTCTCAGGCCTAGGAGGAGCCCATGTCATACCTGTAAGCACTATTTTACCCTCCACATTCTTCCCCTTATAGTCTTCATATCCACCAACTCCTGCATATATTAACTCCCCTTCAATTCCTTCAGGCAAAGTTGAAGCAATATGACAAGTCGGCTTTGTTGTAATAACTTTCGTTTCTGGATAAGTAACTCTTAGTTCAGCATTTTTTGGATAACTATGATATATGTAAAAATTATCAATCCTTACATCTAAACCATAGGTCTCCATTTCATTTTTTATGTAATTCGCTGCTTTTTTTATTTTTTCTGTACCTGCAAGTCTTTCACCTACCTCGTTAACTAGGAATTCCATATGTTTAAAAGCTCTTTCCTCTGACAACTCATTTAAAATTACATCTTCTAATTTCTTCATAAATTTTTCCCCTTTCACAAATTATAATTTAAACAATAAACAAACTTTTACAAAATACCTAAAGAGCAAAATTTAATAAAAATCTTATGTAAATCTCTGCAACCTTCTTAATTTGATCCTTAGAAACCCATTCATTTGGTGAATGAATGGGGCCACCAGCGGGTCCTAATTCAGCAGTTGGGATACCTAATTCGCCACTCGCTAATAAATTTGCGTCACATACTCCATTACTATAACCTATTTTTAATTCTGTTCCCATCACCTCTTTATAAATTATTCTCAAAGTTCTCACGTAACTATTATTTTCGTCAACTATACAAGAAGGATAATAAGGAGCTAAAATTTCTAAATCGAGTTTTGCTTTCAGCCCTATTTTTAAAACTAAACCCTTTAGTTCTTTAAGAACTCTTTCTTTATCCTCACCAGGAACAGTATGTTTGTTTAAAATAATTTCACATTCATCAGGAATCGTTACTGAATATTTATCGTATCCCCCTTTAATATTTAATATTACAAAAGGTTGCTTTTTTATCTTTGGATGGCTGGGAATTTTTACAGCGTTTAAATTTGATATGAAGTTTGCAGCTTCCTCAATAGCATTTATACCCTCTTTGAGTGCTCCTGTATGCCCAGCTTTACCTTTAAATTTCCCTTTTATTAAAAGCTTACCAGGCCAGCCAAGTACCACTTTATCAAAATTTGGCTCTGCCATTAAAGCAAAATCTGCTACTAAATTCCGTTTAATGAGCTGCTTCATTCCTTTTGAATACATTTCTTCATCTACTACAAAGGCAATAATAATATCGTTTTCTAAATCTATTTTTTTTATTTGTATAGCTTCTATCGCTGCTAATATTGCTGTAAGTCCACCTTTCATATCACAGGCTCCCAACCCAAAGACTCTGTCTCCTTGAATAGAAGCCTTAAAAGGATTAGTTGACCACCCTTCAGTAGGAGAAACAGTATCCATATGTCCAGTTAACAAAATAGCTTTTCGATGATTTGACTTTCCCTTTAATGTAGCAATTACATTATATCTATCTTTTTCTACTTCATCGAGTTCAGTTTGTAACCCTAAATTCTGTAACTTTTTTTCTAAATAACACGCTATAGCCCCTTCTTCTCCAGAAATAGAAGGAATTTCTATAATTTGAACTAATTTTTTTTCTATTTCTTTCTCGCTTATTTGTTCAACCGTTTCTTGAATCATATTTTGTTTATTCATTTTATATTTCTCATATTCTCCTCTCTTATTTGCTATTACTACAAATTTCCATTTACTTTAGCCACAGCTTTATCTAAGACATCCAAAGCCTCATCTAACTGCTCATCGGTAATCTCGAGGGATACCAACATTCTAAGAAGGTTTTTATTGATTCCGGCAGTGGCAATAAATACTCCGTTCTTTATACATTCCTGAACAATTTGGGCTGTTTTCTGGGTAGCCGGTTCTTTGGTCTTTTGGTCTTTTACCAATTCTATAGCCATCATCGCTCCTATACCCCGAATCTCTCCTATCAGGGGATATTTATCTTTCATTTGAAGGAAGCGTTCTTTTAATCTTTCTCCAATCTTTAGCGCTCTGTCTAAGAGGTGTTCTTCTTCGACAATCTTTATCACTTCCAGGGCTGCCCGGCAGGCTAGCGGGTTACCTACGTAGGTTCCGCCGATACACCCTCCGGGAAGAGAATCGGTAATCTCTTTTTTGGTAATCACTGCCGAAAGAGGTAAACCGGCAGCTAAAGATTTAGCCAGACAGATTAGGTCCGGTTCTATATCCCAATTTTCTATGGCAAAAAACTTTCCGGTTCGGCCTATACCACTTTGAATCTCATCGGTAATAAGTAACATACCATATTTATTAGTCAGTTTTCTTAAGTATTCTAAAAATCCCTCCTGGGGGACATTAAATCCTCCTTCTCCCTGGATAGGTTCAACTACTATAGCAGCGACAGATTCAGGGGTTACAGTATTTATAAGTATCTTTTCAAAATCTTCTATCTTAGCCATAGGATGAGAAGAACTGGGGAAAGGCAGTCGGTATATCTCGGGGGCAAAAGGTCCGAAGTGATACTTGTAGGGCATCGCTTTATGACTCATAGTCATGGTTAGAAGAGTGCGGCCGTGGAAGGCGTTTTCAAAGACAATGATAGCCGGTCTTTTGGTATAGGCCCGGGCTATCTTTACTGCATTTTCTACTGCTTCTGCTCCGGAGTTAAAAAAAGCGGCTGCCTTGGGAGTATCTCCGGGAGCCAACTTGACCAGTTTCTCGGCTAATTCCACCAGAGATTCATAGGGAACAGCCGTAAAATCGGTGTGCAGATATTTTTCTGCCTGGTCCTTAACTGCAGCTACCACTTTCTTGTGGGTATGCCCTACGGCCAAACATCCCCACCCCCCGGTAAGATCGATAAACTGATTACCGTCTACATCGGTAACCAATGCTCCCTCGCCATGGGCAATATAACAGGGGGAGAGGGAACTGCCCATAGGTTTGGCTACATACTTCTCTCTTTTTTTGGCAATTTCCTGGGACTTTGGGCCGGGCAAACTGGTTTTAAGGGAAATAAATTTGCTCATATAATTGTGTCTCCTTTGATTATTATTAAGATTATTTTTAATTTCCTAAAGTAGCTACCATTACTGCTTTTATGGTATGCATCCGATTTTCGGCTTCATCAAAAACTACCGAATGTTTACTTCTAAATACTTCGTCTGTTACTTCCATTTCTTTAATGCCATACTCTTTATAAAGCATTTCCCCTATTTCGGTATTACCATCATGAATGGCTGGCAAACAATGCATAAAAATAACCTTGGGGTTTCCAGTACTTTTAATTTTTTCCATATTTACTTGATAATCTTTTAGTAATTTTATTCGTTCTGCAAAGTATTTTTCTTCCCCCATCGACACCCAGACATCGGTATAGATAACATCTGCATTTTTTAAACCAAAATTAATATCATCAGTTATTGTTATTCTTGCTCCGGACTCTTTGGCAATTTGTTTAGCTTCTTTGATAAGATTTTCTTCGGGTAACAAAGATTTAGGAGAGATAATTCTAACATCCGTACCCATAATTGAGCCAGCAATTAACAAAGAATTAGCCATATTATTTCTCCCATCACCAATATAAGTAAAAATAACTTTTTCTAAAGGTTTTTTTACCTTTTCTTGAATGGTCATAAGATCAGCTAAAACTTGAGTCGGGTGATATTTATCAGTTAATCCATTCCATACTGGTACACCTGAATATTTTGCCAGAATATCTACACTTTCCTGCTTGAATCCTCTAAATTCTATACCATCATAATATCTCCCTAAAACTTTCGCTGTATCTTCCATTGATTCTTTCTTACACATATGAGAACCGACAAGACCAAGATAAGTGATATTAGCGCCTTGATCGTAAGCTGCAACCTCAAAAGCACATCTTGTTCTGGTAGAAGATTTTTCAAATATAAGAGCAATATTTTTACCTTTTAGTTTTTGCTGTTCATTACCGGTATATTTCGCCCTCTTTAAATTATTAGCTAAATCCAAAAGATATAAAATTTCCTTTTTACTGAAATCTTTTAAAGTAATAAAATTTCTATTCCTTAAGTTAACCGGCATAATTGCTCTCCTTTTATGTTTTTAAGAATCTATGTTTTCCGTATTATGGTAATTTTATTCATAATACAGAATTTTATTAGTTATTTCTTATATATGACATAACTTTCAAAAATCCTTCTTTTTTTGAAAAATATTTTAAATTAGTGGTTACTCGGACGTTGACTAGTAGCTGTAATAGTTTTAAAATATAAAGTAAATATTTTACTTAAAGGTATAAGCTATGAAAGAAGAAAAAAGAAAATATCATAGATCTACTACTTTTTTGCAGAGAAAATTACTGATTGAGACGTATCTTGAGACTCATAATATCACCCAATCCTGCCGTAAAGCCGGGGTAGCTATAAATACCTTCCGTAGATGGTATCCTCGTTATTTAAAAGATGAATTAGAAGGAATTAAAAAGCATAAAAGTCACATTAGCATACATTTTGGAAGAATTAGTGAAATATATAAAAATAGGGTTATTTATTTAAAAAAGAAACATCCTTTGTGGGGACGGCGAACTATCGCTTTGGTTATATGCAATGAAAATAATGGTAAAAAAATAATCAGCCCAAGCGGGGTACAGAAAATTTTAGAAAAGGCAGGTTTGTGGGAGAAAGAGAAGAAAAAATAAATTGTAAATTTAAACTATTCTAAAAGTACTAAATTTTAACTGAAGAGTAAAATAGCCTAAGAGCAATTTTCTGTAGTATTTTACTCTTCAGTTAAAAGAAATTTTTTATATTTTCAATTAATATTTTCTCTATAATTGATTTCAATATTAATAGTTACAAATAATATTAATTTCAATTAATGTTAATTTATTTTATTTTTCTAAAAACTTAAAAGGAGAAATTATGTCCTCTCCAAATTTTGCTCTTGTTTCTTTTAATCTCTCAGCTTGTGCCTTTAACTCTTCGCTAAAGGCGGCAGGCATCTGGATATTTTCAAATATCTTACTCATCCTCTCCATCTTCTCCAGATATTTTA
>Ga0209386_1000669_pt1 | contig 15940 bp, 10 predicted proteins | sample NGEPertwo_FD_184510 | JGI IMG/M metagenome (GOLD analysis project Ga0209386, IMG submission 184510) | Arctic peat soil microbial communities from the Barrow Environmental Observatory site, Barrow, Alaska, USA - NGEE Permafrost154B-two... | ecosystem: Environmental > Terrestrial > Soil > Wetlands...
GCGCACTTGACTGAACCTATATTTATCTGCTTTTTGGCTCTAGTTTTATTTCGATACAACAAAAAACCCCTTGAAATAAGGGGTTTTCTAACCTCTGAGATTGTCTCAAAGGTGACATCTTAATCTGGTCGGAGCGACATGATTCGAACATGCGACCTCTACCACCCCAAGGTCAGGACCGAGATTGTTATAACCTAATGTATTCTGTTATATCCCTTTAGTACCAAGGGTTTCAGGCATCGGTCATTCCGGTGCCTTTTCTTATTTTGTTATGCTTTATTATCTATTATTACCCGCGTTGCATTACTTTTTAAAAGCTTTAGGTCTAGGCGTTGCGCTGCCCATGCTACTATTTGAGCCTTGGGAATAGGTTCCTCGTTAATAAATATTGCCCTAGGGAAGCCAGGAATATTTGCGATATCCATCGCCTTGTCATTGCTAATACGGAAGTATTTAGCCAACTCTATATTAATCGCAACTGTTTTTATTTAGATTCCTCATCTTCGAGTAAATAACCCATTTGAATTAAAGTCCTTTTTATCATTTCGGCTCTAGAGTGAAAATTATGTTTGATCATTGAACAAAATGAATGTCCATGTTTACTTTCACTAAATACTCTATCTAGAAAAATCGTAATAAAGCGTATTTCCTGTTCAGTTAAATCACGTTCTTTAATCATCATTACACAATCTACAGACGCACTAAACAAGTCTTCAAACTGGTTAAAATAATCAATTCTTCTATACTCAAGCTCTTTTCTAGAGTTTAGCTTTATTGTGTCAATCATAATCTGCCCTCTCCCATCAAGAGCCTTTGCAACATATTTTTCATAAATCAAGTGACTGGTTGGTTCATCATCCGATGGATTTATCATACTCTCATTGTAGATATTTGATTTCGCCAAATTACATTTTCTGCAACAGTAGTGAAGATTACTATAATCGTAACATAGATGCTTATATTCAGTTATCGACTTCGGTTTAAAGTGTTCTATTTCAGGATATGATACATCGCCAAGCTTAGCCTCGCAATAACAACAACAGCCCTTGTACATTTCTTCAAGCTTTCTAATAGTTTCTTTTTTAAGCTTTGTTTTACTAAACATATTCCACTCATGCTCTGATTCAGGACTGATTGCAACTAGTAATTTAAATCTTGTATCCTTAACCATTAGCCTTGAAGGCGCTACATTCCGCATAACTCTATGCATATTAATTCACCTTCATTTCATCCATTAGACTTTTCAGCTTTTCGGTTGCCTCGTCAATATCAATTAACGATAATTCTGGATCATTTGGATCTAAATATTTATAAAGTTCACTTTTAAGATTGGACATTCTGTTCTTTTCCTGTTGATTTAGATTGTCTTGATAAATATATAGCTTTTTGAACTCGTCAAGTTTAACTTGCACCTTCTTGTCCCGAACAGATTCTAAATCAAAAACTGATAACAATAGTGTTCTACTGTTCTTCCATATGTTCCTTCGATATGCTCGTCAACAATAATTCTATCTCTATCTTTCACTAAAACTCTTACTTCCTCTTTTTTACATGAAGAAATAATATGTGGTGAATGTGTAGCGAGTATCAGCTGGTTATTACCTGCAACTTTTCTGTAAAAATCCAGTATCTTCTGCTGCCATTCCGGATGCAAACTTATTTCAGGTTCATCAATAAGAATTATCGAGTTATGCAAATTATATCCAAGTATAGAACCTGCTCTAAAGAAAATCTGCTTTTCACCAGAGCTCAACTCATCTACAGAATGAGTTTCTTCTGTCGCTTTTATTTTAAATAGAGGTTCTAAATCCTTTATACCAATGAACTCTTTATCTTCAAAGAATGAATTATATAAATCCTTATATTTCTTTATTCTTAATCCTTTTTTTCCACTTTCTTTATCTTCTAGGTCTCTATAATGTTCATAGACAAGAAAATCTTTAAGATTGATGCTCAATTCTTCAGAATTCAGTATAATTCCGAAATTCTGTGTTGACTTCATTTTTTTCAATGTTTCTACTTTATATTTTTTAAAATTTACTTCAGTGGGTAAATATACAATATTTGTTGAATCTTCACTTTTGTAACATTCTTTTAAGTCCGGACTTATACCGTCTCCTATACTATCTATTTTATTTAAAAGAGGCTCCTTATAATAAGCATTAAAACTATTTAAAATTTCCAATTCCCTATCACTAAACTCAACTTTCAGTTTTAACCCATCAAAATTATTTTGGCTTGATTTTGTCAAGATATTGTATATAGTCTCAAGAATAGTGGTCTTACCAGTACCATTCTCACCAATTAGAACAGTAACACCCTCGTTAAAATCAATATTAAAATCCCTTAGCCCCTTTAATTTCTCAATAAATAATGATTTTACTTTCATTGAATTACGCCTCCTCTTCCTCGTCAATATAGTCTTCCAATCTTTTTCATTGCATACTAGCTTTAATTATTATACCTCAGCTACCTCAATTTTCACCTTAGCATACTCCCTATCCATCTTATGAAGTTCATCACGAACACGCTGCCTCAGATCGACTGCCGGTCTCACGCAGTATTTTACGAATTCCTCACTCGTCACATTCAAGTCCGGAAAAATTATTTTCAGATAGGCAGTTGCCAGCCGAACGATTGCTTTTCTATCTCTTAAGTCATTACAGTTCAACAGATGCATGTTTAGGTTAACATAGTCAGCAAATTGGGGTTCACTGCGCAGATTATGTAACACCTCAGAAAAGAAATCACCTTTGAATCCAAGGTACTTTGAGGGAGTATCTTTTGATATTCTAGGCATAAGCCAACCAGCAATAATCCCATGAAGTCTATCAATGAAAGCTGTCTCTCTAAGGAAGTTTGGTATTTCATTGAAAATACCATCTTCCATATACATAGGGTTATGGTCTTCATCGAGAGTTATATTTCCTAGCATCACAAAACCTGCTTCTGCGCTGGCCTCAGTATTGCCACGGCTAAATCTTCCGGATTCAAGGTATACTTTCAGCCCTGCAACAAGCTCCCCTGTGGAATCCCCTTGTATGCTTTGGACTTCATCCAAAACGACCAGATCATATCTTGTTACCAGTCCCGGTGTGTTGTTTCCATTATGATGAAACATTACAGCAGGAGATACTTTGCCACCGCCGACTACTCGAGCATATCTCGAAACATTTTCATAGACAAATGATTTACCAGTACCCTTAGGCGCAAGCTCCACAAGATTTACCCGGGGTTCTACCATGGGCAGTATTCTTGTTATAAGGACATTCTTTTGTTCATGCTCATAAATTGTGGGGTTGAACCCCATGCTGGAAATTATAAGGTCTATCCATTCTTCTGTGGAAAAATGAGCCCTGCATTCTTTGTAATACTCAATGTCGACACTTCCAACTTGAAAAGGCTTAAACTCCTTCATCCATAACTGACCCTTCTCTTTAGGAGCAGATGGAGGAACATAAAATAAATCAGCAACACCCCATACACCACTGGTAAGAAGCAGGTTAGTTTTATCTACAATTTCATCTTTAATGAATGCGTCATTCGTATCCAGGAAAGGAATTTTCAAGGCCCTTTTTCCAGTTTTAAGGTTGACTGATACACTATAGTCATCAAGTAATTTTACATTTTCCATATTCAGAAGTCTGTTTTTAAATTCCTCTTTTTGGCCTTTTTGCGGTAAGTACCGATTAATAAACGCAGATATCTTATTTCTGGACTCCTCAGTAAGTTCCCCATCCTCAAGAAAGTTATAGAGAATCCACTCTCCAACATAGGTAGGAATTGCCCTCGAAGCAAAACCAGCTTTATGGATCATATTTTTATTTATGACAACTTCCCCATAGTAGTCATACGCAATTTGCTCAAATTGCAACATACATCTTGCCCCCTTTTCTAAAACAATTCATTAAGATCAACTTTGTTTTCCTGAGCGGACTTGATATTAATTGGGAACTCATGATCTTGCTCGTATTCTTTTCCTAGAAAGAAAAAGTTAATTTTTATTGATAAATCTTCATTATCCAAAGAAGACTTCAATATCCTCACCTTTTCCAAATAAATATCCATCTGACTCTCTTTTTCAATTACCTGTAACCTATACGCTCCTTGTTCCCAACGAATATTGGTATTGTGAATAGTAATATCAATCTTATCAAGAGCGTACTCGTTATGATTCTTGATAGTAAGGTGAATTGTACTTGTTGTTGAATACCTAAATCCACTAGTTCTAAGAAGCATTTCCGGTTTAATCAACTTCACGTTCACTCGCTCAAATTTAAGCAAAGGGACTATGTTTTCTTCCGGGGTAATTCCCCCATGCACATAAAAGCTCAGATCAGTCGCCATAAAACGATTGTAGCCCTTGGCTATAAGATAGTTTTCTCTTATGCCATAATTATTCTTATCCAGTACATAACACAGGTGTCCGATACTATCCTTATAAATATCGAACTTCTTATCTGGAAGTGAAATAAACCTATACGCACAGTCGTCTGATTTTGATTTGTAGTACTTAGGGTCAATTAAATTATGTTGCTCTTTTGATATCTTTGTGCTGCCGTGATCCGATGTGAAATATACTTTGATTGTATTTTCAATCCCAAGATGCTTTGAGAAATTCACCAATTTGTCCATCATAGCCTTTAATTCCTCTTGAATTCTAGAACTAATTGGTAGAGCAGAGTTATTCTGACTTTCATGAAGGATTTTATCAATGCTCAAATAGTTTAAAATATAGAGTTTGGCAGTCTTTTCATGTATAGTATCCAATTTACCAATATCTGATAGATATTGAACCTTCCCCCCCAATAACGATTCCCATTCCTTAGACATATTTTCATAACTCTTCACTTCTGTGTTAAAAGGTTGTCCGCTAAAAATAGCAGTTTTAGAAACAGAAGTTTCGGTAGGGATCATTGATATCATGGGTTGATCCATCGTAGTACTGAAGCCTTTGCTGTTTAAGTAATCCTTACACAATGGTGCAAATTTGTAGTTGAAATTGTCGATGATGACTAAAAAAGATAGCTCATCTTCTTTGATAAATGGACTTAAATTTGCCATCGTTTTATGCAGCATTCTTTCACTGGAGATAATACTGTCATAATTATTAAAGATCCAATCTCCATACCTTGTGGAATAATTGTCTATTTTAGTATCACAAACATCGTTTGCTTCCATCCAGAATTTATAGGGCAAATAGTTAGTTGTTGCCCATGAGATCCATTGATTTAGCGTAGCTAAGTTTTCTGGATTTACAACCTCTGCCGGTGGAATCATATTATTAAGTTTTGCATCAAACATCGAATCTAGTTGCACCCCTGTTTTGAATTTCGCACGAACATTATGGAGTAGCGAAACATCCAAAACATTTTGATTCTGTCTAAGCACGCTATAAACAAATTCAAGTTCTTCGTTAAATAGCCCAGATAAACATTCTATTTCCTTAACAATATCATCATATGTCAAACCGGATATTGTTTTCTGGTTCAATAAAATTCTAATGTTTCTCTGAATATCAAGTGTGTCCATTCCTATGGGAATAAACGCCTCTTCTTTTAATCGAAGCTTTTCAAAGCTTTTAGTAAACCCTCCAATAATGTCTTTGGCAAGACTCTTAGGGTAATCTTTCAACATCAAATACGCCGCAACTTTAGTAAGAAGGCTTTTGGGGTTCTCTAAATAGGCACTGATAATCTTCACTTGATAGTCTTCATGACAGTTTTCTTGCCAGAGTTTCATTCTCGCTTTGTACACTTTATTTAAGATGATTTTATCCTTTGAGACGGTTAATAAACTAGAATCAATTATTTTAAGAAAATCGACCAGTTTGGAGAAGGGGAAGTGACTGTTTATAAAGTAATTCCCAAGGTAGTGATTGAGTATGTTGTCATCAAAGTCCATCCCAATATTAAATGATATTTCACCTATCTTTTGATTAAGCTCATCACTTACAATATCTTCCTCACTAATATAGTTCGGAATTTCAATACCAGCCAATTCTTGAAAGCGTTTTCTAGGTGAATTAATTTTGTAGACGATCTGTTCAGAATAACGCTCCTGCATTTTTAGCAAATAGTTTAGACAATACTTATTTTGAACAACCACAACTAAAGGCTGCTGATTATAAATAGCCTCTAAAATAGCTATGTAAGCATCTACATAGTCCTCAATTCTTTTGACCATTACATCAAAATTGTCAGTATAAGTCTTTTGTAAATCAGAGTATACAATAATACTACTCATACATTACCCCTTAAAATCATTCATTAAAGCTTTCAATACTTCTCTAAAGACACTATCTTTCAAATTATATTTTGATTTTGACTGATTGAAGATACTATTAACACACTTCTCAAGGCTCTCGTTATCCTTTGGTAACGTTACCTGTATCTCATAGTCTTCTTCTTTCGCTGCAGCACCGAATGTAAACTTGCCTGTTTTTGGGACATATTTTACATCAAACTTGTTTTCATCATTAACAAGTTCCAGTATCATGATCTTACTGTATTTTCCTTCACTATCAACACCACAGAAACGAATGAATTTATTCTCTTTAGTTACAAATTGATAAATGCTACTGCTTTCTTCTCTTTGGGCATTGACATCTTTAGGATCGCAACCATTTGAAGTTATGAATATCTTTTTGTGGTCTTCTCCTGGGATAATTTCCAGCTTTAATGTCCCAACATAAGTCACCTTAGTACTGTCGCCCGATTTAGTTTTAGTAACATCTTTACCTTCCACGTTATACTTTGGAGGGCTAACGGAATATAACCCCTGTTCAACATGTGCTTTACCGGTTCTTATCTTTTGAATCAATGAATCCGTTTTATCAATTGTCCATTGCTTCACTGAACCCAAGTGATAACTATCCGGAAGCGTTTTTGCTATCAGCTTTTCAACGTCAGTTGATTTTCCAAGGTGCATCACAAGTGGCTTACTGTCCTCATTTTGAAGTTCATTATTAAAATTCCTTTGCATTTCTGATAAGCCTTCAAGCCACAGGTTAATGGAATGGCTGATCCCCTCAGAGGTTGAATCGCTGGAATTAAATATCTCTTTAACTTCATTGAATAGTTTTTGGCGTACAATATAATATCCTTGCTCTATAAGGTCTTTATCTTTCCTGAACTTTGCCATTATCACAGGGACTTCTTCCGATAAAACTAAATCCTGCCGGTCATATCCGTAAATCGTTTTAATCTCTTCAAGGATAAAATCTCGCGCACTCACACTGTTTATTTTGTTGAATACCTCAATAAAACGTTCCAGTCCATCGGTTTCATAGATGTTTTTAACCTTACAAATTATGTGAAGGCCTTCATACCATTGTTTTAATTGTTCATGCAATAGATCAATGGTTACTGTAGTGTCAACTGTAAGGCTCTGGTTGCTAATTAACTTATAGAGCTCTTTCATAAAAATTTCATCATGCGCTTGAACTTGCTTGTACTCCATGACGGCATTCTTATATTTTTGATAATACAATAAATCCAACAGCGAGTCATAGGATGTAGTTTTTAAAGTTCCAATATCCTGTGCCTCCGGTAATATAATCAAACTATCTTTAAAATACCTTTTTAAAACTGCAAAAAACAATATTGACGCATTATAACCAATCCCATATATTTTCATATAATCATTAATCAGCCCTTGTGGGCTTATCATTGTCCCCATAGATTGCAGTTTCTCAAGCATGGCGGCTAAAGCCGGCATGACCTTGGAAAATTTATTAATATTTTGCTCTAACTCACAAAAAACTTCGTTTCCTATTGTTTGAACCTGCCTAATTACTCCATGCTGCAGCAAAACATTTTGGAGGTATTTTATATCTCCACGATCAGCACCATAATCTTTTCTGAAAGATAGCGGTTTGTTAAAGTTTAACAATATTTCTACAGCTTCTCTTAAAGCTGCATTACTACCTTCTCTAAAGACATGACTTTTGTTAAAATCATCATGCTTTAACTTATTTCTTTTTACTTCATAAATATTTTCCAGCATCTTCAATGCAGCTGCATCATCATCATTTGCACCATTTGATAGTTCAGTTCCCTTTTCACCGTAGTAGGTTAATTGTTTACTCGTGATGTACAATTTAAGTTTATTGTACACGCCTGCATCATAAAACTGTATCTGTTCTTTTAAAATTCCTATGTCTTGATTTGAAAACTCGCTCCGATCAAGTGCAAAGGCTGCTTTCAATGAAAATAGATCATCAAGAATTTTATTTTCTTCAATAGTTACCCCGATGATTATACTGCTTGAAGGATTATTTCTCGCAAGAATTCTAGCTCTTTTTATATCATCCTCTGTTTCACAGAAGACATATAACGCAATGCCTTCATAACTCTTTTTATATTCTATTTCTACTTCCATTTGTAATAATAGCTTCTCATAATATTTGGGGTTCTCAAGGTCTTTTACCGCACAGAATCTGCGAATAAGCCGTTTATCTTCCTTGTACGCAAAATTATAATTAACTGGCTCTAGGGTAAATTCATCTTTAAAGAATTTACTGATCTTCTTGGTTTCAGTTTGCTTAATAATGGATTCAACTTCTTGCATAATATCAACAGGCACATTCACTTCAACCTGCTTGTAGTCCCTGATCAAGCCATTGATATCAACTGCATCATTTCTTTTGAATTCGTAACAATGATTTGTATCATTTAAATAAATGATCTTCTGAGAGCGAGCAACTTTCAAGCAAGATACAAGATCTATCTCCGCACTTTGCGTATTCACGTTAAGACCAAATTTTAGAGTCCTTAGGTTGATATCAACACCAATAATTTGATATACAATCATAACCTTTAAAATGTTTACGTGGAGATCATTCTGCAATTCTATGCTTCCTGATGTGGACCTGTTTTTACTGAGCTCTCGAAGAGAAGCTTCGAAGCCTCTGACATATTCCTTGATTGTTGGTCTTAACTCTTGATTATCGGAATTTATTTTGTCCTTAAAATATTCAAAAAGTAAGTCCACTGTATAAAAGTTCAACTCGCCGGTACTCTTCAAAATATCCCGTTCTTTAACAAACCAATCATAAGAACCAATATCGTTTTTCTCTAAGGCAAAAAACGTGATAACAGACCTGTTATTAGATCCAACATCCGATGCCAACTTCATTAATGAAAATGTTGCCATTGGGTGCATCGGATAAATATTCTCAATAATCCGTATTCTAACCTGCGGTGCTGGTAACCAGTCAAAAATTTTCAAGTTATCACATTCGTTAGCTAACAGATTAAACTCAGCGTTTCTGGGTTTAACCTCAGTTTCCCACAGTGTGGATTTTTTCTGTGGATTCACAACTGCAGATATTATTTCCTCTATGCCTTGAGTCTCCAAAGGGATTTCCTTAATACGGTCGTTGACCGTTAGGAAATCTTCAGCATTGTAAGCAGAGCGGTAGGAGGCGAATGAGCGATGCGTAGTGGCAATGAAAATAACTGGAAAATTATTCATAAAGGACGCTGCACACATTTGGGCAAATTTTTGGAATTCATCTAAGTCGAATCGTTTGCCCTTAAGTTGATAATCGAATTCATCAAAAAGAATAAGTATCCCAGCAAATTTGTCCTTTATTACCTTGGATTTCGCAAGCTGTTCGATAATTTGAACATAGTTATCTTTTTCATATTCGAAGTCCGATGTGGTGATTATTTTATGGATATCTTTGAAGAGCTCTACTGCCTCTTTGTTATATTCGGACAGTTCCAAGATGAGCTTATTAACAGTCCAGTTCTGATGCTTACTTTCAAGCAGCTTTTCCAGGTTGTCATAAAAATAAGAGTTCTCACTGGATTTCCATTCATTGATCTTATTAATGGCCTGAAGATAATAACTGTCCATTTCTTGATCGTTAATGCCCTCACGTTCAAGGGCATCTTTCAGAGCACGCAGAATATATGTTTCGAAATTAATTGCACCAAAATTACAGATGCATACTAAGTATCGTCTTTCTTTACGGACCTTTTTGAGGATTTCAGCTTTCTTCACTGGTTCATTCTCTTCAGACTCGGAGTAATTAACAAAAAACTCAGCCATTTCCTTCGTATCTGATTGGCTTTCAAAATAACTTGCTGCCATCAATAATAGATGTGATTTACCAGTACCATAAGAACCAGATAAAACAAAACAACGCTTAGAAGTCTTGTCATAAGCTCCCTCGGCAATGACTTCGAAAGCTTTTCTATGAGCCTTAATGGGCTTGTAGTTTGACATTCGTTCATCTTTCAAATTGCGATCGTTAAAATCTCTTTTCAAATCTACCTGGGCAGAATAACTACTTTGAATACGAAGAAGCTCTTTTATTTTAGCCATTAAGGATTCCCCCTTGCTGAATTGTGTATATATTAATTAGCCGGTTGTGGCCCTTGTCATTTTCTCTAATAGGATTATCTCGTTCAAGAATGCGATAATTATGCATGATAAACATGCAGCAAACTTCTGAGTGGTTCTGGTCAATATGAACTAAAAATTCCCTGAACTGATTGTCGTCCCAAGTGTTAATTAAAAAATCCATCTGATCGATAACCATTATTTTTTTGTCGCCATGATTATATTGACTTAGGAACGTGATTAGCTTTAATGGCCCAAAGATATCAATTCCATTCTTTTTACTAACGTCTTTTTGAAATTCCTTGAGTAAATCAATATAGATCCCGTTAAATATTTCTACAATGTGCTTTGCCAGCTTCGTCTTCCCTTGCAGTGGGGGCCCATAAGTGACAAAATGCTTATATCTTTCGCGCAGCTGCTCTGCGATAAATTCCTTTATCTTCACGCTATAAACCCCCTACTCAAGATAGTACTCTTCCAGTATTGCTTCAAAGTTTAATTCTTCTCGTAATCGGATCTGATCTAAGTCTCCTCTGGATTCAATATTAATACTACCCGTATTTTTCAAGCTTTCAATTTTGCTCCTAATAATGTGTTCATCAAGTATAAATATACTACCTGGTGAGTTATTAGCAGTGCATAATTCGTTGATATCCACGGCTGTTGCCCCGGGATAGTGTTTATCCCTATAAAGAATGATTGCACAGAGCAATATTAAATTTGGTATGTCTGAATTTCTATGGACTGTATAATGGTCATCCTCTATTTCTAATAGGTTCAGCTTTGATAGCCTTTGGTTTGTGTATGCATCAAGTATGCTTCTTATCTCTTTTCCAATGTGATGTTTGTAAGTATAATCAGAAAGAGAATCTTTTAGATCTTCGAAAAGAGCTAGCAAATCTTCCCGCTTAACTTGGTCTGAATTGAATAAATGGTTCATGACTCTATTCCAAATAATTAAATATTCATTTGTCGATTGAAGATAATGTATTAGCCATAATGTGCCATCTTTCTGGAGAAAATCGTCATATGTATGTACGATTTTACCAAGTTTAGTTCCCTTCAATGTTCTCTTTTGGCTTAAACCCAAGTCAGCTAAAAAGTTTAAGAGAATACTGGCCTTCGCACGATTAAGTCCTGTGATTGTGGACAATTGATCTAAGCTAATATTATCATTTGTTTCATAAATTGCTTTAAAGACACTGGTTACTTGATCGAAATACAGATTGAAGCCTCTTAGTGCATGGATTTTATTATTCATGTTCTTCTACCTCATTAGATTCTTTGCCCATTCTAAAGCGAATATCGTAGCCTTTAATAAAATCCAACTCCTCTAATGTAAATCCATATAATTCACCTAGGAGGTTATCAATTTCATCAATAATTTTTTTACTGTGCTTTGGATGAAATTCCTGATATTTTACTATCCCAGCGTTTCCACCTAAATTCACAGTTTTTTCTTCAGAAAACATCTTATAACTATCCATTAAGTTTGCCAAAAGTTTGTCAAAGAGATTGGCAGAATCTATTGCAATTTCTTTATAGTTTATTGGAAATTCCTCAACATCCTTTTTTAAAAAGTGTCTCTCATCAGAGAGCAGAATCCAGTACCAATAAAATAGTGATGAGTTTATTAAACATGCAATTATACTCGAATTAATCCCTTTCTTGAGATAAAGTGTCTTGTATTCGCTTGACTGAGAATATCCCCTTTTTTCATTATAAAACATTGGAATAAAGTTAAATGCTTTTAACCAATACCTTGCAGAGCTATGATAGGTTATTTTATTATCGCCTTTATTATTGTCTATTAATTCTTTAAGTTTAGATTGTTTCTTGAATAACTTTTTTAAAATACTTGATTCAATTTCTTTGCCTATCTTTGGTATAAAAGTGATGTTTAACTCTTCAAAGGGGTTATGCACAAACTTTATATTGTTAAAAAGTGTTTTTCTTTCTTTTGTATACCATCGAATGTATTTAGTTGTGAATATTTCCCCTTTCTCAAAATCGTTCAAGGAGCGCCCAATAATAATTGAGACTCTTTGTTCAGCATTATTAAATATTTTACTTGGTCTAATTGCAAAGTTACTAATATATAACTCTTTATGATCAATCCAAAACTCCTGTAATTTTTTCATTCTAGGCGTATACATACCGGACAAAGGTAAGATAAATCCAAAAGAACTAGACTCAGAACTATTTTTAATATTGTTCTCCATCATATAAGAATACAAGTTTCTCGTATTTAATGTATGGAAGATCGAATATTGATAATCCTGTTCTGTAACTTCAACATAAGGTGGATTCCCTATTGCAACGTCAAATCCCCCCTTTTGAAAGACTTCTGAAAACTCCAATTCCCAATGAAAAAAATTCTTATCCCTGGCTAACTCCCATAATGTTTTCATTTCATCATTCTGGAAGTCACGTATGTTATTACTACTCAATAAATCGAAGTAAGCTAACTGGTCTTCGATTCCTCCCGCAAATTGGCTGGCAAGGTAATAATCATATTTTTTCTTTACAAGTTTCAAATCTTCATTTATTTGATCAAAAATTTCCTTTTGTCTCACAACATCAGCTTTAGTAGCACTGCCAACGGACTTCAAATCTTTATATTTTTCAAGTATTGGTCTCATATAATCCCCATAGGATAAAACACCAAATAAATTGTCTTTAGAACCTTTTATCTCAACATGTCTTCTATCTGTCCCAATAATACTGTTTCCTTCCTTAAGATGGTGGTCAATAAAAGATAGCGCTTTATCATTGGATGCCGAAATAAGCCACAAGGATAACCTTGCGAGCGCGACAGACAAGCCGTTGATATCAATTCCATAAATACAATTCTCTACTACTTTCCTCTTCCAGTACTGAATATCAGCTTTTATACTATCTTCATCACTTTCCCAAGCATTTTCAACAACCATCTCAAGAATCTCGTTTGCCACCAGATATGCCGCATTGACAAGAAAATGTCCACTACCCATTGCACTGTCAATGATGGAAAGGCTCAATATTTTCTCATTGATAAAATCCATCGTGATTTTATCAATCTGGAGCTGCAGCGACCTTTGACGGCTTACCACTGGCTCATAGGTCAACTGCTCCAGTAAGTCCTTTTTGCTCTCGCACAATTCTATTTTAAGTTCTTGGAGTTTTTTACCTACAGTATTCTCCACGATATATTCAACAACATCTTCCGGGGTGTAGTATGCGCCCGTTTCTTTTCTCTCTAGAGCGTCCTGGGATAGATAGATTCCACCCTTTTCAATAATATTTTTTAAATCCGAATTTTGAAGTTTTACGTCTGCAGCCCTTAGATACTTAACTTGGGCCTTTGATTTTTTCTGAACCATGCGTTCATCTGCGATAAAGAGGCGATACTCCAGCAATCCCTCATAAATCGAACCCAGATTTCGCACAGAGAGGTCTTTATATTCTATCACCTCGGTATATTTCCCAGCCTTATCAAGGTTATAGGACAGCTCTGCGAGGCACTTCGTCAGTCTTCCGTTAGCGATTCTATGCTTTTTTAAAATTGGTTTGTCTTCATTATGAAAAAGGCCACCATTATAGCTTCCGTCTACATATACTCTCAATTGCGTGTCAAGCTTTTGCCATATCTCGAAACCATCTTTTATGCTATAGACCTCACCCTTATTATGCAGATCCTTCGCATCATCGCATAAATTCTTATAACTAACGGTGTAATCAGGGTCATCTTCTCTAATGGGGAGTAAGCCTCTTGATTCCGCATATCCAAAAAAAAGCAACCGATATAGTATAATAATTGCATCGTTGTAAATCGCTTTCTTTTCTTTTTCAGTGAAGTCTTCTTTATTCATGTTCTCTTTGAGCCCGTAGCATAATTCTTTTAATATCTCTTCTGCTTTTCCACGAAGAGTCTCTTCAATAGTTTCTGCCTTTTTATCTGACAATGCTTTGATCTTTTCAATTGCCAGTTCTCCATCCTCTTGGTGATAAGTACGGACATTAAAGAACAGATAAAACAGCTTGAAAGCGTCATCTGCCATTGTGTTATTATTAATACTTTCTTGTATATCAACTTCCAGATAATTTTCATAAGGGCTAACGTTTTTAGTATTATAAATTCTCCACTGGTACCCGTTGGTCAACATAGCCCAATTTACGCCATATTCTTTTGCCGCTTTCAGCGCATTGTAGGAATAATATTTTCCCTTCCGTGTTGAACCAACCTTTTCATCCTTACCAATGAAATGGCATACAGCAACCGGCATTTCATCTTCACTAATTGTGTTAGCATAAATCACTCTGTTTTCATTCTTGCTAGTCTTTTGAAAACCAAGTACATCCAATATTGAATCTATATACTCAAACCAAGGGTCATTGGCATACTCGCCTAAAACATATTCGTGATTCCATTCCTTAATTTGTTTAAATGCACTCGCTATATCATCGTTTACTCTGTTCTTCTTGTTTTCTTCCTTTATGTACTCTTTAATATAGGTTTCTGAAAATAAAAAATGGTTGTCAAAATATTGCATTATGCACCTCATCAGTTTCATAATCATTTACTTAATTTCACTTAGAAATCTAATTATTCCAGCAAACCCTTTTCAGCAAAGCTAACGTATTGATCGCCAGCTACAATAATGTGATCCATTACGCTAATAGAGATAGCCTCTAAAGCTATCATTACCCTTTTCGTCATTTCTATATCAGCATTGGATGGGTGGGGAGTTCCTCCGGGGTGGTTATGAGCTAGTATTACGCTATTGGCTTTGTGCCGCAGAGCTGTTTCAACCACGAGCCTAGGGTAAACCGTGACCTCATTTATAGTACCCTCATGAACTAACTTTGCATGGTTTAGCCTGCTTTGAGAGTCTAAGCATATTACATACAAGGCCTCATAGGTTCTTCCTATAAATAGCGACATAACATATTCACCAGCTTTTGAGGAACTATTCAGAACCGGCTTTGCACCCCGCTTAACTTTATCATATCGTCTTGCGAATGATGTAACTGAAGATACAAGGATTGCTGTATTCTCACTAACCCCACATCGCTTACTGATTTCCATAGGATCCGCCTCAAATAATCCCGCAAGTGTGCCAAACTCCAGAATCATCTTGTGTGCAAGCTCGTTTGTATCCTTCATAGGGATACAGTAAAAAAGGAGAAATTCTAAGACCTCATGGTCTTGGAAACCATCTAATCCCTCAGATAAATATCGCTCTTTTACCCTCTGTCTGTGCCCATCGTGTACTCTTTTATTCATCGGCGTTCCCTACTTATTCCTTTTACTAATCCTTTATGAGCAACTAAAAAAGTTGTACACAAAAACATTCTACATATATCTCAATATTCCTGTATTCATTAGCTAATTTCTGGAATTTTGCGAAAGAATCGGTTTAGAATACTCTTAAAATCTTCCGTAATCAGTAGGGGGTTGTATAACAACATTCATTTTGTTGTTCCATGCTGAATTCTTCTTAAATCATAGATAGTTTTTATGGTAATCTAGTGCGGTTCAATGTATCTAATTTAATGCGTACCGTAAAAAACAGAAAAGGCCAACTGATCTTTCAATTCACCTCTG
>Ga0209386_1000670_pt1 | contig 15880 bp, 11 predicted proteins | sample NGEPertwo_FD_184510 | JGI IMG/M metagenome (GOLD analysis project Ga0209386, IMG submission 184510) | Arctic peat soil microbial communities from the Barrow Environmental Observatory site, Barrow, Alaska, USA - NGEE Permafrost154B-two... | ecosystem: Environmental > Terrestrial > Soil > Wetlands...
GCGGCGAGGCGCACACGGAGTGACGGCGCGCGTGGGGGTGGCCGGCCGCGGCTCGCGCGGCGCGTGATACAGTCTGCCGCATGAACGGGGCCCCAGCCGAGCCAGACTCCGTCCCGCCGGTCCTTGGCGCGCCCGGCGCGTCGCCCCTCGAGGGCGCGCCCGTCGCGCCTCTCGAGCGTACGCCCGCCGCGCCGCGCGCCGCGCCGGCGCCCAGGACCCGTCACTGGCTGCCCGCCGCCGTTGCCCGCGGGCTGGCCCTGTTCGCCGGGGTCTTCGCGCTGCTCAGCGCCGTGGGTGCGGCGCGCGTCGAGCCCGTGGACGGCTACGGCTGGTGGGTCGTCGCGTACTTCGTGCCCAGGTTCGTGAGCGGCGCTCTCCTCGCGGCCGTCGGCGTCGTCTTCGTGGCGTACGCGGTGGCCCCGCGCATGGCCGCCTGGCGACGCTGGCTGACCCTCGCGCTGTTCGCCTTCTTCGTCGCCGTGGCCGTCTACAACGCCGTCGCCTTCTACGTGCAATGGCGCGGCGGACGCATCGCGCCCTCGGTCCCGCTGTCGTCCTCGCTGGTCGCCGCCGGACTGCTCGCCTTCGTGACGTGGGCCGCCGCGCGGGCGCCGGCGCCGCGGTGCCGGCGCTGGGCCGCGGCGGCCGTCATCGCCGCCGTCGCCGCCGTGTGCGTCATGGTGTTCCCGCTCGCCCAGATCCTCTTCTTCGGCACCACCGACTACCGCCGCCACGCCACCATCGCCGTGGTGTTCGGCGCCCAGGTGCACGAGAACGGGGCGCCCTCCACCTCGCTGCGCGACCGCATGACCACGGCCGAGCAGCTCTACAAGGACCACCTGGTCCGCCAGATCCTCGTGTCGGGCGGTGTCGGCGACAGCGGGTACAACGAGGCTCTCGTGATGCGCGACATGGCCGTGAAGGCGGGCGTGCCGAGAGACCGCATCATCGTCGATTCGAGCGGGGTGAGCACCGAGGCCACGGTGCGCAACTCGATCCCCTTCTTCGACTTCGATGTGTCGCCCGGGGTGCTGGCGGTCAGCCAGTTCTACCACCTGCCGCGCATCAAGCTGGCCTACGCGCGCGCCGGCTGGGACGTGCTCACGGTGCCGGCGACGACCTCGACGCCCATCAAGGAGACCCCGCGGCTGGTGCTGCGCGAGATCCCCGCGTACTGGGTGTACTACGTGCGCGCCATGGTCGGCTAGGGGCGCCCGCCGGGCGGGGCCGCCGGGCCGGGCCGCTCACGCCGCCCGGACGGCCTCAGCGAAACGAACGGGGGGCGGGCCCGCATGGGCCCGCCCCCCGTTCGTCGTTCAGCTGGTAGCCGCTTCGCAGTCTACCGCAGCAGGCACCCGTTGGACTGCAGGTACTCCTGCCACTCGGCCTCGCTGGGCTCGTTGCACTTGCGCAGCAGCTTCTCCCACTCATCGTCCACCCAGGCCTCGATACTGACGAGGGTCTCCTCGTTGCCCGGCTTGAAGAGGTGGGCGAAGCGGCCCTGGCGCTTGAGCCACGGGATGAGCGGTATCTTGTGGTGCGGCCGGTAGGTGAGGCGGTACTCGCCGTCCTCCACCTCGAACAGCGGCCAGTAGCAGGTGTTCACGGCCTCGCGCGCCAGGTCGATGGTCTCGGCGCCGTCCGCGCGCCAGCCGCGCGGGCAGGGCGACAGCACGTTGAGGAACGTGGGGCCGTCCACCGAGAGCGCCTTGGAGGCCTTGCGCACCAGGTCACGCGGGTCGTGCGGGGAGGCCTGGGCCACGTAGCTGAGGCCGTGGGCGATCATGATGTCGGTGAGGTTCTTGCGGTGCTGCAGCTTGCCGGCCGTCTCCTTGCCCACCGGGCTCGTGGTGGTCCACGCGCCCATGGGCGTCGCCCCCGAGCGCTGGAACCCGGTGTTCATGTAGGCGCCGTTGTCGTAGCAGACATAGAGCATGGAGTGGCCGCGTTCCATGGCGCCGGAGAGCGACTGCAGGCCGATGTCGTAGGTGCCGCCGTCGCCGCCGAAGGCGATGAACTTGACGTTCTCCTCCATGAGGCCCTTCTTCTTGAGGGCGCGGAAGGCGGTCTCGACGCCGCTCAGAGTGGCGGCGGCGTTCTCGAAGGCGGTGTGGATGTAGCTGCCCTTCCACGAGGTGTAGGGGTAGATCGTCGTGCTCACCTCGAGGCAGCCCGTCGCGGCGCTGACCACGACGGGATCGCTGGTGCCCATGAGCACCTGGCGCACCACGATGGGCGCGCCGCAGCCGGCGCACATGCGGTGGCCGCCGGCGAGCTGGCTGCCCTGCGCCACCAGCTCGAGCCACTTCTGGCGCGCGTCCTCGAAGTGGTTGGTCTCCTTGACCGCCTCGACCGGGCATACGTTGACGCACTCGCGGCACATGATGCAGCGGCTCTCGTCGACCCGGTAGGAGGCGAGCTCGCGCTCGTTGAACGTGAGCGCGCCGGTGGGGCAGCTCGTGACGCAGCGGCCGCAGGTGATGCAGTCGGCGAGCTGCAGGGCCTCGCCGTACGGCGTGTCGACGTTCATCATGAAGCCGCGCCCGGTGAAGTCGTAGCAGGCCGGGCCGGCCACGTCGCGGCAGGTGCGCACGCAGCGCCCGCAGGCGATGCAGCGGTTCATGTCGCGGCGGATGAACGGGTGCTCGTGCTGGGCCTCGACCTTGCGGACCAGCGAGCCCTTCACGACGAGGTCGTTGTCGGTGATGCCGTAATCCACGCCGAGCGTCTGCAGGTCGCAGGCGCCCAGGCTGGGGCACTCGCACTGCAGGCAGCGCATCGCTTCGGCGCGGGCCGCGGCCAGGCTGTGGCCCTTCTCGACCTCGACGTCGACCGCCGAGAGCCGCTTCTGCTTGCCGACCCTGGGCATGGCGGCGCGAGCCGCAGGTTCGGCGCTCGCGCCCATCTTGAGCCACACCGGGCTGCGCTCGGCCAGTCGCCGGCCCAGCTCGCCCAGCTTGTCTTCGTCCTTGAGCTGCTCGAGGTAGGGGAGGCCGTTGAAGACGGCCAGCTTCTCCTCGAGCTCCGCGAGGTCTTCGCCGCGCAGCCAGGCGTCGACGGCCAGCGCCGAGCGTTTGCCGCCGGCGACGGCGTGGATCACCGACTGCGCGCCGGTGATGGCGTCGCCGGCGGCGAACACGCCGTCCTCCGGCGTGCGCCCGGTGTAGAAGTTGGCCTGCAGCCGCACGCCGTCGGCGAGCGGCAGGTACTCGGCGCTGTCGCCGAGCTTGGGCGCGTATCCGGTGGCCAGCACCACGGTCGTGGCGGAGACGTCAAAGCGGGAGCCGCGCACCTCCTTGGTGCGGCCCTTCTCGCGGACCACGCGCACGCACTCCACGCCCTGTGCCTTGCCGGCCTTGGCCTTGACCTTCTTGGCCAGGGCGCCAAACTCGAACTTGACGCCCTCCTCGAGCGCGGCGGCGAGCTCGCGGGCGCCGGCCGGGATGTCCTCGCCCTCGTGCTGGGCGATGACCACGACCTCCTTGGCGCCTTTGCGGCGCGCCGTGCGGGCCACGTCGAGCGCGGTGATGCCGTCGCCGATCACGGCGACCTTCTGCGTGAACTTGACGGCGCGGCCCTCGCGCACGCGCTTGAGGATGTCGAGGCCGCGCAGCGCGGCGTCGTCGCCGCGGAGGACGTGCTTGGGCTCCTCCCACGTGCCGATGCCGATGACGACGGCGTCGAAGCCGGCGTCGAACAGGCCGTCGGGGTCGACTTCGTAGCCGAGCTCCGACTCGCCAACGAACCGTACGCCGGCCTCCCAGAGCGGCGCGAGCTCCTTGTCCACGACCTTCTCGGGCAGGCGGAACTCGGGGATGCTGTAGCGCAGCGAGCCGCCGGCCTTGGTGTTGGCGTCGTAGACCGTGACCTGGTGACCCTTCTCGGTCAGGAACCAGGCGGCGGCCAGGCCGGCCGGCCCGGCGCCGATGACGGCGACGCGCTTGCCGCTCGGGAGGCCGGGGATGAGCAGCGTGTCGCTATGGTCGGCGGCCGCCCGGTGCAGGGCGCAGATGGCGATGGGGTCGTCCACCTCACCGCGCCGGCAGACGGGCTCGCAGTACCGCGGGCACACGCGCCCGAGGATGCCGGCGAACGGCAGCTCCTCGCGCACGATGGCGGCGGCGCCGGCGGCGTCGCCGTCGGCGAGCGCCGCCATGTAGGCGGGGATGTCGATGTGTGTGGGGCAGGCGTGCGAGCAGGGCGCCTCGCAGTAGGCGTTGTGATCCGAGAGGTACATCTTGAGGTAGCTCTCGCGGCGGGCACGCACGCGCGGCGTGTCGGTCTTGACGAGCAAGCCGTCGGCGACCCAGGTCGTGCAGGCCGCCTGCAGCTTGTCGAGGCCTTCGACCTCGACCAGGCACAGGCGGCAGGCGCCCCAGGCGGCCATGCCCTCTTCGTGGCACAGCGCCGGGATGTCGATGCTCTCGCGGCGCGCGACCTCGAGGACGGTCTCGCCCTCGCGGGCGCTGAACGTCTTGCCGTTGATCGTGAGCTTCACGGCAGCCTTGGTACGGGTGCTCACCGCTGCCTCCCTTCGGCCAGCTCGACTATGCCTGTCTCGACCGGGACGGCGTCGAACTTGCAGACCTGCCGGCAGGTGTCGCACTTGATGCAGAGCTTCTGGTCGATGACGTGGAGCTTCTTGCGCTCGCCGCTGATGGCGTCGGTGGGGCAGGCGTCGAAGCACACATGGCAACCCGTGCAGGCGTCCTTGGCGATCGTGTAGCGGATCAGCGGGCGGCACACCTTGGCCGGGCAGCAGCGCTCGACCACGTGGGCCATCACCTCGTCGCGGAAGTACCGCAGCGTGGTGAGCACGGGGTTGGGGGCGCTGCCGCCGAGCTGGCAGAGCGAGCCCTCGACGATGTCGTCGCTGAGCTGCTCCAGCAGTTTCACGTCGTCGATGGTGCCCATGCCCGCTGTGATGCGCTCGAGGATCTCGAGCATGCGCTGCGTGCCGACGCGGCAGGGCACGCACTTGCCGCAACTCTCCTCGGCGGTGAACTTGAAGAAGAACTTGGCGAAGTCGACCATGCAGGTGGTCTCGTCGACCACGACCATGCCGCCCGAACCCATCATCGAGCCGTATTTGGTGAGGTTCTCGAAGTCGATGGGCGTGTCGAGGAGCTCGGCGGGCAGGCAGCCGCCGCTCGGCCCGCCGAGCTGTACGGCCTTGAACTCGTGGCCTTCCTGCATGCCGCCGCCGATGTCGAAGATCACCTCGCGCAGGGTGGCGCCCATGGGGACCTCGACAAGGCCCGAGTTTCGTACCTTGCCGGTGAGCGAGAAGATCTTGGTGCCCTTTGACGTGGCGGTGCCCATGGCGCTGAATGCGTCGGCGCCGTGGTTCACGATCCACGGGACCGTGGCGTAGGTCTCGACGTTGTTGAGGTTGGTGGGCTGGCCCCAGAGGCCGTGCGCGACCGTGCGGATGTGCTTGCCGCGCGGCATGCCGCGGTGCCCTTCGATGGAGGCCGTGAGCGCCGTGGACTCTCCGCACACGAAGGCGCCGGCGCCCTGGTTGATGCGCAGGTCGAAGTCCCACCCGGTGCCGAGGATGTCGGCGCCGAGGAGGCCGCGCTCGCGCGCCTGCGCGAGCGCGTGACGCAGGCGCGACACGGCCAGCGGGTACTCGTGACGCACGTACACGTACCCCTCGTCGGCCCCGATGGCGAAGGCGGCGATGAGCATGCCCTCGATCACCGAATGCGGGTCGTCCTCGAGCACGGCGCGGTCCATGAACGCGCCGGGGTCGCCCTCGTCGCCGTTGCAGATGATGTAGCGCTTCTCGCCGGGGTTGGCGCGGCAGAAGCGCCACTTCTTGGCCGCCGGGAAGCCGGCGCCGCCGCGGCCGCGCAGGCCGGAGCGCTCGACTTCGTCGATGACGGCCTCCGGGTCGTTCTGCTGCAGCACCGTCGCCAGCGCCGCGTAGCCGCCGCGCGAGAGATAGTCGTCGATGGACAGCGGGTCGATGTAGCCGTTGACGGCGCGCACGACGCGCGTCTGCCCGGCGTAGAACGGGACGTCCTTCTCGAGCGGGACGGTGGCGCCGGTGGCGGGGTCGACGTAGAGCAGCCGCTCCACGACGCCGTCGCCGACCACGCTGGTCGCGACGATCTCGGCGATGTCCTTGGGCTTGAGCCGCGGGTAGAACACGCCCTGCGGGTGGACGACGACGATGGGGCCCTCCTGGCACAGGCCGTGACAGCCGGTGAGGACGACGCGCACCTTGTCGCCGAGGCCGCGCTTGTCGAGCTCCGCGCGGAGGGCGTCGCTGAGCGCCGCGCGGCCCGTCGCGTTGCACGTCGAGCCGGCGCACACGCGGATCTTGAGCGTGTCCTCGCCGCCCGTGGCGAGCTCGGGCTTGTAGGCGGCTTTCAGGGCCTTCTGGATGTGTGCCTGCCGGGCGGACCCGGCGCTCTTGCTGGCCGCCACCTCAGGCCTCCTTCTTGCGGGTCTGACGGACGAGCTTGCGGGCCTGCTGCGGCGTGACGCGCCCGTAGGTGTCGTCCTCGCCGATGCGCACGGCCGGGGCCAGCGCGCAGGCGCCTATGCAGTTCACCGTCTGCAGAGTGAAGAGCATGTCGGGGGTGGTGTCGCCGACGGCGATGTCAAGCTCCTGGGCGAACGCCTCGGCCACCAGCGGCGCGCCGGCCACGTGGCAGGCGGTGCCCATGCACACGTTGATGACGTGCTTGCCGACCGGCAGGAGCCGGAACTGGGCGTAGAAGCTGGCCACGCCGAACACCCGCGAGAACGGCAGATGCATCTCGCCGGCGATCTCCTCGAGGGCCGCGCGCGGCAGCCAGCCGAACGCGTCCTGCGTGGCGTGGAAGGCCTCGACAAGACCGGAGCCGTCGCGGATCTTGGCCACCACCGGGTCGAAGAGCTTCATGTCGATCTCGGGCATGAACCCGGCCGGCTTCTCGCCCATGACGCACGCCGCTCCGGCCCCGCAGCTTTCGCCGGGCAGCGAAGCCAGCGCGGCGGCGCGTTCGGCCGCGACGTCGAACGGGAGCTCCTCGAACTCGGGGCAGTAGTCGATCTCGATGCAGTCCACCGGGCAGACACGCTCGCACAGGGTGCACGAGTAGCAGCGGTAGCTGCCGTCCTTGGCCTTCACGAGGTCGAACAGGCCGAGCCCCTTGCTCTTGTCGACCAGCTCGCGGCGCTCGAAGTCGATGCCCTTGAGGACTTCGTAGAGGGCGGAGCCCTGGGGCCGCGCCGCGCGCCCGCCGTTGCCTGAGTCGTTTTTCGCCACGCCGGTCACCTCAGTCTTCGCGCAGGTTGAGGTAGCGGCGCTCCGTGGAGGTCCGCTTCTTGCTCTGCGCAGCCTTCTGGAGCACGGCGAACGCCTGCTCGATGTTGTCGGGGAAGATGTCGCGTCCGCCGAGCCCGTAGATGAACGGCAGGACCTGCGGCCGCGGGTCGCTGTCGTACAGGGCCGCGCGGATCTCGAGGAAGACGGGGCCGCCCTGGGCGCCGAACGAGTCGGCGCGGTCCATGACGCCCACGACCTTGACGTGCTCGAGCGCCTTGGCGTACGCCTCGTGCGGGAAGGGCCGGAAGGCGCGCACGCGCACCATGCCGGCCTTGACGCCCTGCGAGCGCAGCTTGTCGACCGCTATGCGGGTCGTGCCGGCCGTGGAGCCGACCACGACGATGGCGATCTCGGCGTCGTCGAGGAGGTACGGGTCGAGCAGGCCGTAGTGACGGCCGCTGATCTCGGCGTAGTCGTCGGCGACGTCCTGGATCACCGTGAGAGCCCGTTCCATGGCGCGGTTCTGCGCCACCTTGTGCTCAAAGTACCAGCCGTGCAGGCCGTCGAACGGGCCCACGGTCACGGGGTGCTTGGTGTCGAGCATCGGGTTGGTGGCGTGGTACGGGCCGATGAACGTCTGCACCTGCTCCTTGGTGAGCATCTGCAGCGGCCCGATGGCGCCGCTGATCACGTAGCCGTCGTACATGTGCATGGTGGGGGTGCGGATGTCCATCGCCTCGGCGATGCGCACCGCCTGGATGCAGTTGTCGTAGGCCTCCTGGTGGTTCTCGCCGTAGAGCTGGATCCAGCCGGTGTCGCGGCCGCCCATGGTGTCGCTGTGATCGCAGTGGATGTTGATGGGGCCCGAGAGGGCGCGGTTCACGGTGGTCATGACGATGGGCAGCCGGTAAGACGCGGCCACGAAGAGGACCTCCCACATGAGGGCGAAGCCCTGGGAGGAGGTCGCCGTCATGGTCCGCACGCCGCCGGCCGCCGAGCCGATCACGGCGCTCATCGCGGAGTGCTCGCTCTCGACGGTGACGAACTCAGTGCCGACCTTGCCGTCGGCGACCATCTGGGCATAGAGCTGTACGATCTCCGTCGCCGGGGTGATGGGGTAGGCGCACACCACGTCCGGGTCGATCTGACCCATCGCTTCGGCGACCGCCTCGTTCCCGGTGACCGCCAGGATCTCACTGTCGGTGGTGGCCACGTTCACTCCTTCTCGTCGATCTTCATGACGATGGCGTCGGTGGGGCACTCCTTGGCGCAGATGCCGCAGCCCTTGCAGTGCGCGAGGTCGATGCCCACGGCCTTGCCGTCCTCGATGACGATCGAGGCGTCGGGGCAGTAGAAGTAGCAGAGCATGCAGCCGTCGCACTTCTCGCTGTCGATCTGCGGCACGTCGCTGCGCCAGCCGCCCGTCTCGTGGTAGACGGAGTTGCCCGCCTCGATGATCGTGGCGCCCAGTTCGTGCCTGTCGGGACCCCAGTTGTCGACGTCGCTGATGTCCCACGTGGGCTTCTTCTTGGCGGCGTCCTTCTTGGCGCGCGGCTTTCTGAGTGGGGCCGGCTTCTTGGCCCCGGCCTTCTTCTCGACGGTCATTCGGCCTGGACCTCCTCGAAGCTGCGCGTGATGGCGTTGATGTTGCCCTCCACGACCTTGGGCGGGAACTTCTTGCCGAAGTCAGCGCGGAGGAACGCCACCACTTCGTCGATGGGGAAGAGCCCGGTGATGCGCGTGAGCGCGCCGACCATGGGCGTATTGGGGATCGCCCTCTTGATCGTCTCGACGGCGATGCGCGTGGCGGCGATGGTGTAGTAGTGAAAGCCCTCGAGGTGATACTGCTTGCGCAACTCGGCCGGGCTCATCTCGCTGTTGACCAGCACGATGGCGTCGGCCGGCGCACCCTTGGTCACGTCGACGATGCCGAGCAGCGACGGGTCGAGAACGACGACGATCTGCGGGTGCTTGATGCCGGCGTAGATCTGGATGGGCTCGTCGCTGACCCGCGTGAAGGCCACGATGGGCGCTCCCGAGCGCTCGGGGCCGTACTCGGGAAACGCCTGAAAGTACTTGTTCTGGCCGAGCGCCAGCTCGGCGACCATCTTGGCCGCGGTCACCGCGCCCTGGCCGCCGCGGCCGTGCCAGCGGATCTCCGTGAGGCCCGCCGCTGGCTTCTGTTCGGTGCCGGTCTTCGTCGCCATGGTCACTCCTCTCCGCGCCGCAGGCTGCGACGCCCCGCCAGGGCGCGGCCCAGCGTGAGCTCGTCCGCATACTCGAGGTCGCCGCCCACCGGCAGGCCGCTGGCCAGACGGGTGACGCGCACCTGCTGCGGCAGCATGTCGGCGACGTACATGGCCGTCGCCTCACCGGTCATGGTGGGGTTGGTCGCCAAGATGACCTCCTCAACGTCGCCGTCGACGCGCGACAGCAACTCAGCGATGTGCAGGTCGTCGGGTTCCACGCCGTCCAGCGGGCTGAGGGCCCCGCCCAGGACGTGGTAGAGGCCGCGGAACTCCCGCGTGCGCTCGATGGTCACGATGTCGAAGGGTTGCTCGACCACGCAGAGCACGCGCGGGTCGCGGCGCGTGTCGGCGCACACGGTGCAGAGCTCGCCCTCGGCGAGGTTGAAGCAGCGGCTGCAGAAGCCGATCTTCTCCTTGACCTCGGTGATGGCCGCCGCCAACGGAAGGATCTCGTCCGGCCTCAGCTTGAGCATGTGGAAGGTGAGCCGTTGAGCGGTGCGTGGACCGATCCCGGGCAGCTTCGCAAGTTCCGTGATCAGCCGCTCGACGGCCGGTGAATACACGTGCAGTCTCCTCGTTGTGTGAGCATGAGTACTGATGCACTTTCGTCTCAGGGTTCGTCCGGCGCCGCCGTGAAGTCCTGCGGACGCGCTACGTGATTCTACTCGTTCGAAGGGCGGCTGGCCACCGTGCCGGGTGACGAAGATCCGCCCGGCACGGCTCCGCACGCGAGCAGGGAAGGCGTGCCTAGAACATCCCGGGGATATTGGGCAGGTCGAAGCCGCCGGTGGCGCCGCCGAGCTTGGCGGACGCCACGTCCTGGGCGGCGCGCAGCGCCTCGTTGGTGGCCGCTACGACGAGGTCCTGCAGCATCTCGACGTCGTCGGGGTCGACGGCCTCGGGCTTGATGCGCACCTCCTTGACCTCGAGCGCTCCGCTGACGACGACGGTGATCATGCCGCCGCCGGCGCTGGCTTCGACGGTCTCGACGGCGAGCTCCTCCTGGGCTTGCGCCATCTTGCGCTGCATCTCCTGGACCTGCTTCATCATCTTGTTGTACTGAGGGTTCGCCACGGGTGGTTCTCCTTAGGAGTCGTCGGGCATCTCTTCGGCGTCGAAGGTGCCTTTCGCCTGCTTGATGAGATCGGTGAAGTCCATGCTCTGCGCCGGTGCGGCCGCTTGGTCGGCGCCCGCCGGCTCGGCCGGGACGCCGGTCGCCGGCACGAACTCGGGCTGCAGCGGCTGGCCCAGCGCGGCCTCGATGGCGCCGGCGAGCAGCTCGGCGTTGCCGGCGTCGCGCGCTCGTGTCAGCGCGAAGTCGGACGGCATGGTCACGGTGAGCCGCCCATCCTCGAGTCCGCTGGGGCGGGCGTCGCGCAACATGGCGTAGAGGCTCACACTGCTGGCCTGCACGCGCTGCAGGATGAGCTCCCAGGCGCGCTTGACGCGCTCCAGGGTCAGCTCGGCCGCGGCCGGCGGCGCCGTGGCGGCGTCCTCCGTGGCCGTCTCGCCGGGCTCGACGGCGTCGTCCGGGGCCGCGGTCACGGCTGCGGGGGCCGGCGCTGCCTGGGGCTCCTCGGCGCGCGCGGCGCGCGCCGGCTTGACCGCCGGGGCGCGGGCCGGCTTGGCCGACGTGCCGGCCGACGTCGCCGCCGTGCCGGCCTCGAGGCGGCGCAGGCGCTCCTCGAGCGCGGCCGCCGAATGGTCGAGCTGCGGCCGCGTCACCTTGACCAGCGCCAGCTCGAGCTGTAGCCGCGGGTCGAGGCCGTCGCGGATCTCGCGCTGGGCTTCGCCCAGCGTCTCGATGAAGTGGACGACCTCGCGCGGGGGCAGGTTGTTGGCCTGGGGCAGCAGGCGACTGAGCAGCTGGTCGTCCAGCTCGACCGTCTGGCCGAGGGCGCGCAGGGAGGCGTCGTCCCGGGCCGACTCCTCGAGGTGCTGCAGCAGGAAGAGCTGACGCAGGTGGCGCAGAAGGTCGCGGATGAACTGCGAGTAGGCGGTGCCGTCGTTGGCCAGGCGCTGCACGAACTGCAGGGCCTCGGCCGTACGCCGCTCCGTGACGACGTCGGTGATCTCGAAGAGCAGGTCGGCGTCGGTGACCCCGAGAGCCTCGAGCACGTCGGCCGGCTTGATGGCGCCGTCGGAGTACGTGATGAGCTTGTCGAGCGTGCCGATCGCATCGCGGAACCCGCCTTGAGAGTGACGCGCGATCTCCTCGAGCGCGGCCTCCTGGATCTCGATGCGCGGCCCGCCGCGCTCGTCGTCAGGGCGCGCGTTCTCCCGTTCCACGATGGTGGCCAGCAGCCGGGCGATGTCGCGCACTTGAGGGCGCCGGAAGTCGAAGCGCTGGCAGCGCGAGATGATCGTCTCGGGGATCTTGTGAGGCTCGGTGGTCGCGAGCACGAAGACGACGTTGGCCGGCGGTTCCTCGAGGGTCTTGAGCAGCGCGTTGAACGCTTCGCGCGTGAGCATGTGGACCTCGTCGATGATGTACACCTTGAAACGCCCGTCGACGGGGGCGAAGGCGATCTTGTCGCGCAGGTCGCGGACGTCGTCGATGCTGCGGTTGGAGGCGGCGTCCATCTCGATGACATCGAGCGAGACGCCGCCGGCGATGGCCACGCAGTGGCGGCAGACGCCGCAGGGCGTGGCCGTCGGCCGCTCGACCGGCGCGTCATCGGTGCCCACGCAGTCGAGGGCCTTGGCGAGGATGCGCGCGGTGCTCGTCTTGCCGGTGCCGCGCGGCCCGGCGAACACGTAGGCGTGGGCCACCGCATCGGTCTCCACGGCGTTGCGCAACGTGCGCGCGACGTGGTCCTGGCCGACGAGCTCGGCGAACGTCTGCGGGCGATACTCGCGGTAGAGGGAGCGTTTCATCGGATGGCTAGTCTACCCCGCCGGAAAGAGGGAAAGAAGCGGCCGCGCACCCGCCGTCGAAGCGCGTTCTCCGAGCGTCCTCGCCGTGCGCAAGCTCGGGTCAGGCGACCCTGCGGCACATGGAATGGCCTGCTTACCGCTGCTTCCTCCCGGACCTGACGGGGTTCGCAGGGTTCCATTGCGTAGGACCCGACCTTCAACGCCGCGACACGGCCGACAGCCTCGCGGAACGGCCCCTCGGGCGGGGATTCAGCCCCGCTGTAGCGGATTGCGGGTACAGGGCACCGCTGGCTCCCCGCCTAGCGCGACCGGAGTGGATGGTACGCCGGGGCGACGAGAGAAGCAAACGTGCGGCCGTGCGCGACCACGCGGCCCGCCGCAGGAAGTTGCAAACAGTGGCACGGCGGCTACCCTGAGATCGTGGCAGCCAAGAAACACCTGCTCGCCGGGCTCGTTGTGGCCGTCGTCGCGGCGCTGGTCGTGGTGAGCATCACCCCGCTCAGCGTGTCGCCGCCGGCGCCGGAGCGGAGCGCGGCCGACGGCTTTTCGGCCGGCCGCGCCTTGCTGCTCTTGCGCGAGATCGCCGCCGCTCCCCGGCCCATAGGCTCCGACGGCGCCGCGCGGGCGCGAGACGCCATAGCCGCCCAGCTCGACGCGCTCCACCTGGCGCCGCACGTGCAGACCGCCTCCGCGGTGTCGGCGCAGAGCGGCCGCGTGGCGGGCACGGTCCGTAACGTGGTCGCGCGCCTCCCGGGCCGCGACCCCTCGCGCGCCGTCCTGCTCGTGGCCCACTACGACTCGGTGCCCGTGGCCGCCGGCGCCGCCGACGATGGCGGCGGCGTCGTCACGCTGCTCGAGACGGCCCGCGCGCTGGCCTCGGGGCCGCGGCCGCGCAACGACGTCATCTTCCTCTTCACCGACGGAGAGGAGCGCGGCCTGCTCGGGGCGCGCGCCTTCCTGCGCGAGGACCCGTGGGCCTACGGGGTGGGCGTCGTGCTGAACTTCGACAGCCCGGGCTCCTCGTCGCCGGTGCTCATGTACGAGACGAGCCCGGGCAACGGTCTGCTGGTGCGCGAGTTCGTGACCGGCGCGCCGCACCCGTACGCCTCGTCGCTGATGTACGAGGTCTCACGGCGCCTGCCCATCGAGAGCGACTTCCGGCCGTTCGTGGCCGCCGGAGTGCCGGGGATGAGCTTCGGCGCCCTCGATGGACCGGCCTACGACCACACCGCCTACGACTCGCTGGAGAGCTTCCACGCCGACAGCCTGCAGCACGAGGGCGACACGGCTCTTGCCTTGGCCCGGCAGTTCGGCGACCTCGATCTCTGGGACCTGCACCGCGAGGACGTCGTGTACTTCGACGTCGTGGACGGCCTCACGGTCGTCTACGGCAAGGGTCTGGTGCTGCCGTTCGTGGCGCTGGCCGCCGCCGTGTTCGCCGTCGCCGTGGTCGTGGCCGCCCGCCGCCGGCTGCTCAGCCTGCGCGGCCTCAGCCTGGCCGTGCCGGCCACCGCCACGGTGCTGGGGGTCGCGCTGCTGGTCACGGCGGTGGTCTGGGGCATGTACCGCACCGCTTACGAGGAGCGCACCTGGAGCGAGACCGGCGTCGTGATCAGCGACTTCTACCGGCTCGGCCTCGTACTGCTGGCCGCCGCCGTGATCGTCGCCGCTTACGAGCTCCTGCTGCGACGCCTGCGGCCGTGGGACCTGGCCGTGGCGGCCCTGTTCTGGTGGCTGGTCGGCGCCGTGGCGGTCGCCGTCACCGTGCCGGGCGCCAGCTATCTGCTGACGTGGCCGCTGGCCGGCGCCAGCCTGGGCCTGCTGGCCGCCGTCCTGCTCGGCGACCGCGCCCTGCACAGCGCGGCGGGCGTGGCGGTGACCCTGGCGGGCGCCGCTCCCGGCGTGGTCCTCATGAGCTCCGCCACCTATCTCCTGCTCATGTCGGCCGGCCTCAAGCAGGTGGTCACCGTCCTCGCCGTGTGGCTGGTCGCCGGCCTGCTCGTGATCCCGCTCGGAGTGGTGCGGCGCGGGTCCCGGCTGTGGCTGCCGGTCGCCTTGGCCGGCGCGGGCTTCGTCGTGCTCATGGCCGTGGGCTCCACGGTGGCGTTCGACACGGAGCACCCGCGCTTCACGAGCATCTACTATCGCGTCGATGAGTCGGGCGCCGCGCGCTGGCAGACCGTCGACCGCATCGACGATTGGACGGGCCAGTTCCTCCGGGAGGACCTGCGCCGCCAGTTCCAGGACGCGTACTTCCCGCAGATGGGGGTGCGCTCGACGATCGTCGGCGCCGCCCCGCAGGTGCGCCTGGCGGCGCCGGCCATCGAGGTGCTCCGCGACATGACCGTGGGCGACCGGCGCACCGTCCGGCTGCGCCTGCGCTCACCGCGCGGCGCCCAGGTCGTAAGCCTGCTGGTGCACTCGGTGGTCGGCGGGCTCACGGCAAGCGTCGACGGACTCCCGTTGCAAGGCTGGGACACCACCATCCTCGACGGCACGACGGTCCGCTGGTGGTTCGACTACTACGCGCCGCCTCCCGCCGGAGTCGTCGTCACCCTGCGGTTCGCCGCCGGGCCGGCGGTGATGCTGCGCGCCGTGGACTTCAGCTACGGGATCCCGCCGCAGCTGGCCGGGCAGTACGACGGGCGTCCGCCCGGGATGCTGCCCGGCCGCATCGGTGACGGCACGCTCGTCGAGCGCACGCTGCGTCTGCCCGCCGTGAAGGCCGCGGCTTCGCCGCCGACAACGCGCTAGAGCCGGAGCACCAGCTTGCGGACCTCCGGCTCGTCGCCGGGGCGGATGTCGAAGCCCACGTTCTCGGCGAAGCGCGCCATGCCCGGGTTTGCGGCCAGCACGTGACCGTAGATCTCGTGCATGCGGCGGTCGCGGGCGACCTGGATGAGGGCGTCCATGAGCTTGCTGCCGATGCCCTTGCGCTGATACTCGTCGCGCACGACGATGGCGAACTCGCCCTCTTCGGCGTTGGCCGTCTCGATGGTGAGGCGGGCGACGCCGAGCATCGCCTTCCTCTTCTTGCCCTTGCTCTCGCGGATGGCGACCAGGGCGATCTCGCGGTCGTAGTCGATGTGGCAGTAGCGCACCGCCATCGACTTGGTGACCTCCTTGACCGGGCCGAAGAAGCGATACTCGATGGTGGCCGGCGAGAACGATTCGACCATCTCGGCCCACAGCGGTTCGTCTTCGGGCCGGATGACGCGGATGTGGACCTTCTCGCCCTCGATCGGCACGTCCCAGTGGTACTTGCTCGGGTACATGGAGATCATCAAATGTGACCCAGGAAGGGTGATCTTGCGCACGTCCTTGGGCTCGATGACGATGCGCGCGTCCAGGGCGCAGATGCCGTCCGGGCGCACCTGCAGCGGGTTCACGTCCATCTCGAGGATCTCGGGAAAGTCGACGAGCAGGTAGCTCACCTTCACCAGCGCCTGCTCGAGGGCGGTCATGTCCACGGGCGCCTTGCCGCGATACCCCT
>Ga0209386_1000671_pt1 | contig 15878 bp, 15 predicted proteins | sample NGEPertwo_FD_184510 | JGI IMG/M metagenome (GOLD analysis project Ga0209386, IMG submission 184510) | Arctic peat soil microbial communities from the Barrow Environmental Observatory site, Barrow, Alaska, USA - NGEE Permafrost154B-two... | ecosystem: Environmental > Terrestrial > Soil > Wetlands...
ACAAGCTCTTTGCACGTGTTGAAGTCACTTATCGGAGATTTTTACACTATGGTCTGCATCATCGTAAGACCGTCGTTTTGGTGGCAATATTGATCTTCGCCCTTTCCAGTGCGTCGGCCTTTAGTTTGGGAGCGGAATTCATGCCCGCCACCGATGTTGGGCAATTAAGTATTAAAGCGACGTTGCCGGACGGTGCTAAGCTTCAGGATACTGAAAGCACGATCCTAAAAATAGAGGAAAAGCTTGAAGGAATCAAGGAGGTAGAATCTGTCTTTACCCAAATCGGGACCAGTGGGGGTCTTTCGATAGGAGGAGACACAGCCAATACCGGGGTTATCAATGTCCAACTAATCGATTTAAAATCCCGCAAGCGCAGCGTCGGACAAGTTGGCGATGAGATACGTTCGTTAACGAAGGACCTCGCGGGTGCCGAGATTAATGTTACTCTAACGGATACCATGTCAATGGGCTCATCCACGACTCCCATTGATATTGCAATCAAAGGGGAGGAGCTAGATCAGCTAAAAAAAATAGGAACGGAGATACAGACCACGGTTGCGTCCGTGGAAGGAACGCGTGAAGTTAAGTCGAGCATGACGGAAGGGGTTCCAGAAGTGCTCATCAAAATTGATCGTCCAAATGCTGCTCAATTTGGCTTAACTGCTGCGCAGATTTCTCAAGCTGTAAAGGGGACGATTTCCGGCACGACTGCCACGCGTTACCGCTATGAAGGAACAGAAATTGATGTGGTACTGAGTGGGGATGAGACCTTCAAAACGAGTGTGTCTAACCTAGAACAGACCCCCATTCCTACACCTTCGGGGATAACCGTACCGTTAAGTCAAGTGGCCAAGGTCACACTGGACCGGGGGCCGGTGGTGATTGACCGTACAGGACAGACCCGCGTGGTCCATGTCACAAGTCAGATCATGAACCGTGATTTAAAGAGTGTTACCACTGATATCGAAGCAAAATTGAAGGGGTATACGATCCCCGATGGGTATACCTATGAGGTGATAGGGCAGAATAAAGAACTCACGGACTCGTTTAAGGATTTGGGCCTGGCCTTAGTGCTGGCAATCCTTCTCGTGTACATGATTCTTGCCTCTCAGTTTGAATCCTTGTTGCACCCGTTCACGATCATTTTGTCGTTGCCCATGGGCTTCTCTGGTGGTATGCTGGGACTATTCATTACTGGAAAAACCTTAAGCGTGCCTTCGTTTATTGGGCTGATTCTCTTGATTGGGATTGCCGTCAGTAATGCCATCGTCTTAGTGGATTATATTAATAAACGTAGAGAACGGGGAGAGGAACGAGAAGAGGCCATTGAGAACGCTGGGCCCATTCGATTACGTCCAATTCTTATGACCGCAATCGCAACCGTACTTGGCCTTGTTCCGATGGCTTTAGGAATCGGTGAAGGTTCAGAAACAATGGCTCCGATGGCGGTGGTGGTTATTTTTGGACTCACCCTGTCCACGGTCTCAACCCTGTTGCTTGTACCTGTTATATATACAATATTTGAAGATATTAGGGATTCTAGGAAACGAAAAAGAGAAAAGAACCTCACGACACAGAACATTACTCACTCAGTATAAGGAGTGAGTAATGTTCAAGGATCCAGGTTCCTAATTTAAGGTCTTAAAGAGCGTCGAATTCGACGCTCTCATTTTAAAGGAGATGAATCTAATGGGGTCACGTGAGGAAAAGTACACCGACATAATGAAAGCTGCAATACGAGTTTTTTCTGAACATGGCTTCGATGGCGCCAAAATGGAATACATTGCCAAAGCGGCTGGAATCGGTAAAGGGACTGTTTATGAATACTTTGAAAGTAAAGAGCAATTATTTGAAGAGATTCTGAAATTCAGTTTTGAGGAATTGCGCCTTGGGTTGAAAAAGAGCATGGGACAGGGTGGAACTATTGAGGAGAAGCTCCTAAACTGCTCCCGCTATAATGCGGAATTTTTGAGCAGCCATATGGATATCGTGCAAATAGCCATGCAAGTCAATATGCTTTCCAAAGAAGTTCGTGCTCAACTTATGGCAGAACATGTGGTTATCGTTGAACATTACACCGAAATGGTCAAAGAAGCTAAGGCTAGAGGGGAGGTTCAATCCGACCTGGATGAAGAATTAGCTATCTTTTGTATTATCGGAACACTCGATGAGTTCAGTAAGCAACGGGTCTTTTGTGAACATCGCCCTTTAGGAGAAATTGATCATCAGTCTATTGTGAATGTGATGTTGAAGGGGCTGAGATAGTCTTGTAGAGTGCCTGGCTTTGAAGGTCTTTTTCTAATGGGAAACCAGGTTTGCTACTGTCTTGCATTAAACGGTAACGTTTGAGGAGGAGGTTATAGTGAGTTTCCGCAAAGTGCAGTTCATTTAGCGATAGTTCTACATATTCCGGTGCGGCGTGATCAAAGTGATTTTGGGCATATAGTATCTTGTCTTTCGCTTCTTCAATTTTCGCGATCAAGCATTCTGCCTCACTGAGCTGCGCTTCTTCCGGGGGAGAAACAGATAATAAGAAGTTCTTAAATAAAGTCTTCATAGAAATCAGCCCCACCTTACTTAATGCATTTGAATACAACAAACAGAACTAACTATCAATGGCTTAGTTAGTTGAATTATATGTACAATTATGTTGGATAGACCAGTGAAGCCATAATATATAGAACATTTAGCCAAATTATTATCATGGTGTTATAAATTCACCACGTACCAGATATCTGACCATCCAAATAAATAATTTGATCATCTGTAGGAGGAAATTGTCGATGTATAGCGAAAATAATTAGGATAGAGTGACATGTGACATGTGAAGAGGACGGATGGGATACATGACGGAAATAATGAACAAGGTAATTTTTAAACTACCACCCACTCTAGGCGTATTAAATAGTCTGCCACTTACGGATAATTTGAAAGTTATTTTAAGCCCGTTTGCTAAAGGAATTGTCATCTTAGTTGATGAAGCAGGTGGTTGGATCACCGCTAAAGTTAATAAACAAGCGACCTTTTTGAAAGGGCCGAATCTTGTAGATTTCTTAGAAGCACAGGTTTATTCTCGACTGGAGTTGTCTCATATGGAAGGCAATCATTTCAGGGTTACTCCAAGTCGGGAAACTCCTGAATCTATTCAAGAGAAGACAGCTACCCAGTTATCCTTAGGTTTTTCGACCGAAGAGCATCATACTCGGAAATCCATCAGTGCGCAGGGGAAAACAGGTCTTGATCCAGCGATGGAAAAATTGATGGAAATGATTATGCTAAAGGCAAAACAAGAACTCTTAGCAAAGCCAACAGATAAGCCATCAAAGCCGAAAAACATAAGAACAACGACAGGAAGTCAATCCCCTCAAGACAAAAATAACACTGAACACACCCGAACAGAAAAAGATAGGAAAGTGGCCCCAACAAAAAGCAGCCTAAAGGAAAAAGACAGAGCTAAAGTCCTCACTAAAAGCACCTCAGGGGCAGTGGTTAAAAAACCGCTTCAGCCGATCAGCATTCCAGTTGAGTTACCCAGTATTCCAGCCCCTCAACCAGCGATAACTTTGACGCCACTAGTCGTAAACTCGTTAGTCAACGTTGTTTTCCACACTGAGGAAGATACGCAAGTTCTCCAGAGTGTTAAGGCGGGGCAGTTTACCCCAACAACAGACTACTATCTGCGGCAGCAGGCCTTGCAGTTATCGGTAAGCCCTGGCTTTGAGACGTTAATGTCGCTACAGGCGGCTCGACTTCTCCAACCACTGGACTACCAGTTAAGGACAGTACGCCATGTCTTGATGAATTTAAGAGGTCGTGCTTTGCTGTGTGATGAAGTGGGCATGGGTAAAACCATAGAAGCAGGGCTGATCACTTTAGAATATATTCTGCGTGGTCTCGTACGCCGTGTCCTAGTCTTGTCGCCCCCTTCGCTCGTCGAACAATGGCAAGAGGAAATGCGCAGTAAGTTCAATTTGGATTTCGTCGTTTATGACAGTGCGGAGTTTAAAGCACAGCCGAATCCTTGGGCAACATTTCCCCGGATTATTGCTTCCATTGACACGGCTAAAAGGGGAAGTAAACAAGAGCAAATATTGGCGGTACCTTATGATCTAGTGATCGTCGATGAAGCGCATCATTTGAAAAAACAACGGTCCCAAGCCTATCAGTTGGTCAGTCAGCTGAAGAAAAAATATATTTTGCTCCTCACAGCCACGCCAGTAGAAAATAATCTAGAGGAGTTATTTAATCTGATCACCTTGTTATTCCCGGGTCAATTGGAGACAGCAACTTCGTTTAAACGTAAATATATCACCCGTGGAGATCCCTTAAAACCTAAGAATACGGAAACTCTTAAGCAACTGATTCGGGAAGTGATGGTTCGCAATCGGCGCAGTGACACCGGAGCCATAGCCGTGAGCCGGAGTGCGGATATGATTCGAATCGAGCTGACGTCTGAAGAACAGGCTTTTTACCGGCGCCTAACGATTTTTGTGCGCGGGTACTATAGCGCAGGAGTGGACAAGGCTCAAGTAGGGGTCCACGCCTTCGTGCTGAAGATATTGCAGCGGGAAGCCGGTAGTAGCATAGAGGCGGTCTTACCAACGCTCCATAAAATGGCAGCTAATCAGGATTACCCAGATAGTTTGCGAGGCGTCTTAGCAACCTTGGCTCGACAAGCCGGGAACGTGCCACGGCGGGCCAAAGTGGAAGCCTTGCACAAACTGCTGCCGGGAATTCAGGGTAAGGTCATTATTTTCACCGGGTTCACGGAGACCCAACGTTATCTAGTCCTCACCCTGAGAGCCGCGGGTTTGACAGTGGCAGAACTGCATAGTGGCTTGCGTCGGCAGGAAAAAGAAGACCAAGTTCGTTTATTTGCCGGAGAAGCAGATATTCTCGTGTCCACAGAAACGGGCAGTGAAGGCCGTAATCTTCAGTTTGCCAATAACATTATTAATTATGACTTGCCTTGGAATCCCATGCGCATTGAACAGCGAATTGGACGTATTCACCGCATTGGCCAGGAAAAGGACGTCCATATTTACAATTTCTCCGCGGTGGATACGATAGAAGCTCATATCTTAGAAATCCTAGATGCCAAGATCAACATGTTTCAGTTAGTCGTTGGAGAATTAGATATGATCTTAGGAGATCTGACCGAAAAACGAGATTTTGAAGATGTTATTATGGACATTTGGGCTAAATCTGACAATGATGAAGCGTTGAAATCAGAGATGGAAGAACTAGGTGATCGACTGGTGGTTGCGCGAGAACATTACTTAGCGGTGAAAGAACTGGATGACCGTCTTTTGGGCGAATTGGCTCCAGAAGAGGGGGAATAAAAGATGCAATTTGAGGAAACACCCAGTCTGGAGAAGTTTGTCTTAGATTATTTGCAACGAGCTGGAGCCTTGACTGAACAAGAGAGCTTTGCAACGTTAGAAGTCCTGCTCCCCGAGGATTTGGTGGGGCAGTTTGGTGAGGAACAGTTGCTCTTGGCCTTTGACTATGAGGTGGCCGAGGAAACTGAGGGAAGTATGTTCATCACTCATGGCAGCCCTTTTCTGGATAAAACGGTAGAAACTGTCCTCCAGAGTTATGGCCGCTTCACTCTAACGTATTGGTCAGGGCCGATCCCTGAATTACCGCGTAATTTTGAGCAAAAAGTACTTGCTAAACTGGATTTCCAGCGTTGTCGCCCACCAAAAGTCAGGTTGCATGTTGTGGAGGAATGTGTTTTTTATGGGTTCAATTTTCGTTGTACCTTTCGATCCCACGAAAAGAGTGAAGAGGTTTCGACGATCGTTTTAAATGGCAGTAGCGGTCAAGTCCAGACAGATTTCTTTCAAGCTTGGGAAAAAAACATACCGGCCAAGGAGCGGGAGTATTCCCTCCCTAAGGCGAAGTTATTGCCGTTGGAGGGTCTTTATCAGACTGCTTGCCGAAACGCGGAGCAAGCAACGCAGCTCTGGGCGGAAAAAATAATGAAAGAAGGCGCTTGGCAGAAAAAGAAAGAACTGGCTAAAATCGCGGGTTATTACGACGAATTGGCGGCAGAAATACAAAAGAAATCGATAGGGACCGCAGATCCGAAGAAAAAGGTCCGCCTAGAGCAGCAACTATCGGCAACCTTAGCAGACCGTGAACGGCGGGAAAAGGACGCTACTGAACGTTACGGGGTGGAAGTCGACATTCGTCTCGACCACGTTGTGGCTTATTATATTCCTTGCCTGTGGGTAAAACTAGAATTGGAGCACAAGGATCAAGTGCTCGCTTATACCGTGCTTTACAATCCACTCTCGGGCGAGATCGAGACGCCAGTCTGTAAGCGTTGCGGACGCCAGACAATTAGCCTAGTTCCAGAGCAAGATCATTTCATTTGTCCGGAATGTAGGGTTGGTGCAAAGAGCTACTAACAATTTAAGAGTCATTCAATGGGACAAGGCTAGATGGGTGAACAAAAAGCGTGAAAAAGGGGTGTTTGATGTTAGGCACATTCAAGAAAATAACCAGTCAGTATGCCGGTCTATTTCGCGCCATACCGCGTCGGCATGTTTACCTAATAGCCCGCTATGAGGTAAACATACCTCCTTGTCTGACGCAAAATATCCTTGGCATCTTTGACTTGTTATTTTCTTTCATATGCCTTAGTGAAAATGATATAGTTGCGTTAATAAAGAGATCACTACAATTGATTGATGAACGGCGGGCTCAAAATGGAATACATAAGCGGAGTTGTCGAGAGAATTACCTACCAAAATGAAGAGAATGGCTTTAGTGTCATCAAAATAAAAGCCAGGGGTTTTACTGACCTCGTAACGGTAGTGGGAAGCCTGGCAGCGGTGACGGTTGGATCCATCATTCAACTGAAAGGTGAATGGAAGATGGACGGCAAGTTTGGGAAGCAGTTTGCGACGCAGGATTATCGAGAAACCCTACCAGCAACGGTGGCAGGAATTCAAAAATACCTGGGTAGTGGACTCATCAAGGGCATCGGGCCAGCGTATGCCAAGCGGATTGTTGAACATTTCCAAGAAGACACCTTAAGAGTGTTGGAGGAGGAAGCCGACTATCTAGTCAAAGTTGCGGGCATCGGGCAAAAGCGAGTAGACATGATCAAAAAAGCATGGCAAGATCAAAAGGAAATTAAAAATGTCATGCTTTTCTTGCAAAGCAATGGCGTATCTACTGCCTTTGCTGTGAAAATATATAAGACCTACGGAAATGACAGTATCAAAATTGTGAAGACCAATCCCTATCGACTTGCGGATGACATCTGGGGTATCGGCTTTAAAACAGCGGATAAAATTGCTTTGCAGATGGGCTTCGAGAAAAACTCCTTTGAACGCTGCCGCTCGGGGATTGTGTATGTACTAAACGAACTTTCCAATGACGGACACTGCTATGGTACAAGGGAACAACTTCTGGAAGAGGCGGAAAAAATTCTCGAGATTGAGGCCCCACAGTTTTATGCAACGCTCGACCGAATGATCGAGGAAAAGGTCGTCATTCTTGATGGTGAGAATGCTATCTTTTTACTGCCTTTTTATCACAGCGAACTGGGAATAGCGAATAGAATAAAGGCAATTCTTTGCGAAGAAACTCTCTACCCTACCACCGATGTCGATGGAATTATAGAAATGATCCAAACGCAGTACGACATCAGCTACGACGAGGTGCAAAAGGATGCGGTGAAGACTGCTGCAGCTTCAAAATTTATGGTGCTTACAGGTGGTCCAGGAACAGGTAAAACCACCACAACTCTGGCCATTATCAAGGTGTTTCAATTACTGGGTGCGAGAGTATTACTGGCTGCACCCACGGGCAGAGCGGCCAAGAGAATGTCAGAGACCACAGGGTTAGAGGCGAAAACCATACACCGGTTACTAGAGTACAAGCCACCTGAGGGTTACAAGAAGAATGCTGAATATCCCCTGGAATGTGATGTGTTGATTATCGATGAGACGTCGATGGTCGACACCATCTTGATGTATAACCTACTAAAGGCAGTATCCAATGAAACCGCGGTCATTCTGGTGGGTGATGTTGATCAACTGCCCTCAGTAGGTGCTGGAAATGTGCTAAACGACATTATAGCCTCAGGTATCGTCAATGTCGTTCAGCTCACAAGAATCTTTCGGCAGGCCCAGGGCAGTGCCATTATCACCAACGCCCATAAAATTAATCAGGGAGACTTTCCAGACTTGAAGGGTTATCGCAATAGTGATTTCTTTTTTATAGAGGAAGAGGAGCCGACCAAGGTCGTCCAAACGATTAAGGAACTTTGCACAAAGAGACTCCCTACCTTTTACAACGTCGACTCGATCATAGACATCCAGGTGCTGTGCCCAATGCAGCGGGGAGAAACGGGGGCAGTAAACCTCAATGTGGTTTTGCAGGCGGCCCTGAATCCGGCCACCATTTCGATAAAATATGGCGGTACAGTCTACAAACTGGGCGACAAGATCATGCAGATTAAAAACAACTATGACAAGAACGTTTTTAACGGGGATATTGGTAGCATCACTAAAATTGACATCGAAGAGCGAACCCTTGTCCTGAATTTTAATGAAAATTCCGTTGATTATGATGCCACAGAGCTTGATGAAGTCGTTTTGGCTTATGCCACTACCATTCATAAGAGCCAAGGCAGTGAGTATAAGATCGTCGTGGCACCATTGACGATGCAGCACTACGTGATGTTGCAGAGAAATCTCCTTTATACCTGTGTCACTAGGGCTAAGCAGGTCTTTGTTCTAGTAGGTACAAAGAAGGCCATTAGTATGGCAGTCCGCAATAATAAAACCTCGCAGAGGAATACCCGACTGTCTGAGAGATTAGCGAAGTGTTGAGCTAAGTAAATGATCTCACAGTAGACCAGTAAAGCATAATATAGAGAGCATTTAACCAAATTATTACTATGGTGTTATAAAACTCACCTCAATTGGGAAAGACTAGAAATAGTCTAAACTTTAAGAGGTGATTTATATTTTGTTACCACACCGACGGTGTCGGAAGTACTTGGAGTTATTCCTGTGTGGAATAATGAGCTTGTTTCTGTGGCAAGCCAGTTTCTTTCCAGCTCTGGTACAAGGAAATGATAAGGTGATCGAGAAGCCAATTAAGGGGACAGTTAGAATCGCGATACCGCGTGGGGAAACTATTTGGGGTCTCGCCAAAAGCCATCACACTACGGTGGCTGAAATTGTAAAGCTCAACAAAGTAAAAAGCCCTGACAAAATCAGAGAAGGGGCATCGCTGTTGATTCCCAGCAGTGTAGTAGAAGAGAAACCTGAAACAATTGAAGATATTGTTGTGACGGATAACACAGTCAAACGGTCGGGGTGGACAAATGCTTTACAGAGACGCTTTGTCCAGGTAGGATCGATTCTCCCACGTTTGAGCAGTATCCAACTACATAAGCCAACAATTATAACCTACGAAATCTTCGTAAACAAAGAAACGCCTGAGCCGGTAGTGATAAAGACGCTCCCCGATGTTAGACTCGCAGTTGAGAAACTAACGGTGCTGGAAACGGCTCCGAAAAGAGACGACAGCCAGATTAACTCTCGTAGTTTGGGTCGCTTGGTCTCCGTAGAGGATGTGGAAATTTTGACGCGTGTCATCCATGGTGAAGCGCGAGGTGAAAACTTTGAAGGTCAAGTGGCCGTTGGAGCGGTTGTACTTAATCGCGTCAAAGATCCCCGTTTTCCTAAAACAATACGGGCTGTCGTTTACCAATCAGGTGCATTTACAGCGGTAGATGATAAGCAGATCCAGTTAGACCCCAATGATCAGTCTTACAAGGCCGCCGAAGCAGCATTATCGGGCCAAGATCCGACGAATGGAGCAATATTTTACTACAATCCACGCCTTGCCACAGACCGTTGGATCAAGGGCCGAGCCGTTGTCAAACAGATTGGAAACCATACGTTTAGCATTTAGGAGACTTGTCGAGGACTTGTGGTCCCTTCTCGCCATCCGCAAGGGCGGCAGCGTACGTCATTGTGCGCTGCCGCCCTTGCGTGCGTGTGGCCCTGCTTGGCCCTGCGTCCCTAATATCTTCGTAATTATTTATAGTTCGGCCTTAAGAATTTCTAGCACTTTGGCCAGATTTGGGACTTTCCCAGCAATTTTAACTTGTTCATTGACCACCAAGGCGGGTGTACTCATCACACCATAAGACATGATGATAGCTATATCCTCAACCTTTTCAATTTCAGCAATAATCCCTAGCTTAGCAACTGCTTCCCTAGTGATTTTCTCCATATTTGCGCATTTTGAACAACCAGTCCCTAAAATTTTAATGTTCATTACATAAAACTCCTTTTATATTAATCTTTAGTTGAACGAGTTCACTTAGACTTGTATTAAAGATGGGTTTCAGCCCATAATTGCGTTAAATAGATAGCCTACGAAAATGATCGCGACCGATATAATTCCAATGAAAATGCCAATAAGCTTGGGTTTAAGCACTTTACGAAGAATAATCATTTCAGGTAAGCTAAGTGCGGTGACTGCCATCATAAAGGCTAAAACCGTGCCCATGGCCATGCCTTTTTCCATCAACACATGGACAATGGGAATGATCCCAGCTGCATTGGAGTAAAGAGGTACTCCGATGAGCACTGCAAGAGGAACAGCTAATAGGTTATCCTTTCCAGCGTATTTGACTAGGAAATCTGCGGGTGCATAGCCATGCATTGCCCCACCGATCGCTATCCCAATAATGACATACAGCCAGACCTTCTTTAAAATGTCCACAACGTATTCCCAGGCATACGCTACCCTTTCCCCCCAAGTCAAGGTAGCTAATTCAGTTTCGCCCATTTTTATGTTGTAAACATACTCCTCAACTAGATGTTCTAGTTTGAGCTTTCCAATCACAAATCCACCGACAATGGCGACAATCAGTCCCGTTGTAATGTAAATCGCGGCAACCTGCCATCCAAACATACCCCAGAGCATAATTAGCGCAACCTCATTGACCATCGGCGAAGAGATTAAAAAAGAAAATGTAACCCCCAATGGCACCCCGGATTCTACAAAGCCAATAAAGACTGGTACTGCGGAACAGGAACAAAACGGGGTCACAATCCCCAGTAAGGCAGCCAGAATGTTTCCAACATATTCACGCTTATGGCTTAAAATTCTCTTGGTGCGTTCCGCTGGAAAAAAACTACGGATCATTGAAACTAAAAATATAATAATGGATAACATTAGAAAAATTTTGATAGTATCGTAAATAAAGAAATCAATAGCGGCACCTAAATGGCTGCTCGGCAAAAGGCCAAACAACGTGTACGCTACATAGTCAGCAAACCGTTGAAGCAAAATAATCAGTCCTTTCAAACCGGCCATCCTCTTAGTGGAGAAGGCAACTCCCTCTGAAGATTAACATCCCTGTACAGGATCTCTCTCAGCGTAATTATCAGCTATCAGCTATCAGCCATCAGTGTAATTTGGTTGAGTAAGTTCTTCGCTGCTTCACAGACCTCTTTGCTTAACGTATAGTGCATCCATTTACCATGACGGCGACTGTCAACAAGGCCCGAATCACACAATATTTTCATGTGGTGCGATAAGGTTGATTGTGCAATTTTCAGATCCGCTAAGATTTCGCAGGCACACCTCTCTTTGCTTTGTAACATTTCAATAATCATCAGCCGATTGGGATCGCTAAGTGCTTGAAATACTTTTGCTTTGTTTTCATAGCTATTTTCCATCTAGTCACCTCAAATCTATATTGCTCGATATGTAATATTGTATGCGTCATATCGAATAATGTCAATATAATTGAAGGCGAAATCAAAATTTCGTAATATTAACCGAAAATAGATTCAAGAAAATATGATAATTTCTACCTTTGATAAATGTTTCGATCCATGTGATAAATAAACACTGTCGAGTTCACACAGCGAACAAAGACAGCACCGAAGAATATAGGCTTGGGGTGGAAGTGGGTTGGATCTAATAAAAAAATTGGCGTGGCTTTGCTGTCCGTGCATCCAGGATTACGAACAGCAAAACTCGCATCAAAAACACACTTTTTTGGCTAAAAGTAGGCAAATGAAAACAGCCAAATCGTCTCTACAACTCAATTACTCATAATCAAAGGCACCCTCGCATGAGAGTGCCGCACACATCGTTTTCACGACATTAAAAACTTAATTATTTTAATTAAACATTTTTAATAGTCTCATCATGACTACCAATGTTTAAACGCCATCTTCTATATACTCAAAGGTAGCCCGAACATCCATCGTAACCGTTCCGTTATTTCATAGATTCCTTTTTTGCCCTGAACACCTTTTACTCGAAGCGAAGGATGCATTGTTGGATGACTTGTATGAAAATTTTTGAACTGGTTGTAAAAAGCGTCTTTAATGGCTTGAGGAAGTTTCTTGAAGTTGCGTTCAAAGCGTTTGGAGCGATTATAAATTTTTAAGGTCATTAATAAAGTCCTCTGCATTTTGCGGTGAAGAAACTTGTCTTTTTTTTATTTCTTCATCATTTTCCCGTTCTTCAGCCTGCCACTTGTCAGTCCAAAACCAAGCTTGATCCTTGGGCACGGTTATAACAGGTCGCAGGATCAAGGCGCCATCATCAGTAATTTCATACCTTAGCTCTTCACCTTCACCAACATTTACGTATTTAGTACATTCTTTGGGAATTGTTATCTGATTACGATTTCGGACAACAATTTTTTTATTCTTTAATTTAGAGGACATAACATGTTCCGCAGTTCTCATATTGTTAGTTATCTCCTTTTCAGAATATGCGATTATCGTATGTTCTTACATTCAGATATATTATATCCCATAGGATCAGTCTGTACGTAAAAAATTAAATATTTAATAAAATTTGGTGCCTGTCCATCGAGCTAGCTTACGTAACGTCACTTATCAGACCCAAGGCTTTATTTTAACTGCCAAGTATAAATAATTCATCTACCGTAGTGTTTAACAGTTTAGCAAGTTTCATGGCTAATTCAAGGGTAGGAGAATACTTCTCATTTTCAATTGCATTAATGGTTTGCCTTGTAACGCCAAGAGTAATTGCTATATCTTCCTGTCGAAATCCAAGTTGTTTTCTCAATCCTTTTATATTATTTTTCATCTTTCCCAAGTTTCCATTTTAAATATAATTGCATTCCCATTAAAACAATATTTTGAGATATTAAAAGAAGAAATTCAAATCCTAACTCTCTTGTTTGAATATAATCATAGATAACCCAAATTGCTAAAAATAAGATTGTATATCCATAAGCCCATTTCATCGATTTCAAACTTATACTCATTTCCATTTCATCCATTTTTCTCATAAAAATAAACACCTCTTTTAAATTATAAAAGTAACTTTCCTACTGCTAAAATAGCTATAAGACATAAAACAATGCTTTCATATAACACCCCTCTCTATGTCAAAAGTATTTGACATTATTATCATAACATCCACCCAGCAAAATGTAAAATACTTTTGACATTATTAAATTTTAATGTCAACCAAAAGCCCCCCAATCTTTACACAGGGGGGGCTTAACTTAATAATCCTAACTATAGGACCCAATGAACATATTAGTGTGAGCGAACATTATGGCACGTGCGCGAAGTAATTAGAGAATCTGTATAACAACCACTCTGTATACGTTAATTGCATAATATTAGTTATCTAGGCACTCAAGGCCTGAATGACGGTAAATTATTTATAAATAACTTACCGTCATTCTCTATTTTTTGAGATTGTAAATTGATGCGATATAGCACAGTCCGTAACCAAGAAGTGACAAGAAAACTACATTAATGAAGGTTTCAACCATGCGATCACCTCATGGATTGGGCAATTTTTATCAATGTGTCTCGATCAGAACCAGAACAAGAAACTCTGAACCAATACTTGCCGTCAGACCAGTTGACGAAAAGAGGTACTGGACTTTTTATTTCATTAGGTACCATCTCCACAATCCTTTGCCCATCGCTCTTACGAATCGTTTCCATTGGCAATTCACTGGGCTCAGACACATTTCGAAGAAGCATTAGACCGTCAAACTCGCCAACTTTCACCTTTTCTACGATATAACTTTGGTCGTCAGAGTTAACCATCGTTACGTCAGACGCACTAGTTTGCCGGATATCTAGTAATTCAGACTCTACCGTACTAACTCTACCTTTACTATCTTGGGTAAGGAATTTTTGGGTAACCCTTATTGCAACCGTTTCAGCCGATCCAAAGCGACCGACTAAAGTGGGGGTATCGCCGTTTATAGTTATTCCTTCAGGAAGGTAGGCTGGAAGTTTGATTGGAATTTTTGCGACTTGTTTAGCATGGGAAAGTGTCGTTGGCAAAAAAAGAGTTGGAGTTACTTCTGCTACCTTTTCACCGATATTTTGCACAAATGTTAGTGTAAACAGCCCGACTCCGTTTTCCAGAAACCAAGATTTATTGGCGTTTGCTAAAGCAGACGTTATTGTACTAAGGGGTATAGCAACTGCCAAAAATAGCGCGGTGGCCGCTAAACATAGCCTGCGTACATATCGACGTCTAATGCGTCTGGTTCCTTGCTTTTTTTGGATATTCTGCCACAAATCTTGCGGTACTTCAATACTGTCTACCGCTCTGTGAAGTCCCGCTCTAATAAAATTTTCAGGCATTATGGACACCTCCCAATAGTTTCATTGTGTCAGGAAAAACCTTTCGTAAACCTTCCCGACCTCTATTTAGTCGGGATTTTACAGTACCCAGCGGAATGTGTAGCGTTTTTGCAATTTCGTCTTCACTTAGGTCGGCATAGTATCGAAGTACCAGCGGAACTCGTAATTTGGTTGGAATCCTTTGTACTAATTGCCAAATCTCAATGCACTGTTCTTTACTTACAGCAGCAGTTTCTGGATTGTTCGCCGACGGTGACATTCTGTCGGGGATATTGTCCGTGGGAATTGGCCATTTTATCATCCTTCGAGTCAATCTCATTGATTCGTTAACAAGTATGCGATAAAACCATGCCCGGAATGATTCACCATCTCTAAAACTCTTAATGTTCTTGAAAGCTTTTAGGAAGGCCTCCTGGCAGACGTCCGCAGCTACATTCGGGTTTCTGACTAAAATAAGTGCTGTTCCATATGCGAACGGAACGTGTTGTTTGTACAGTTCATCAAATGCAGTTTCATCGTGACATTTGCACCTCCGAATTAGTTCCACCTCTTCACTAGGCATTTATGAACGACTCCCTCCTTATTCACAACCTCACTATTAATACCCTTTCTAAGTGTATTTGGTTCCATTGTTAAAAAAATATTTTCAAGCTTCCTCTTATCAATGTCAGTCACTTTTGCGGTATAATACGAGATGCCCACGCAAATCGGTACGGCTAATTCTGATAATATTACGATTTTGATGGCATATACAACAGGGGGGTATGACCATTGGGGAGACTATGAATGTAATAATCCAACGTCGCAAACACCTCAAAAAGTTAAATTAAACACAATTATCGAAACCTCCTCCTTCCTCGTCAGATGAGGGAGCCGTTGCTTAACATAATGTTAAGATTTTGGGGGTGAGTAGATGCAAAAAAAGCCATTGATTAAATCAATAGCTAGAGGAACATAATAATTCGGCGCAGAATACTGAACCTTATGAACATTTATTGTACTGAATCGTCTGCTGTGCAACATCTGAACCTCCATTTCTACTTTTTGTTAAGATCTCTGATCATCATTGGAAGTATAGGTACAGTTCTTACAGGTGAAAATATGATTCTTCTTATCTCGATTCGCTTTCTCAGTATGACCGCATTGAGGACATTTTTGGCTAGTGTATCTTGGATCTACCGCGATGGTCAACGAGTGGTTTAATACTGCCTTGTACTCAATCATTTG
>Ga0209386_1000672_pt1 | contig 15874 bp, 15 predicted proteins | sample NGEPertwo_FD_184510 | JGI IMG/M metagenome (GOLD analysis project Ga0209386, IMG submission 184510) | Arctic peat soil microbial communities from the Barrow Environmental Observatory site, Barrow, Alaska, USA - NGEE Permafrost154B-two... | ecosystem: Environmental > Terrestrial > Soil > Wetlands...
GAAGATCCGCTGGATCATATCGGGAATCTTGAGTATATCTTGGATGGCAGAAATAAACAGGTAACATCCACAAGAAAAGAGATGGGTGAACAAGAAGAACTTCAATATTTCAATGGACTGGGTGGATTTGGAAGCGAAGGAAGAAGTTATGTCATCAAGCTGGAAAAGAATCAGATGACTCCTGCCCCTTGGATAAATGTCATAGCCAACCCGGCTTTCGGGTTCATGGTTTCTGAAACAGGAGGGGGTTACACCTGGTGCGAAAACAGCAGAGAAAACAAACTGTCCCCTTGGTCCAATGATCCCGTGAGTGATGAACCTGGCGAAGTGCTCTACATTGGAGAGGAGTCCGGGGAATTATGGTCTATGACCCCATCGCCAATTAGAGAGGAAGAACCATATACGATTGTACATGGATTTGGTTATTCTCAATTTTCACATCAAAGCCACGGAATCTCACAAGAGCTTGTCCAATTTGTGCCAGTTTCAGGTACGGTTAAAATAAGCATGATCCACTTGCAAAATGAAAGTTCCAGGAATAGAAATTTAATTATTACGTATTATATGACACCGGTTTTGGGCGTCAGTACAACTGAAACGGCCATGCATCTGGTAAGTTCTCAAACCAGGGAAGGTACATTGATTTTAGAAAATCCATATAATAGAGAATTAAATGACAGCGTCTGTTTTATGGATGCCTCCCTTGAGGAACGCTCCATTACCGGCGATCGGAAGGAGTTTTTCGGCCGGGGAAGATTAGACTCCCCAGATGCATTAAAGAGGAGTCATCTGTCGGGGGTAACCGGCGCTGGTTACAATCCTTGTGCAGCAATGCAGATAAAAATTAGCCTAATGGCTAATGAAGCGACAGATATTGTATTTGTTATGGGGATGGCTGAAAATGTAGACGATGCTTTAAAACTTGCAGACAAGTTCAAGACCGTCCAGCAGGCAACTGAATCTTTGGCGGAAGTAAAACTTTTTTGGAACCAGAAACTCCAGACGATTGAAGTCGATACGCCTGATACGGCCATGAATATTATGCTGAACGGATGGCTTCTATATCAAGTCATTTCCTGCAGGATGTGGGCACGGGCCGGATTTTATCAGGCAGGCGGGGCTTATGGATTCAGGGACCAGCTGCAGGACACATTGTCACTGGCTGCGACAGAACCTTCTCTTGCCAGGAACCAGATATTAAAACATGCTGGTCATCAATTTGAAGAGGGAGATGTTTTGCACTGGTGGCATGAACCCACCGGAAAAGGTACCAGGACTCGAAGCTCAGACGACTATTTATGGCTGCCATATGTGACCGCCGAATATATAAAGATCACGGGAGATTTTGAAATATTAAAGAGCAAAATACCTTACCTTGAGGAAGAACTGATAAAAGAGTGTGATGATGACAGATATTGCCAGCCAAAGCTCTCGGCTGAAAGTTTCTCCCTTTATGACCATTGTATCCGTTCTGTGGAAAATGCTCTCCGATTTGGTGAGCATGGCCTGCCTTTGATTCGTGGAGGAGATTGGAACGATGGTATGAATACTGTGGGTAATGAGGGAAAGGGAGAAAGCATTTGGCTTGGCTGGATGTTGTGCACGACACTGCAAAAGGTCATACCAATCTGTCGTGAAATGGATGATGATAACCGGGCAGACAGTTACTCCATATTGATTGACAAAATAGGGAGTGCAATCGAAAAAAATGGATGGGACGGGAACTGGTATATCAGAGCCTTCTTTGATAATGGTGATCCTTTAGGATCTGCAAGCAACAATGAGTGCAAAATCGATTCGTTGGCACAGACATGGTCAGTGATTTCAGGCAAAGGCGATGCCGAAAGAGTTGCAAAAGCGATGTACTCCCTTGAGAATTATCTTGTCATGCGTGAGGAAGGACTTATTAAACTTCTGACACCTCCGTTTACTGACGGCACTTTGGAGCCCGGTTATATAAAAGGCTATCTACCTGGGGTTCGGGAAAATGGCGGGCAATATACACACGCGGCAGCCTGGGCTGTTATGGCTTTTGCCAAGCTTGGTGACGGCGATAGAGCTTCAGAATATTTCAACCTGCTTAATCCCATCAACCATACGTGTACCGACAGGGAGTATTCCATCTACAAGGTTGAACCTTATGTGATGGCTGCTGATGTCTATGGGGAGCCTCCGCACACAGGAAGAGGAGGCTGGACCTGGTACACTGGAGCTGCCGGCTGGATGTACAAAGCTGGTTTAGAAAGCATCCTTGGTTTTAATAAGCAAGGTGACAAATTGATTATAGATCCAAGCATACCTAAGAAATGGGCAGCGTATTCAATCAAGTACAAATACATGCAAACAGAATATGAAATAAAAGTAAGGAATCCACAAGGTATCAGCAAAGGAGTGATTCAGGTATCCGTGGATGGTGACCTACAGCCAGGAAATGCCATAAATCTTTTGAATGACAAGTTGACTCATCATGTTGATGTTTTGTTATAAATCATACTTAAAGTTTGTTAAAGATGGGAGAAAAAGCTTTGGATTTGTTACAGAGTATAGAGCTGAAAAGTCAGTTGAAGCGTTGAGAAAAATAATAATTTCAACGGCGAAGGTGCTTAGAGATGGAGAAGTAATTCAAATAAATTCAGTTGAACTTGTGCCTGGTGATATAATAATTTTTGAAGAAGGAGATAAGGTAACTGCCGATGCCAGACTTTTTTCGGCAAACAATCTTTACGTAGACGAGGCGATTCTCACAGGAGAATCGAACCCAATAAGCAAATATACCCAGAAAATCGAGACAGATAAAACAGGGACTCTCACAGAAAATCAGATGACAGTTCAGGAAATTTTCATTTCAGGCAAAATAGTAAATATATCAGGCGCAGGCTACGAGCCGGAGGGTATATTTATTCATAAAAATGAAGAAATTCAACCATTGAGGGATGAACAACTCAATCTTTTGTTGAAAGCGGGATTTCTTTGCTCCAACGCTAAGCTTGGTTATGAAGAGGGAACAGGATGGAGTGTAATAGGAGATCCCACTGAAGGTGCATTGATTACTGCGGCCCAAAAGGCTGGATATGACATAAATCACATGGAATTAAAAAGGTACGAACGAATTGCTGAAATCCCCTTTGATTCTGAGAGAAAATTTATGGCCGTATTAACTGGTGTTTCTGGAAAAGGAACAGAATTGTTTTTGAAGGGCGCACCCGAGGTTGTTTTCGAAATTTGCAGTAAAGTTTTAGTAAAAGATGAAGAAATAGAAATTTCAAGGGAAATGAAGCTGGAGTTTTTAAATGAAAACAAGCTTTTAGCGCAAAAGGGGCTTCGAGTCATTTGCCTGGCCTACAAAAAAAACTTAGAAAGTGATGCAGAAATTGAAAAAGAAATTGACGGCGGACTGGTATTCATAGGGCTTGCCGGTATTCTTGACCTGCCGCGCATGGATATTAAAAGAGCGGTCGAGGAGGCACAGTCAGCAGGTATTAGGATAATAATGATTACAGGCGATCAGAAGGAAACTGCAATTTCGGTTGCAAAACAGATAGGTTTAAATCCATCAGGAGAAAATGTAACCTCAGCGAGATAATGGTTATTTTCATATCCATACTTTTGGGCGTACCCAGTCCTGTAATAGCAATTCAAATTTTGTGGTTAAACCTTGTAACTGACGTATTCCCTGCATTGGCTATGGCATGGGAAACACCAGAAGGAGACATTATGAAAAGAGTGCCTCGTACGCATGGAGAACCAATTATAACAAACAGCCACAAAATAAAAATTCTCTTTCAAGGACTAATACTGACACTTGATCCACTTCTTGCGTATTTGATTTCCTATGACAAAGGATTTACGCTTGAAGAAAGTAGAACAATCGTATTTACGACCCTGGCACTTGTACAACTTTTCCATGTTTTTAACGTTCGCAAAAAAAACGGACTTGGATTTGACAAAGCACTGATTAAAAACGGGTACCTTTGGGGAGCATTTGTCATAACATTTCTACTACAGATGTTAGCGGTATACGCACCTTTTTTACAAACTGTTCTTCACACGATACCTATTACAATGGAAATGTGGTATTATGTTGGGGTGGGAACAATCGGACCGCTTATTTTTCTCCAGCTGGTGGCAGCAGTTAAAGTGGCTGTAAAAACAAGGAGAAGTTTTATTGTGAATTAGGAGGTAGGTCATTAAATGTTCAAAGAAATTAACACCCTATACTTTAGTGGAACCGGAACTACAAGGAAAGTAGTTCTATCATTGGCGAAAAGCCTGGCGGCCAAAACCGAAGAACCAGTTAAATGTAGAAATATCGACTTTTCTCTGCCAGAGGCCAGAAAACAAGCCCCATGCTTCACCGAAACTGATTTGGTAATTGTAGGCATTCCCGTTTATGCTGGCAGAGTACCTAATGTGCTTTTAAAATACCTGAATTCTGTTAAAGGGAATGGGGCGAATGCGGTTGCAGTGGTTTTATATGGCAATCGTGATTTTGATGATGCTTTGATTGAATTAAAAGACATTCTTTCAGAAAATGGATTTAAAGTTATTGCTGCGGGAGCATTTATAGGTGAGCATTCTTTTTCTAAAATTTTGGCAAAAGGACGGCCTGATGAAAGCGACATGAAAAAAGTAGAGAATTTTGCTGAAGATATTTATGCTAAAATAAACAGGAATACTGATTTTTCCGAGCTATTGGTTAACGGACAAAAGCTTTATAGGAATTATTACCAGCCTAAAGACAGATATGGCAATTCTTTTGATTTCCGGGTAATAACTCCGCAAACCAACAAGGATGATTGCATAGACTGCAAACATTGCGCTGAAATTTGCCCCATAGGTTCTATTTCGTATAGTGACACCACAGTGATGAAAGGAATATGCATTAAATGCTGTGCTTGCATTAAGGGCTGCCCTGTGGATGCAAAATATTTTGCTGATGAAAATTATCTGAAGCATCAGCGGGAGCTTGAAGAAATTTATGCTGAACGCCGGGAACCGGAAACTTTCATATAGCTCAACTTAATATCCAGGTTCAGCCATCACAAAAGTAAATCGAAGAACTGAAATCCCAAAAAAGTAAGGCATAGTCTAAATAAAATGGACTACACCTTTCTTTTTATATTGTTTTAATATTAGTCTAAAATTTTGAAATCTTCTTTGCTGGCAAAACATACCGGACAAACCCAATCGTCTGAAAGAGACTCAAAAGGTGTTCCAGGTACGACTCCACTGTCAGGATCTCCTAATTCCGGGTCGTATATGTATCCGCATAAAGTACATTCGTATTTTTTCATAAAATCCCTCCTAAAATAGACATTTACTGTTAAAATAACTTATTTTTTAATATTGTATCACTTTATACTTGACAATGCTATGAAATTTATAAGTAATTGCCAGTTTAACTCTAGCGGGAATTGGTGAAGGGACTTAATCATTGGAATGAATAGAAAGATAAACTTGTTATATTAAGAGAAATTGCAGAATGCACAGCATTGTGAACACTGCAATTTCTCTTTATTTTATGATATAATAAGGAAAATGTTTGCATTTGTTTTAATGCCATTGATTGATGCTGATTAATATATATAACTTAAAATGGGATAATATGGGGGTAAATAAAATGGACGATCAAAAAAGATTGAAGGATTATGGTATAGCCACAGTAAATGAGGCGGCTACAGTTCATGAAGGCAAAGTAAACGGCTTGATGGAACCGGCTTTTGTGGAATGCAATTTTGAAGAAGATACAATTACTCTTTCGTTCAAAATTTTAAAGTGGGAGACAAACCGAACTGGGATTCTGCATGGCGGTGTTACAGCTGCAGCATTTGACTATACCATGGGTATTCTGGCCAGATTTTATTCGGAAACGACATTCAGCCCTACTTTGAGCCTTGAAATAAAATATATCAGACCCGTCGAACTTGGAGAGACTCTTATTGTAAAGGCAAGAGCAATTTCAAAAGGGAGAAAGGTCATACATTTGACGGCGGAAGGAAATCTTCAATCTACAGGTAAGGTTGCTGCAAGCGGTGCCGCAATATTTCTTGTTACAGAAAAAAGAACTTGAGAAATTTGAACGAATAGGGTTGGCCCAGTCGCTGTCAGTTAAAACCGGTCACTGTTATTTAAAAGATTTTTCAAATAACCGCCTTCGATTTTACCCGAAGCAGAGGATGAATTTGTGCCCATGATTGTGTTGTAGTACACGATCGAAGCATGGAATTCATCTTTTTTTGTATTAACGATGGCATAAGAAGCTTTATCGGGATACTTTGGGAAACTAAGGCTGCCTGGGTTCAGCAGGTATATGCCGCCGAATTCCCCGTAAAAGGAATCATGGGTATGGCCAAAGAGAACCGCCTTGCAGTTCAGTTCCTGTGCCCTGTATAACAGATTTTGTAAAGAAAATTTTACCTTTTCCATGTGTCCGTGAACTAAAAGTATTCCTCCGAATTCTGTTTCCAATATCTTATAGTCATTTGAACTGTGAGACCCGTCCACATTACCTTTTATACTGATGACCTCAACTCCAAGCTCCTGCTCAAGAGCCAAAGCATCACTTTGGAGGTCTCCTAAGTGAATCAGGTAATCAATTCCTGTCAGGCGTTCATACACCTGCTTAACCTTGTCAATTTTCCCGTGAGTGTCACTTATTACAAAAAATTTCAATTAATCACATCCTTATATATTAAACGAGAAGGTAAGCTTAGAGTTTTTTGCACTGAGGTAACTCAGGCTTAAACTGGCTGGAAGCTTTTCTGTAAAATCAAACTTATCAAAGTCAATCAGTATATTGTTTCCATCCACATAAGCAAATGAAACTTTACCAAGCTTGACAGCAGTTTTGAGTAAAGGCCCGTTCATCAGGGCAGCTTTAAACGCAAGCTTTTGCCCCATGCTGCCAAGAGGAGTGGCAATCTCTTTGAAGGTCGCATAAAGTTTATGGCCTGTTTCATCAAACCGCAGTTCCTGAATAGTAATCTCGTAATCAACATCTACAGGTCCAAGCTGTTTTGCATTGAGTGAAGCTGTTATTTGTATATAACCATTTACGAAATCAATATTGTAGTCGTTTAATAAATCTCCAGTCTTAGACAGAAGCGCAGTTTTGAAATCTCTTGTGAACAAGGAGGATTTTAGAATCAGCAAACCTTGCTCCACATCCTCTGCTTCAAGACTATTCAACAGAATACACAATTCTTTTTTGTATGTTATTGCATCTACAGCAATTTTTTTAATGTTTATCATCTTAATATCACCTCCTGGAATTATTATATCATCGGAAGGCAGCGAAAACAAGATGGTTGCCCGTAAGGTGTTGCACATAATGTTAAAATGGTATAAAATTATTTTAGACTTACTTTTGGAGGGACAATGAAAGATCAATATGGAAGAACAATAAATTACATGCGGATATCCGTTACGGATAAATGTAATAACAGATGCAAATACTGTATGCCTCCAGAGGGTGTTGAGGATTTGGGGCACAATACAATCTTGAAATACGAGGAGATTGAGAGAATCGTTAAGGCTGCGGCAAGCTTTGGTATTACAAAATACAGGCTTACGGGCGGAGAACCATTAGTCAGAAAAGGGATCGTGAGTTTAGTAAAAAAAATGTCTGAAATCCCGGGAGTTGAAGAAATCGGGATGACAACGAACGGAATATTACTGAGCAAATATGCGCAGGAACTGAAAAAAGCAGGACTGAACCGGGTGAATATCAGCCTTGATTCTTTAAGACATTCCAGATATAAGGAAATAACAAGAGGCGGAGAATTAGATGAGGTTATTGCTGGAATCAATGCAGCTGAAAAAGCTGGATTAACACCAATAAAGATAAATGTGGTTGCCATGAAGGGGTTTAATGACGATGAAATGATGGATTTTGTGCAGTTGACGTTCCAGCACGATTATGAGATTAGATTTATTGAATTAATGCCCATCGGAACAGCCTTGGATGATTGTGAATATGGATACATTTCCTGCGAAGAGATTAAGGCGAAGCTGCCTGGAATTAAACCGATTGAACATGGCGATGGTGTTGCGGAATTATTTAAATACCGTCATGCAATCGGCAAAATAGGGTTTATTACACCGATCAGTTCATGCTTTTGCAAGGACTGCAATAAACTAAGACTGACTTCAGACGGGAAAATAAAAACGTGCCTACATTCAGAACAGGAAATAGACCTGCGTGAAGCACTTGATCAAAACACGGATGAAACTTTAGTAGAAATTATTAAAAATGCAATACTCAGCAAAGAGGAAAGGCATCACCTGGGAGAGGGAAAAGCGCCAATCGCCCGTGATATGAATAGAATTGGCGGATAATTAAGGGAGAAGCTGATGGAAATACTGACACATGTAGATGAAAATGGCAGACCAAAAATGGTCGATGTGGGAGATAAGGAAGATACGAAAAGAGTGGCTGTTGCAAAAGGGACTGTTTATATGCAAAAACCTACTCTTGCTAGAATTATTTCAGGAGGCATTAAAAAAGGAGACGTTTTATCGGTTGCACAGACGGCCGGGATTATGGCTGCAAAAAATACGGCCTATAATATCCCCATGTGTCATAACATATTTATTACAGGCGTAGAAATGAATTTTATTATAGATGAGGAGAAATCAGCAATTCATATAAAAGCGACTGCAAGCACAATTGGAAAAACGGGAATCGAGATGGAGTCATTGAGTGCGGTTACTACGGCGGCACTTACGATTTATGACATGTGCAAGGCGATTGACAGAGGTATGAGAATTACAGATATAAGACTTACGGCCAAATCTGGCGGTAAATCCGGGGATTTTAGGGAGGAATAGAAATGGCAAAGGTTTTATCAGTCAATACAAGTGAGAAAAAAGGAGTTATAAAGAATTCTGTTGGTGAGGCGAATTTTTTAGAAGGCAAAGGAATTGAAGGCGATGCGCATTGCGGCCTTGATGATATTAAGCAGGTAAGCCTTTTGGCCAATGAAAGCGTCGACAAAATGAGAGCTATGGGTTTAGAATTAACTGCTGGCGCTTTTGCGGAAAACATTACTACTGAAGGAATTGAACTGAAAACTCTTCCGATAGGGACCAGACTTCAGATTGGAGATACAATCCAAGAGGTTTCGAGGATTGGAAAAGAGTGCCACACCGGGTGTGCAATCAAGCAGCAGACAGGTACGTGCGTCATGCCGACTGAAGGAATTTTCACAAAAGTCATAAAGGGTGGCGTGGTAAAATCTGGAGATGAAATAATATTCATATAAATGGTTAAATAAAAGTAAATACTGTATACATTGTAAAATGTAATTGGCACAGATGGAAAATTAGGTTATAATAATTGAAATACCAAAAGATGGAGGGTTATATGGCAAAGGTTAAGATTACTGAAACCGTTCTTAGAGATGGGCACCAGTCCCTAATTGCAACTAGAATGACAACTGCTGAAATGGTGCCGATTTTAGAGACAATGGATAATATTGGATATAATGCATTGGAAATGTGGGGCGGGGCTAGTTATGACGCCTGCTTAAGATTTTTAGATGAGGATCCATGGGAAAGATTAAGAACTATCCGAAAAAATATCAAGAAAACAAAATTACAAATGCTTCTGAGAGGGCAGAACCTTGTCGGATATAAAAATTATGCGGATGATGTTGTAAATGAATTCGTTGATAAAGCAATCAGCAATGGGATTGATATAATCAGAATTTTTGATGCATTAAACGATACCAGAAATCTTGAGGCGGCAATTAAAGCTACAAAGAAATTCGGCGGCCATGCGCAGGGCGCTATTTCCTATACAATAAGTCCTGTCCATACGAATAAGGTTTTTATTCAGCTTGCAAAAGAAATTGAACAGATGGGAGCAGATTCAATCTGTATAAAGGATATGGCAGGGTTACTCGACCCTTACAACACATATGAGCTGGTAAAAGCAATCAAGAAGGAAATTAAAGTGCCTTTAGAATTGCACACTCATGCAACAAGCGGTCTAGGCAGTATGTCCTATATGAAAGCGATTGAAGCTGGGGCGGACATTATTGATACAGCTATTTCACCGTTTGCTGAAGGGACTTCACAACCGCCAACTGAGTCATTTGTTGCTGCACTAAAGGGAACTCAATATGATACAGGCATTGACCTGGCGCTTTTAGATAAGGTTACGGAATACTTCCTTCCAATCAGAGAAAAGTACATTGACAGTGGATTGATGGATCCAAAATTAATGGGTGTTGATATTAACACATTATTGTATCAGGTTCCTGGAGGAATGCTTTCAAATCTGGTTTCACAGTTAAAACAGGCCAACGCTATGGATAAATTTGACGAAGTGTTAAAGGAAATTCCAAGAGTGAGAGAAGACCTGGGCTATCCGCCTTTAGTGACCCCTACAAGCCAGATTGTGGGCACACAGGCAGTGCTTAATGTTTTAATGGGAGAAAGATACAAGATGGTTCCCAATGAAGTGAAAATGGTTGTAAAGGGGATGTATGGAAAGACCACGATTCCAATTAAAAAAGAAATTGTTAAAAAAATAATTGGCGACGAAGAACAAATAACCTGCAGACCAGCCGATTTAATCCCCCCAGAAATGGATGGAATCAGAAAAGAGGCAGCAAAATATATGGAACAGGAAGAGGATGCTCTTTCGATGGCCATGCTTCCAAAACCTGCTGTGGATTTCTTTAAAAGTCGGGAACAGAGAAAATATGGGATAGATTTAAGTTTGTTAAATGAAGAGGACTGTGTATATCCTGTATAAATTATTTAAATTAAGTTCGAATGTAATAAAAAAAGTGGCGATGCTGGGTTGAAACCCAACATCGCTTTTTAAATGAATTTGACTATAAAAATGTTGATAATAAATAGTGAAGGTTTGACAAGGGCAAGCTAAACATCTTCTACAATGTATGTCCCCTTATAGGCATTGATGAAGTCTAAAACCTGGGAATGAGTCAGGGTCTTTGGTATCCGCAAGCTGAGATTCAGGCATACGCCGCCAGAAATCACAGGGTTTAATTTACTGAGGCGGGACTCATATATACTAATATCCATTTCTAATATATCCTGTTGAAAACATTTGAAATTTGAAAAACTGTCAAATTCGATGTATAAATCCAAAACTCTTGAATTGGAATAAAAATATGTTTCAACTTTAGGCAGAAATGCAAGACTGATGAAAATCAGTGCTCCTGCGAAAAAGGCTCCTGAATAATATCCAATTCCCAGAGCCAGGCCAAGACAAGCGGAGGCCCAAAGACCAGCGGCTGTTGTCAGACCTTTAATTTTACTTCTTCCAGTGACAAAAATGGTTCCAACGCCAAGAAAACCGACGCCGGTTATTACCTGAGCACCCAGTCTCGCCGGATCTGTTGTACCAACGGCCATAATCTCTACGATGTACTGGTTTGTCAGCATGGCGAGGGTTGCCCCCACACATACCAATATATGTGTTCTGAATCCCGCAGGATGTCTGCTTGCGCCTCGCTCCAAACCAATAATGCCACCAAATACAGCCGCTAAAATTAACCTGAAAGCGGTTGAAAAAAAATTTAAATCATAAAAATAATCTGGTAAAGTAAACATAACATCTCCTCCGCAGGCCATTAGTGGTTTAGTTGAAATTATTATACCACAAATTCCCAATTATGTGATAAAATAAAAAATAAATAAAGGGGGTGAATTCATGTTCCGAGAAATCAGAGAGAAGATGAAGCAGCTTGAGGCGAGAAAACCTTTTGATAGAGATATTATTGAGGAAATAGAAGCATTAAACGCAGTTGATTGGGCTTATTCCTGTTTAAATCTAAATGGCAGCCAGGTTACAAAGGAAGCTGTTTCAAGAATTGTCAGCGGGCAATTTGTAATTGAGGCAACGGTTGAGGAGCACTCTTTAATTGAACGGCATGAGGACACCTTAAAGGAAGCGATTAATCTTCTCGAAATGGATAATGATTTGACAGAAAATGTCCTTAAAAGACTCTGTGGTAAATTTATGCCTGAAGGAGAATCTGAGTACAGAAGAGGGAATCCGGTGATTTTGACTTTTGGGTTTAATCCTGTTTATTCTAAAGACATACAGGAAGAAATCAGAGAATTGTTCAAGTGGCTGTACAGTGATGATGTCAGCCCTGAAATAAACCGGAATGAAATTTTAAAAGCAGCATATCTTCATAATAGATTTATTGAAATTTACCCCTTTGAAGAATTTACAGAGGAAATGGCAAGCATCGTCATGTATTATTATCTGATGCAAAGGGGATATCCACCTTTTACGATAAGATTCAGCCAGCAGGAATATTATCAATCGGTTTCTGCATATTTGAAAAAAAATGACATTGCACCTTTTTATAATTGCCTGGAAAGAAGCATCTATAATAAAATAGAGGTGCTGCTGCAAATGACGAGCCCATTATAAGCATCCGACATTGGGTTTGTGAAATAATTAACCCCTGCAATTGGTGGGTTTGTAGAAATTGGGCCTGTGGATAAGTTTTGGAAGTTGTACAACAAGCTAAGAAAAAATTAAATGAGCATACGATTGATGTGAAAATACATTTTTCGTATGCTCATTATTTTGTTCGTAAATTGTTCGGAATAAACAAGTTGCTTCTTAATCCTAATTAGTTATCCACAGGTTGCCTGTGCATAACTAAAATTCTAAATGACTGATTGCAAGGGTTCTGCAAAAACGAAGCCCAATGTCGGATGCTTATAATGGGTTTAATTGCTCGGCGACACTTTCAAAAGAAGTGGAGCCCTTCGATTTTTTTGCTTTTATGCAGGCACGGATATCGATCTTTTCATAGATGTCTTCCTCGAAGAGTGGTGAAAATTCTTTGAATTCGCTTAAGGTGAGATCCTCTATGGTTTTTCCTGCATTTACGCAATAAAGAACGATTTTGCCTATTATTTCATGGCAGTCTCTGAAGGCAAGACCTTTAGAAACCAGATAGTCGGCGGCATCAGTTGCATTCATGAAACCGGTTTTTGCCGCCTTTTCCATAATATCAGTATTCACTTTTATTGTGGCAATCATTTTCATAAAAATGTTAATTGAATTTTTAAGGGTATCACCTGCATCAAAAATTGGAAGCTTGTCCTCCTGCATGTCTTTATTGTATGCCAAAGGAAGACCCTTCATTATTGTTAATAAAGTGAATAAATCACCATAAACGCGCCCTGTTTTACCACGAATAAGTTCAGCCATATCCGGGTTTTTCTTTTGCGGCATAATGCTGCTGCCGGTGCTGAAGGCATCATCCATTTCAATAAAGTTAAACTCTGTAGAACTCCAAAGAATCAGCTCTTCGCAAAATCTGGAAAGATGCATCATCGCAATGGAACAACAGCTTAAAAACTCTATCGCAAAATCACGATCGCTTACTGCATCCATTCCATTTGAGCAAACATTCGCAAAATCAAGTTCTTTTGCCAGGAAATCTCTGTCAGTGTCATAGGTGGTTCCCGCCAGCGCTCCGGCACCCAGAGGCATATAATCAGTACGTTTGAAACAGTCTTCAAAACGTTCCTTGTCTCTTTTAAACATCTGGTAATAGGCCAGAAGATGATAAGCGAAGGTTACAGGCTGTGCCCGTTGAAGATGAGTATAGCCTGGCATTACTGTACCCTGATGCTCAACAGCCATGCCATGTAATGTTTCTTTCAAGGAATCAAGCAACCCTTCAATCTGAAGGATTTCCTCTTTTAAATAGAGCCGAATGTCAACTGCAACCTGATCATTACGACTTCTTGCCGTATGAAGTTTTTTGCCGACAGAACCAATTCGCTCTGTTAATATACTTTCGATATTCATATGAATATCTTCCTGTGAAATGGAAAACTTTATTTTGCCGGCATCAATATCCTGTAAAATATCAAGAAGAGCGCTCTCTGTCTGGAGAGCCTCTTCTTTTGTTAATATATTCTGTTTTGCAAGCATTTTACTGTGAGCGATACTGCCGGCGATATCCTGGCTATATAATCTTTGATCAAACTCAATAGAAGCATTAAATTCTTCAGCCGACGAATTCGCCGCCTTTGAGAATCTTCCTTTCCAAAGTTTGTTGCTCATCTGATCCTCCTTTTTTCTCTCTTTGCTGTTTCTGAATAGCTCGTATCTTTAAAGGCAAAGAGAATAAGTTGATAAAACCTTCTGCATCGTTCTGATTATATATTTCGTCCTTGCTGAAAGTTGCGTATTCTTCACTGTAAAGGGAATAATCCGATTTAGTTGCGACTGGAATACAATTGCCTTTATAAAGTTTGACTTTTACAACGCCAGTCATTTCTTTCTGGGTAACATCTACAAATGCGGAAAGAGCTTCTCTTAAAGGAGTGAACCACAATCCATCATACAACAGCTGGGCAAATTTAAGTGAAACTGTATTTTTATAATTCATGGTATCTCTGTCTAAGACCAACTTTTCCAAAGCTGAATGGGCTTTGTAAAGTATAGTGCCACCTGGAGTTTCATAAACGCCACGAGATTTCATTCCCACAAGTCTGTTTTCAACAATATCTATTGTGCCAACGCCATATGCACTTCCTAATTTGTTTAATGTTGTTAAAAGTTCAACAGGCCCCATTTTTTTATCATTCACAGAGACAGGAATTCCTTTTTCAAATTCCACCTCTAGATATAAGGAGGTGTCTGGTGCTTTTTCAACAGGGACACTCAAAACGAGGATGTCGTCAAGGTGTTCATTCCATGGGTTTTCAAGATTTCCGCCTTCATGACTGATATGCCATATGTTTTCATCTCTACTATATATTTTTTCTACAGTTTGAGCAATAGGAATGTTGTGATCTTTAGCATAATCAATGCATTCTTCGCGGGAGCACAGATCCCAGGTTCTCCAGGGAGCAATGATATGAATGGCAGGATTAAGTGCTTTTATGGTGGTTTCAAAACGAACCTGATCATTCCCTTTTCCTGTACATCCATGAGCTATAATCAGGGCACCTTCTTTTTCTGCGACCTCAACCAGCTTTTTTGCCATCAGGGGTCTTGCCATCGATGTGCCAAGCAAATAATCATTTTCGTAAACGGCTCCAGCTTTAAGTGTTGGCCAGATGTAATCCGTTATAAATTCTTCCTGTATATTCAATACGTACGATTTTGAAGCGCCGGTGGCATAGGCTTTCTTTTCCAAGGCGTCGTAATCTTCCCCTTGACCGGCATCGCAGCATACAGCAATGATTTCGCAATCATATTTTTCTTTTAACCATGTAAGTATTATTGAGGTGTCTAAACCTCCGGAATAAGCTAAAACTATTTTTTCTTTTGACATTTTTATTTCCTCCTTAAAACTATAATATAAGTATACAATGGAGAAATGAATAAAGCAAGACAAATATTCAAAATTATGCATAAATACTCATAAAGCGCTAACAAACATTTTATGCTTTAAAATGGTAAAATATGATATAATCAAAATATGAATAATTATATGATATGTAGACAATTAGAAAAAATTAAATTTATTGAAGCGGCGAGCATGAAAGAATATACTTCTTTCAAAGCGGGGGGTAGGGCTTCTATGCTTGTGCTACCTAAAAATAAAGATGAATTAAAAAGAGCTTTAAAGATCGTTACAAACTGCAAAAAAGAGTTCATCGTTATAGGAAATGGCTCAAATCTTTTGGTTAAGGATGGCGGATATAACGGCATAATTATTAAACTTGGTGAAGGCTTTAACCAAATCACAGTGAATAAAGAAGATAAAACCATGTTAATAGGCGCCAGTGTTTTATTGTCAAAGGTTGCCAGGGAAGCATTAGAAGCGGAATTGACAGGATTTGAATTTGCCAGCGGCATACCAGGGACAATGGGCGGTGCATTATTCATGAATGCCGGAGCTTACGGCTGGGA
>Ga0209386_1000673_pt1 | contig 15864 bp, 8 predicted proteins | sample NGEPertwo_FD_184510 | JGI IMG/M metagenome (GOLD analysis project Ga0209386, IMG submission 184510) | Arctic peat soil microbial communities from the Barrow Environmental Observatory site, Barrow, Alaska, USA - NGEE Permafrost154B-two... | ecosystem: Environmental > Terrestrial > Soil > Wetlands...
TTACTCCCAAATCCGAAAATGTCCTGATACTGGGTCGTGTATGAATCCATACCTAACTGATATTTGATCGTTAAGTCCATATCTTCAGCAAGGGGTGTAGCATACTGCAGGTAACCATTTCCAAAGAATCGGTTTGTTTCCTCGTTAAAGGTGTTGTTTTTTGCAATCCAATAAGGGTTATCGAATGTTAGCGAGCGATAATAAATTTGCGAATAGGGGTCGCCAGGAACATTTGACGGAGTTCCTTTCAGATTATAGCTCGATGGAGCTGCAAGTACGCCGGCAAGTGAACCATCATTTGCCCCGGTCAATTTATCGATATTGGTATTTATATAATTTGCAGAAAAACCAACAGAAAAATTGTCATTCAATTTTCGGTCTGCTGAAGCTTTTGCATTCCAACGTTTCATGCCCGTATTTAGAGCGATACCTTTCTGATCGGTATAGCCTATTCCAATTGCAAAATTTCCTTTTGCCTCCGCCTGACTTACATTAACACCTGTGGTTGAAGTAACACCGGTTTCATAATAATCATTCCAGTTGTTATATACTTTAGGTGCTACCCACGGATCAAGACCAGCTTTATCGAGTTGAGGTACTTTGTACAAACCTGCATGACCATTTGCATTTCCACCATAGGTGGCATCATTTGGTAATTCGGAGATTTTTGGTCCCCATGACATGGAGGATCCTGTATTTTTATCATAAATTCCGCCTGATCCCTGGGCCCAAGTTGTTTGAAAGTCGGGTGTTCGTGAAACCTGATCAAAACTTGTGGTTTGTGTTAAGGTTACTACTGATTTTCCTTTTGGTCCACCTTTACCACTTTTTGTGGTAATAATTATTACACCGTTGGAAGCTCTAAGTCCGTATAAGGCTGCTGCTGCCTGACCTTTCAAAACGTTGACGCTTTCAATATCACTTGGATTAATGTCCAGCGCTCTGTTCGAAATATCCGCACCGGTAACACTATTCCCGGTACTAAAAGAAGAGTTACTTTCAATTGGCATTCCGTCAATAACGTATAATGGTGTGTTATTGCCTGTAAATGATCTGGAGCCCCTGATAAGAATCTGTGACGAAGCCCCTGGCATTCCGCTTGATAATTTAATATCGATACCAGCAACCTTACCCTGGAGCGCTTTCGCAAGATCCGAAGTTCCGGTTTTCATTAAATCCTCTGATTTAACGTCCTGGACAGAATAACCAAGAGATTTTTTATCCCGGGTAATTCCTAAAGCAGTAACTACAACTTCATTAACCGAAATATTTTCAGATTTCAGTTTGATTGTATAATTAGTTGATCCGGTAATAGGTATTTCAACCGAAGCCATTCCCACGAATGAAATCATCATTGTTTGGGCATTTGGCGAAACTTTTAAAGTAAACTTCCCGTCCGTATCCGTGACTGTTCCAAGTGTTGTCCCTTTAATAACGACCGCAGCTCCGGGAATTGAACTTCCATCATCCGCAGAAGTCACAGTACCCGAAATGTCTCTGGTCTGTGCTAATACAACTTGCAACCCGATAAACGCGAGGAATGCAAGCAACAGCGAAATTTTCTTCATAGACATAAATTTATTGATAAAAATTAAAATAAAAACTTTCAAACTTTGAAATCTCCAAAAAACAAAATCATCCTCTTTTTAAAGAGAATGACCGAATTAATTGCCAACATTGCATAGTTGTAGTATTAAATCAACACTTCTTTTCGGTTCCAAATGAATAATTGAAAAGTTAAAATGTGTTACTACTTGCAAATATATTCAAATGTCAATATATTTCAACTTCAAAGGCAGAAAAGGAGTGCATCCCAATTTTTTTTGTATGATATAAATCATACTTGATTTGAAGCCAAAATTTCAATCTGTTTCTAATTTGATGATATACATTACAATATATTTTGATGAGAGAGAATAAAAACATTGCGTAGAATAATTCTAAATTATTAAGATAATAACAAATACTTAATTTGACTTATCCCAAAAGAACCTAACGGCTTTTCTGATTTTTGATAAATGAATTAACTAAATTCACATCTGATATCATTTGAAACGACATTCTGATTTTATTTTAACACTAAAAGTAATTGCAAAAAGAAAGCCATCCCGGTTAAGAGATGGCTTTCAAGAAGTTAATTTAACAGTAATATCTAATGAATAAGCCTATTTGAAACTTGAATCGTAGTTTTCAGGACCTTTATCCCAGAATAACCTGGTTTCGGCTTTATCTCCACCAACAGCAGCAGCTGCAGCAGTATAATTGTCGAAATTCAACGTTTGCTCAGAAACTGCAAAAGTGTAGCGCACTGGTATTCCATTGACTTCCTGAACATGCTTTGGTGATGCGATCAGCTGTGGATAGTCTAATCTTCTCCAGTTTGTCCATGCAGTAAAACCACGGAAATAATAAGCAAACCATGACTGAGTCCCGATTTTCTGGCGCCATGTACCTGTTGCAGTTGCGAAAGCTACAGCAGGTTGAGCAAGGTATGTAGCAACACTGGCATCTGATCCTCCCCAATATTTAATAGACGCCGTGATGGCATTGTTATAATGCGTCGCAGCTGAACCAGTAATAGTATATCCTCTTGAAGCCGCCTCTGCCAATAAAAACTCAGCTTCCGTGTAGTCCATAAGCACTACTTCACGTGTAGGAGTCAATTGAGCATTGTCAACGTGTGTGAAAGCGGTATAGCTGTTTGGCATTCCCTGTGCACCGCCCCGATATTCTCCATCAACCTGGGTCCACATAAAACCGGGACGTCTTGGATCGTTTACGGCATTCAATGCATCAACAAAAACACTTGTTGCGACGAAATCATATCGGCCACTTACCACCAATTCTGTATAAACAGGATTTTGATTAGGTGAGCCTGGAAGATAAGTCATTGCGAATTTATCACCAGTTGTTGGAGATGTAATGGGAACATTGAAAACATTGGGAGCAGCAGCTTCTATTGTTGTTTTTGCAAGCGCAGCTTCAGCAGTAACATCCGAAAGCATAATACCCATTCTTAGCTTAAGTGTATTTGCAAAACGAATCCACTTTGCAGTACCTGCGGCAGTTCCGCCAAATACGTTGTCATAACCGGCTCCCATTCCTGCGAAAGCGGGATCAAGTTTGGCGATGGCAGCATTTAACCGCGTAATTAAATCCTTATAGATGGTCAAACCGTCATCATATTTAGGATTGGGCTTCGTATAATCAAGTGCTTCGGTATATGGCATATTGCCAAATGTTTCAACTACGTTACTCCATGCAAAGACCGACATCACTTCAATAATTGCCAGCTGATTATCCCTTTGCTTTTGATCAATTCCTGCAAGTGGTGCCTCTGTCAACGCCCTTGCGGCATCTTTGTAATTCATAAGAACAGTTCTGTAAATAGTGTTCATATGAGTAGCCGGAATCGGCCGGGTAATCATGTCATACCGGCTTTCGTCAGGATACGTAGTTTCTGCAAAATACTGAACAAAAAGCTGCGTATTATTATTGTTTACATTAAACGTAAACATCTGGTTTAACAATGCCCTTGTTGCACCATTATAGACTGCTTCACCCGGAACAACAGTGAAATCCTTCAGGTTAGCATTCAGTTCATCCAATTTTTTACAGGATGATACCGCTATGAACACTAAGAATACTATCAATATTTTTTGCATAGCTTTTTAGTTTAGAAATTTAACTTAATATTGAAACCTAAATCGCGTGTACTTGGAAGCGAACCAATAGAATAACCCTGAACGTTGCCAGCGGCTAATCCAGATTCCGGATCGGCATAAGGTAAGTGCTTCGAAATGATCCAGAGATTAGAACCAACTGCACTAAGAACAACACCCTTTAGTCCTGTTTTGACCAACCATCTGGAAGGTAAAGTATAAGAGATAGCAACTTCTCTTAGCTTCACATATCCTGCATCGTAAACAAATGCCTTATTTGGTAGCGCAGCGTATCCCCAACCATCAGAATTTGAAGCATCAACTCTTGTTTTATTAGGTGTGCTAACACCATTTACAACATTTACGCCTTCAATTATATATCCGCCACTCTTCGAATCGTAAGATCCAGGTGTTCCAATAACTGCATCTCTGACAGGATTTCCCAGATCATTATTACCGACAGTTTCAGGATAAAGACCACTTGACATACCGTAATACATATCGAGATTGAAAATGCTTCCTCCTTTTTGTACGTCAATTAAGAAACTCAAACTGATATTTTTATAACTGAACGAGTTTTGTATGCCACCTATCCAATCAGGATTCACATTGCCTATAATTTCAGTTGCTGTTTTTGATTTAACAGGTTTTCCGTTTGCAGCATTTATGATTATATTACCACCTGCATCATAGGTATAATCTGTTCCTTTTAATACGCCGTTAGGCTGATCTAAATTTGCATTTAGGGTAACACCACCCTGGAAAGTTCCAATTAATAAATTCTTAACTCCCGGATACAATGAAAGAACTTTATTTTTGTTTTTTGCAAAGTTAACGTTGATATCCCACTTGAATGAATTCGTTTGAACCGGAACAAGATATAAAGAAACCTCAATACCTTTATTCTCAATTTCACCGGAATTAACATACGAGAAATTATAACCGGTTGTCTGACTGAGTGTAACCGCCTGAATCTGGTCTTTTGAGTTCGTTTTGTACAACGCCAAATCAAATCCCACCCTGTTTTTCAGGAATTTCATTTCCAGACCTGCTTCGATACTTTTTGTTGACTCTGGTTTTAAATCAGGATTATTCTTTGTCGAAGGAAGTGAATAACTTGGCTTATTGAAAGGGGTATTAACAGTATACTTATCCAAAAGCTGATCGTATCCTGCAAGGTTACCAACCTCAGCATAGTTTAAGCGAACCTTACCAAATGACAGCCAATCTTGTTTAAGCATTTCAGAGAAAATAAATGCCCCTGTAACAGATGGATAGTAGTATTTATTATTTGCAACTGGTAAAGAAGATGCATAATCTTGTCTGAAAGTAGCATCCAAATATAACATGCTCTTATAGCTCAAAGACGCACTGGCATACAATCCTCTTACACCTATAATTGAATTCAGTTCTACAGGAAAAATCAGCGCATTTGCACTATTCTGAAGTGAGTAAATTCCAGGAACTACTAAGCCACCATTTGTGGCACTCGTAAGTGTACTGTATTTAGTTTTTCTTTCGGTAGCGCCTAAAATTCCCTTCAGGTTAAAATCCTCACCAAAATTTTTGTTGAAGTTTAACATGAAATCATAGTTGAACTCAGTAAAATTTATATCTCTTCTTAAATAACCTGACGCAGCATTACCTGCAGACGTTCTGTTAAGTCCAAAGGTAGTAGCCAAACTGCCAACGGCTCTTCTTTCTTCCTGAAGTTCACTGTATGAATCAGCAGCAACGCGACCATAAGCATCAAGCCAGCTTGTGATTTTATAGGTAAGCGACATATTGCCAATAAACCTGTTTCTGCTATCGGTTTCATAATTCTGAAAACGTGTCCAGTATGGGTTATCCCAATAAATAGGATTTCCTGAAAGTGCAGGACCATAATTCCACGAAATATTTCGCTGCGTTTTATCATAAATGGCCTTTTGGTCCATTAGATCGGTGTTTGTTTCCCACCACTGGCGCATACCTGACATGATGTTGTCATTATAGCCGGTTGAGTTACGTCCTATTGCTGACTGATTGGTGTAGTTAGCTGACATGGCGGCTGTAAGTTTATCTGTAACTTTCCAGGTACCATTTACAAGAAAATTATTCTTCTTCAAAGAACTGTTGGGCATTAAGCCCTTCGTATCATAATTGGTATACGATAATCTCGCAGAACCTTTATCTGTTGAATTATCAATAGATATCGAATTTGTAGCTGTGAAAGGTTTTTCAAAAAAGGTAATAGGACCATTCTTCGCAGCCGTCCAAGGTTTAGGTTGGCCATACGATGGTGATTCCTTATCAACAGAATACCATCCATAAACGGGATGTCCATCGAATTTCGCTCCGTATGAAGCATCTTCTGTCATTGGTACCCAATCGTACATTGCACCTGTATTGCCACCAGTGGCATTTCTGCTTTCGAACCACGCATCGCCATCCGGACCGTAATACTGACCATATCCAGCACCATACTGATCCTGGTAAGTTGGGAAGGTTGATTTGTCAATCGAACTAAACGCGATATTGCTATTGATTGTTACGCCAATACCTTTATTACCCTTTGTTCCCTTTTTAGTTACAATCATGATAACACCACCTGAGGCACGCGAACCGTACAATGCAGTTGCGGCAGAACCTTTCAACACGTTGATTGATTCAATGTCATCGGGATTAATATCCGAAGCAGCATTTCCATAGTCATATCCAACTCCACCAGTATTTTGGCCGGTTGCACTACCAATCTGATTATTAATTGGAACGCCATCAACAACGTAAAGAACCTGGTTGCTATTCGTCAATGATTTACTACCACGTAATATAACATTGGTAGATCCACCCATGTTCGTGTTCTTTTTGATTTGAACACCAGATATCTTACCAGATAAAGAGTTCATGAAGTTATTGCTTTTGACAGCACCCATGTTATCGGCTTTAACTTCCTGACTTGCATAACCAAGCGATTTCTTTTCACGGGCAATACCTAATGCAGTAACAACAACTTCATCAACAGCTAAACGCTCAGAAGTCAATTTTACATTAACAGTTGATTGATTACCAATTGGAACTTCCTGTGATTGCATCCCCACAAATGTAACCATCAGCGCTTTAGCTGTGGCAGGAATTTTCAGTGAAAATTTTCCATCCATATCCGTAACTGTCCCAAGTGTTGTCCCCTTGACGATTACAGAAGCTCCAGGAATGGAACTGCCATCATCACCAGAAGTCACAGTCCCAGAGATGTTCCTGGTCTGTGCTAAAACAACTTGCAATCCTATGAACGCCAGAAAAGCAAGCAAAAGCGAAATTTTCTTCATAGATTAAATTTTAATGTTAAAAAAATAAAATTAATAGTGATAGAAATAATTAACAAAATAATTGCAGATTAAGTTTCATGACCATTTTGAATGACCAGATCCCTTTATCTTTCAGAAGTTGCCCCGCCAGGCGCCTTTTAAAAGCTTAAAGCGTGAATATATTTCAATCTGTTAATTTAAACCACGAAATTGTTAAAAATTGTTATTCGGTGCAAATATATTTAAAGAAAAATATTCTGCAATGGGTATGAAACAGTATGAAAATACGTTAACATTTTATTAATGTGACTTTTGTCATGTTTGAGCAGGCTGGTCTTTTGGGAAGACGCTGTATTTAATTAACTATTAGCTTAATAGTCGACGGTATTTTTTTAAAATGAGGCTTACGTAGAATGATTAAAAATTATTTATAAAATTTCAATTAATTGATGAAGATCTGAAATTATTGCAGTTTTTACGCTTTTATTATTATTTATTGGTGAATTGATGTTGAAAATAGGGGGTGTGCTTGCTAAAACATCAGAAATATTTTGATTTAAGGGTATAAAAAAATGGCCCATCCAATCCTTTTGATCAATATTGGGGTTAAAATAGATCTGATCGATCCCAAAATTCATTGCACCTACGATATCTGCGTCCCATGAGTCTCCGATCATCAGTGAGCTATTTTTAGGGGCATTCATCGACTTAATGGCATATTCGAAGATCTCTTTCTTTGGTTTTTGTGCCCCAATCTCTTCCGAAATGAATATTTTCCGAAAGTATTTAGATAATTCCGATTTTAGAATTTTATCATATTGAACTTCTTTGAATCCGTTTGTTATAATAGCTACGTCGTAACGGCCATGCAGAAAATCGAGTACTTTGCGGGCTCCTTCCACCAGTTTTGTTTGTAATGGCATTTCGGACAGATATTTAGAATTTACAAGCGCACCTCCTATGCTCAGGGGGGTGCCATTCTTCTGAAACGCTTCTTCAAAACGTTGAATACTTAATATCTTTTTGGATATCAAACCTTTTCGGTAAAGGTCCCATAAGCTATCGTTGACTTCACAGTAGATCTTAAAAAAGGCATCATATGAGCCAATCTGATCCAATAATTGCAATTTATCCAATGCAACATACAGGGCATCGAATGAATTGGAATTAAAATCCCAGATTGTATTGTCCAGATCGAAAAACAGGTGGGTGTATTTTTTTTTTCGCATTAGTCGTAATTAAAATTGCGTAATAGGTTTGGATGCTTTCTCACTACAAAGTCGCATTAAGGATCGCACAAAGTCACACAAAGTACTAAAGAATAACCCGTTTAATGCCATTTTTAAGATGCATGACATTAAAATTGGCCAATAACCCTAACTTGCATCCGGAGAATTTTAAATAAGTGATTATTTGAGACATATGAATATCTGCCAAAGATTCAACTGATTTTATCTCGACAATTATCCTATGTTTAACCATTAAATCAATTCGATAACCGACATTGAGTTTTACCTCCTTATAAATTAGAGGCATTGGAACTTGCTTTTCAACATATAAACCAGATTGTGTGAGCTCATAATATAAGAATTCCTGATATGAACTTTCGAGTAAGCCCGGGCCTAATGCGGTATGAACCTGAAAAGAACAATCTAAAACTGTTTTAAAAATTCCTTCTATATACATAAATGTTGCAATTTTCCTTTGTGAAACTTTGCGACCTACTTTGTGCTACTTAGTGGTGAAAAAAAACCTTTTATTTTCACTGCAAATTCGCTTATTCGTCCTTCTCTTCCTTATCACTCAGTTTTGGATCGGGTTTACCTTCCAAAACGATCACAATTTCCCCTTTAATAGTTTTAGATTGAAAGTGAAGCAATACTTCGGCAACTGTACCACGGAAATTTTCTTCAAAGAGTTTGGAGATTTCACGTGATACTGATACTCTTCTCTCGGGTCCAAAATATTCGGCAAACTGTTCGAGTGCTTTAACAAGGCGATAAGGTGATTCGTAAAAGATTATCGTTCGGGTTTCGTCTGCTAATTCCTTTAGTTTCTTTTGCCTCCCTTTCTTTTGAGGCAAAAATCCTTCGAAACAAAACCGGTCGCTGGGAAATCCTGAATTGACAAGGGCCGGGACAAAAGCTGTTGCGCCGGGAAGACATTCAACTTCAACACCCATATTAAGGCAGGTTCTCGTTAGCAGAAACCCGGGGTCGGATATTGATGGAGTCCCTGCATCGGATATAAGTGCAATGTTGTTTCCTGCAAGTATTTGCTCCGCAATGTGTTCTACCGTTCGGTGCTCATTGAATTTATGGTGCGATGAGAGGCGTGTTGCAATATTATAGTGTTTCAGTAAAACTGCCGAAGTTCGCGTATCTTCTGCCAAAATAAGATCCACTTCCTTTAAAATTCGTATTGCCCGTAATGTAATGTCTTCAAGGTTCCCAATAGGGGTTGGTACCAGGTATAATTTTCCCATCACCTAATTTGTAAAGCGGCGCTTAACCAGGACCAGAAATTTCTGACTGGCCTCAGTTTTGTTCCATTTAAAATTCATTTTTAAATAACTGACTGCATCTTGTATCGTGGCCAGGCTGTCAAGAGCCGCAACTGTATTTTCGAACTTTGCACTACTATTGGCAAATAATTCACGGATAAAGAGAAACCGGTCATTGATGCCGATACCATCCCAAATACTATTGATCGGAATTATTTTATATTCGGTTTCATCTTTTTCGGATGAGAGGATGTCATTTACCATTTGATGCGATTCACCCAACGTTTCATTCAACGTTTTCTTTACTTCTTTAAACTCATCGGCAAGTATTTCCTCTTTTTGATCCAAATTTTCAGGAACAGCCACTATTTCAATGGTGTCAGAAGTTTCTGTTTCAGAGATTATCAGATCGTCAGGTACTTCAAGTTCAATTCCGATTGGTTCATGGGTTGTCGCTGATATGGCCTTTTCAGGTTCAACCTCGGCCGGAAGGTTGTCAATAACCTCTTCCTCAATAACAACCTGACTTGCAGGCACAAAATCGCCTGATTCTGCCGGTTCAGTCAAATCAGCAAGGTGGTCACCAACTTCTTCTTTTTCTTCTTCTTCAACAACCGGACTTACTGGTTCAATATCAACTGATTCTGTAGGCTCAACCAACGCTGTAAAGTGGCCGTCAGCGAGCGGGGCATTAGGTTCAACTTCAGATAATTCTTTGGTATTTTGTTGGCTCTCAATTTTCAATGCTGCTCCCTGAACTTCTTCAACAGGAATAAAATCGTGCAGATCAGTTATAAGAATAGTTTTCTGCCCATCAGCAATGTCTTCTTTGGCAACCGGTTCAAAAGGCTCTTTTTCTGAATGAAAATATGCCTGAATTTCCCCTTTTTGTTCTTCTGAAGGTTCAATTACAGTCGGAATACTTTCGTGCTGAGCTGCAATTTTATGGAGTAATTCAAGTTCTCTTAATAATGCCTTCGCCCGAACGAGCGCCAATTCAACTTCATCTGACGCAGGCAGCGATTCGAATAAAAAATCGCATGTAATGCCCTCAAGATGTGCAATATCTTCTTTGATTAGCTTCAATAGTGTTTTTGCTTCCATCGTTCTTATTTTTTCGCAGCTAAAAATACGAAAAACCAAATGATAAAGGTTATTTTTGTTCTATGTTTATCGAAAGTAATCTCCCAAACAGCCGTAAACGCGGATGGATCGAAGTGATCGCTGGATCAATGTTCTCAGGGAAAACCGAAGAGTTGATCCGAAGGTTGAGGCGTGCTGAAATCGCGCGTCAAAAAGTTGAAATATTCAAACCCAGTATCGATGTCCGTTATTCATCAACCGACGTAGTTTCGCATGACGAAAATACCATTCGTTCGACAGCAGTCGATAATTCTGCGACAATCTTGTTGTTAGCTGGAAATGTTGATGTTGTAGGCATAGATGAAGCCCAATTCTTTGATGTTGGTCTGATCGATGTCTGCAATAAATTGTCAGACATGGGGATACGGGTAGTCGTTGCCGGCCTTGATATGGATTTCAGAGGAAAACCTTTCGGGCCAATGCCCGGATTAATGGCTTGCGCAGAATATGTCACAAAGGTTCATGCTATTTGTATGCGTTGTGGATACCTGGCCCATTTCAGTCACCGGCTTTCGGATGCTGAAAAATTAGTTGTTTTGGGCGAAAAGGGGGCTTATGAACCTCTTTGCCGTGAATGTTTTTTTGATTTGGGCCTTGCTTCCTGTTGAAAAAAAAGGTTTTAGAATGGTTTGTAAGAATCATAAATCAAAGCTTTTGGCTGTTGGTGACCTGCAACTGGCTATTCGCCAGCCTTCTCATGAAGCTGAATCAAACAAATACTGAATTAATAGACAGACAATATATGACTGCTGAATATTGTCTTCAGGTTGCCAGTTGCTCTTAGGAAGGAATATTTTTTAATCCGGAAAATAGTTTTAGATCTGCATAATATGATTTCATATTCGCTTAAAGAGATTGTTGCAATTATAGGTGGCCAGGTAACCGGCCCGGATAATGCAACCGATCAACCAATCAGATTTTTATCATTTGATTCACGTACCATCCTTTCAGGCAAAGAAACCCTTTTCTTCGCTTTGAAAAGTGAACGGAATGACGGTCACCGCTTTATTGAGGATGCGATAGCACTGGAAGTGAATTCATTTGTTGTTGAAGATTTACCGGCAACAACCTCTTTGAATGCCTTAGCTCAGTTTATTGTCGTGAAAGATCCATTGGCTGCACTTCAAAAACTGGCGGCTTTTCATCGTCAACGATTTACTTATCCAGTCGTCGGAATCACAGGAAGCAATGGTAAAACTATCGTAAAAGAGTGGCTTAGTGAGCTATTGAGTCCTGAATTAAAAATTGTCAGAAGTCCGCGTAGTTATAATTCTCAGATTGGAAATCCGCTTTCTGTCTGGTTGATGGATCATCGGTTCGATCTTGCCATTTTTGAAGCCGGAATATCAAAGCCGGGTGAAATGGAAAGGCTCGAAGCGATTTTAAAACCTGATCATGGAATTTTCACCCACCTGGGGAAAGCGCACCTCGAGAATTTTATTTCGATTGAAGAATTGGTTGATGAGAAGATCCGATTATACATAAATAGTACACTCATTGTATATTGTAAAGATTTTGAATTACTGCATCAGGCAATTGGGAAAGCCATATTCAATAATAGTCCGCGACTTTTTAGTTGGTCTGCAAATGACCATTCCGCGGATTTGTTGATTACCAATAAAGCGAAGAACAATGAATCTACGCTTATTGAGGGCCTATTCCAGTCCGCAAAGATCTCCATCACCATTCCATTCACCGATGATGCCAGTATCGAAAATGCAATTCATTGCTGGGCGTATTTACTGGCAACAAATAGTAAACCCCAATCTTTAAAAGACAAGTTTTTAAAGATTACCCCCGTTGCGATGAGGCTTGAATTGAAAAAGGGAATAAATGGTTGCACAGTTATTAACGATTCGTACAATTCCGATACCGCATCTCTTGTAAATGCATTGGATTTTCTTGATCAACAAACAGACAACCGGAAAAAACGCTGTACGGTAATTATTTCGGATATTCTCCAATCGGGTGAAAACCCGGATATTCTGTATCGCGAGGTTGCTGATTACATTCAAATGCGTCATATTGATCGGCTCATCGGGATCGGACCTGAAATTAGCCGCTTTGGTTCTATGTTTTTCACCAACGAAAAACTCTTTTTCCCATCTTCTGATGAGTTTCTGCTTCATTTTAAGGAAGGCGACTTCAATCACGAAGTAATTCTGTTGAAAGGTGCGCGGCAATTCCGTTTCGACAGAATTTCAGCAGTACTTCAGCAGAAGGCCCACCAGACAGTGATGGAAATTGATCTTGACGCGATGGTTTATAACCTTAACTTTTATCGCGAGAAGCTGAGTCCGACCACCAAAGTGATGGCGATGGTTAAAGCTTTTTCGTATGGAACCGGATCGGTGGAGGTTGCGAATGCACTGCAATACAGACGAATCGATTATCTTGCTGTTGCCATTGCTGACGAAGGTATCGAACTGAGGAATAATGGAATTGAGGTTCCTATCCTTGTGATGAATCCTGAGGAGCATGGTTTTGATTCAATGATTGAGAACCGGCTCGAGCCAAATATTTACCGCTTCGAACTGCTTCAAAAATTTGATGAAGCCTTAAACCGAAATGCAGTCAGCAATTTCCCCGTTCACTTGAAGGTTGACACAGGAATGAAACGGCTTGGTTTCGATCATCCAGAGGCGATGATTAAAGTGGCGGAATTTATCCGGAATAATGACACCATGTATATTCGTTCGGTGTTCTCTCACCTGGCAGTAAGTGACGATCCAGGTAATGACCGGTTTACACAATTGCAGTTCGAGAGATTCAGGGAATATTGTGACATTATCACAAACCAGTTTGATTATAAGATTTTAAGACATATCTTGAATTCATCGGGGATTGAGCGTTTCCCGGAAATGGAATTGGATATGGTTCGGCTTGGAATTGGCCTTTATGGTGTAAGTTCAGTTTGCCAGAATGAATTACGCAATGTCGCCACTCTTAAAACCACTATTTCCCAAATAAGAACGGTTGAAGCGGGTGATACAATTGGTTATGGAAGAAGAGGCGTGGCTAACACACCACTAAGAATCGCAATTTTGCCAATCGGTTATGCTGATGGATTCAACAAACGATTGAGCAATGGGGTGGGGAAGGTATTGATCGGTGGATTAAAAGCTCCGGTTATCGGAACCATCTGCATGGATATGTGTATGGTGGATGTTACCGGGATCGTTGCTCACGAAGGTGACCGGGCAATTATTTTTGGAGAAGATCTGCCCGTAAGTGAGGTGGCTGAAACCTTGGGTACAATCTCCTATGAAATTCTTACCTCTATTGGACAGCGGGTTAAACGAATTTATTTTAAGGAGTGAAAAGGCCTTGGTCTTTGTTTTCAAGGGTACTAAGTGCCATCCAAATATAGTTTTTTGTATAAAATGTTTTCCACTAAAATAGGAGAGCCTGCGCCAGCATTCCAGTCAACTCCTGACTTACAGGTACCACACCAATAAACCTTTTCAAAAAAGCAGAGCACTTTTTCAATATCGCCGGACTAAATAAAATAGTTCTTTCTTTGTGTGCATTCAGTACATTGGGAATGAGAATGAATTGATTTTGTATTTACATTTCTGGGGTTTTCCAAACATAAAAAAAATTGTCAGATTAGATTTAACTGGGATCAAAAAACCCGGATTGTTTATAAATAGCCATACACTAAATATAGCATAATAGTTTCGCAAAATGGAAATGCTGGAAAAATGAAACTACTGTTGAGGATATCCGTATTAGTTAATTGACCAACTACACTTATTTTAAGCCCATATGGTCGAATATTGGTGAAGACATTCATCCTTAAAATGGGGATTTTAGACAACTGTCTCAAATAAACTTATGAAAAATATTCATAAATGGATTGGAAAAGAAAAAGGACTAAGCGTTAAGTTTGGTTTATTATCCTTATTTTTCTTGTGTTTAGCTGGACCATCGATGGGACAGGTGTGCACCTTTACACCTGCCAATGCTTTAGCCTGTTATGGAAGTAGTTCATTTAATCTTTTCTATTCATCAGCTGGAGAGTTTGATCATTACACACTTACAGTAGGGGCTATTGCTATGCCGGGTTTCTCGGCTGTTACCGGTGTTTATTTGGCTGGTTCTCCCATAACCATATCTATACCAAATTCTGTTGCTGCCGGTACTTATGATTTCAACATCTTGGTCTCCAGTTCAGCAGGTTGTGTTCCTTCCAGTTCATCTTTCACATTAACTATTGACCCACTAACTGTGATCGCATCCGCCACTGCAGCGGCCAATCCTATTTGTGCGAATGAAACAACAGATCTGACCGCCAATGGCGTGCCAGAGAAAAATGTCATCGTAAACTGGTGGACAGCACCGGGTGGAACGGGAACAAACCTTGGCACAGGACTTACCTTAACCAATAGAGGTCCAGGTACTTATTTTGCAAGGGTGACCGGCGATTGCGGATCAGCAGTCGAAGCCAGTGTAACGGTCACCTCTAAAGTGGATGTAGCGATCACTTCCGCTACAGCAGCGGTCAGTTCAGTTTGTCCGGGAGGCACAACAACCCTGACCGCCAATGGTGTAACAGGAACAGGCGCCATTGTAACCTGGTGGACAGCACCGGGTGGAACGGGAACAAACCTTGGCACAGGCCTGACATTAACCAATAGTGGTCCCGGAACTTATTATGCAAGGGTAACGGGTGAATGCGGATCAGCAGTCGAAGCCAGCATAACAGTCACTTCCAACGAAGGTTTATCAATCACCACTGCTACAGCAGCGGCCTATCCGATCTGTTCGAATGCAATCACCACCCTGACAGCCAATGGGGTGGCAGGAGCAAATGCTGTTGTGACCTGGTGGACAGCACCGGGCGGTACGGGAACAAACCTTGGCACAGGCCTTACCTTAGCCAATATAGGTCCAGGTACTTATTATGCAAGGGTAACCGGCGATTGCGGATCGCCTGTCGAAGCCAGTGTGACGGTCACCTCCAAAGTGGATGTAGCGATCACTTCCGTTACTGCAAGTGCCACTTCTGTTTGCCCGGGAGTCACAACGACCCTGACCGCCAACGGTGTGGCGGGAACAAATGCTGTTGTGACCTGGTGGACAACTTCGGGCGGTACGGGAACAAACCTTGGCACAGGACTAACAATAAATAGAGGTCCAGGTATTTATTATGCAAGGGTAACCGGTGATTGCGGAACGGCGGTCGAAACCAGTATAACGGTCACCTCTAAAGTGGATGTAGCGATCACTTCCGCTACTGCAAGTGCCACTTCTGTTTGCCCGGGAG
>Ga0209386_1000674_pt1 | contig 15829 bp, 12 predicted proteins | sample NGEPertwo_FD_184510 | JGI IMG/M metagenome (GOLD analysis project Ga0209386, IMG submission 184510) | Arctic peat soil microbial communities from the Barrow Environmental Observatory site, Barrow, Alaska, USA - NGEE Permafrost154B-two... | ecosystem: Environmental > Terrestrial > Soil > Wetlands...
AGCTCACGATCAAAAACGAAGTTATAACCGAACATGTCTGTTCGTGCCCTTATGATATGGGTCCGGTATGTAAACATGTAGTTGCTGTTATTTTTCAACTTCTGCAAAACGATTTAGACCTGAAAGCTAAAAGAAAAAAGAATGACGGAACTGAAAAGAAAACCCCAAAAAAGAAAACCATTACAGAACAGGTCGATGAAATGCTTGAAAAGCTTTCGCACAGCGACTTGAAAATGTATGTAAAAGAACAATGCGAAAAGGATCGCTCTTTTCGCCAGCTTTTTTTTGCCAGTTTTGCCTATTTAGTGATACCCGACTCGAAGGAGCTTTATACCAATCAAATTCAGTCAATCTTAAAAGCTGCGGCTGGCCGTCATGGATATATCGAATATTCCGAATCGGGTGCTGTTAGTAGCGCTGTTTATGCGATGGTGGAGCGCGCAGAACAGTTTGTCGAATCTTCAAATTACCGGACAGCCCTATATATTGCCTGTGCAGTACTCGAGGAGATGAGTAAGGCGTTGGAATATGTCGATGACAGTAATGGTGATTTTAGCGGATGTGCTGACACCGCTGTTGAGGTTTTAAATAGCCTGGCAGAAAATTCTTTGCCTGAAGACTTTCGGATTGAACTATTAAATTATTGTTTGAAGTCTTTTAAATCAGAGATCTTTAAAAGCTACGACTGGCATTTTTCGATGTTGAGTATCAGTACAATGTTAGTAAAAACCCCCGAAGAAATTAAGCTTATTCATGAACTAATCGATCGTATTCAACCTTCAGGGAATGATTGGGATTGGAACTATGATAAGGCACGCCAAATAAAACTGGAATTAATCAGAAATACCGAAGATGAAGATGAGGTAAACGCTTATCTGGAGCAAAACATCGATAATGGAAATTTCAGAAAGGAGTTAATCGAAGAAGCCATTTCGAATAAAGATTATCAGAAAGCAATTTCAATCGCCGAAGATGGTATTGTTCACGATGATAAAAACAAACCTGGTCTTGCTGACGATTGGCGCAATTATTTACTCAAGGTTTATACAATTATAAACGACACAGCGAATATTATAAAATTAGCACGTCATCTATTCATTTATTCCCGACATGAGTCAGGTGGCTTTTTCGCATTATTGAAAAAACACGTTAAGAAGGATGAGTGGTCTGATTATGTGAATCAATTAGTTCAAAGTATAACCAATCGCGATCGGCGTGTAGATTATTCATCTATTGCACAAATTTATATTTGGGAAGAGAGCTGGGATCGGTTATTTGAAGTTGTGAAGAAAAATGGCTCGCTTCCCTGGTTAGATACATATGGTCAATATTTATCCAATGATTACGCAAACGAAATCTCCGATATGTATCAGCAAGCCGTACTTGACTATATGGAGGATAATATGGGAAGAGGTCATTACCAGACTGCTTGTCGTTATTTGCGTAAAATGATAAAAATGGGTGCACGCGACAAGGCAAATAATGCAATACAGCAACTTAAAACATTATATCCCAAGCGTAAAGCGTTGATGGAAGAGTTACAAAAAGTATAGTGCTAATTTTTTATCGTTGGGTAGATTCAAAAAATATTAATTTGACTTTGAAATATTGAAGTGAACCGATGCATTTTGAAAAAGACATTAAAATAGAAATTTGTAAAAATGAATAAAGCAATGAAGAAAGAAACGGAATCGGAAGGTTATTGCATTTATTGCAACAAATTGTTTTCGAAGAAAGAAATGGGCAAACACCTTGCAGTACATCTCAAAGGAATGGAAAAGGCTGTAAATGAAAGTTCCGAAGTTAATTATTGCCACATCGAAGTTGAATCGGACGAAATGTTTTTACATTTATTGGTAAAAGGCGATGCCAAAATGAAAGCAATCGATAATTTTTTAAGAGACATTTGGCTCGACTGCTGCGGACACCTGAGCGCCTTTTGTCATAAAGATTTTTAAGGTGTCAATGTCACATTTGGTAGAAGATGTGATGAAGCCGCGCATAAAAATCTTTCACGATTACGATTTTGGCTCAACAACAAGGGTGTTTCTGAAAGGGTTGAATCAATACAAACTGAATGGAAAAGAGAAAGTAATACTGCTTTCGCGTAACGAACTTATAAAAATACCCTGCTCAATTTGCAAAAAGGCGCCAGCAGCCTACTTATGCACTGAATGTTTCAATGATGATGATGATTTTTCCTTTTTTTGCAAGAAATGTTCGGAATTGCACGAAACTGAATGCGAAGCTTATACAGATTACAGTCAAATGCTGGTTGTGAATTCGCCCCGTATGGGCGTCTGTGGTTATGAAGGTGGAAGAATAGACCTTGGAAGAGATGGTAACAGTTAATAAATGAGTATTTTGTTCTTGAATTACAGAATTATCAGATGTGCAGCCTTAAGTAATTGATAAGATATAATATCGTATCTTTCAATCAAAGGTTAAAGATAAATATTTGTCTGCGGTGGAAATAATTGCGGTCTGGAGTGGTAGTGTATTAGATTGTTATATTCATAATGCGACATTTTATTGTTCTCATTACTTATGCTTTTCATATCTCTGAACATTAAAATATTCCTTCGTTTTTCTTGTTGTACAGCGTGGTAATTTCTTCATGGAACAGTGCAAAATGATGTTCCAGAACGTTGTCCAGATAACTGAACAGAGAGAGTTCATTACCGCCTATGACCCGCACGATTTTCAGGATGCGGTCATGGTACTATTTTCGGATGTAAACCGTTTTTCCTTCCCTTGCTGTGATACCGCCTGCCTCGCGGATAAACAGGCTTTCGTAGTCCTGTGACTTTCCCCGGCGACGGCGGTTTTCTTCTTTCAGGGATTCCGGGTTGTCACCCGGTTTCTGACTGGAGGCGATGGGTTCTGTGTTTTCCATTGATGGTATTTCCGGTTGCAGTGCCGGTTGTATGTTTTTACCTTCTTTGGCATCTTTCACCATTTGCAGGTGGTCGGTTGTGCGGAACGAATGGATGATGCTTTCCGCGTCAATACTATCCAGGTTTACTTCATTCTTTTTCTTTGCCATAGCCCTGTTATTTGATCCGTTCGAGAATTTCACAGGTGAGTGCATCGAGGTTGCTGCCCTTAACCAGCGATTTATCGGCTGGAAAGAGCGTGGAACGGAACAGTGCTTTGTGCTGGGAAGCCTGTTCACGGCGGAACCGTTTGCTGTCTGGCAGAAAAGTCTTCAGTACCTGCAATTGCAGGTCATCGATTATCTGTTCATACACCTGGTAGAGTTCTGTCTTTTCACGACCATCCACCATGTTCCATAGCAGGCACAGCCCTTTGATTTTTGCCTTTCCGGTGGTGATAAGTTGTTGGTTCAACACTACGGCAAAGCGCAGGGTACTTTCCAGTACCACCCGGTCGGCGCTGACGGGCGAAAAGATATAGTCCATCCGGGAAAGGGTGCGGATAACATCGGCATTGTTCACCGTTCCGGGCAAGTCAAAGAAAATAAAATCGAACTCGCCGGTTTCTGCCAGTTGCGAAGCTACCTGAACCGCATCTTCCGGCGTACTGCTTACCACCGGGTAAGCTTTTCGTCCCAGTGAGGTAAACTGCCGGTAAGCCATGAGCTTATAATGTTCATCTTCCATGACTGTTTTCAGGTCTCGCTCCCGCATTTCCACGATGCTGTATTGCGGGTAGTCGCAATCGACCACGGCCACATTGAACCCTTTCACATAGTGCAGGTAACTCGCTACCAATACGGTCAGCGTTGTTTTCCCGACACCTCCTTTTTGTGTGGAGAATGCCACATACTTACTTTCTTTTTTCATTTTTTGAACTTTTAATGGTTTGTATATTTCTATCTGCATATCTTTTCATGTATGTGCCTGCATAAGGACTTACCTGCTTAGCTACGGACTTATCTGCTTGGCTACCTAAGTACCTGCTTGCTTACATTTGTCCGCAGGGATGTAAGTTGGTACGGAAATACGTTGGGATGTAGGTACGTTGGTGTGTTGTTACATCCTTACGTTTGTCCGTTTTTACTTATTTCCGTACATCGGTTTATCCGTATCGTTCTACCTGTGTGCATGGGCAGGTATTTCCGTTTGTCTGTCCCTGTATCTGTGCATAAATAAGACCGTATTGTCGTACCTGCAAACATCCCTACGTGTGTACCGACGTTGCAAATAAACGGCTTTCAGACAGCCTGTTTTTACATTTCAAGGACTTGACGATAAGTGGCACCGATTTGATCATTTGTGGCATAATACGCTATTGCGTTAGTGTTTGGCTGGCCCATTACCTTTGTGCCGGGAAGCATCCTGAGCATTGAAAATGCCATTATCCGTTCAGGCATCTTTTATGATCTGCCAGTAAAAGGCAGATTTTATTTGCTTCGGGCAAATAGCAAGCTGTGTTTCGGGTTACCCGAAACCATTCCGGTAACCCGGAACTGCTTGCCCCGCTGGGGGGTAAAGCAACCTCCGAAGTCGGTTGCTTTTAGAAAGATTAAAGACAGGTTTAAACCTTGCGCCGGATGCCTTACTGTAAATATCAATGAAATGAAAGAGGAAAAGAAGACATCCAGTAAGCGGGGAAAAGGCGGGCGCCCTCAGGAGGACGATCCCGCTACAAATTGTGTAATGGTACGTTTTACCAATGTGGAGAACGCACAATTCCTGACCTTGTTCGAGCAATCGGGTATGCACGCCAAAGCGCTTTTTATCAAGGCACGGGTATTCGATCAGACGTTCCGCGTAGTAAAAACAGACCGGGCAGCACTCGAATACGTGACCAAACTGACATCATTATATGCCCAGTACCGGGCCGTGGGTGTCAATTATAACCAAGTAGTAAAGGAGCTCCATTCACATTTTTCTGAGAAAAAAACGCTGGCTTTGCTGTATAAACTGGAGAGTATTACAAAGGAACTGGTGTTACTTAGCGAGCAAATTGTAAAGCTTTCTCAGGATTTTAAAGAAAAGTTTATGATGAAATAAATCGAGCAACAATCACCAACTATCAATCACCAATTGAAAAATGATAGCCAAAATAAACACCGGGAATAGCCTTTACGGGGCATTGGCTTACAACCAGGAAAAGGTAGACGAAGGATTGGGAAAAGTCCTTGCCACGAACCTTGTTTGTGAGCCGATAGATGGACACTTCAGCGTACAGGGATGTGCTGCGGATTTTGCCCGCTGGATGCCATCGCCGGAACATTTACCCACTAAAAAGCCAGTCATACATATCTCGCTTAACCCACATCCCAACGATAAACTAACCGACAACCAACTGGCGGCAATCGGGTGTGAGTATCTGGAGCAGTTGGGATACGGCAGTCAACCATACCTTATTTTCAAGCATGAGGATATCGGGCGCGAGCACATTCACATTGTTTCCCTTCGGGTGGACTGTGACGGTAAACTGATAAAAAATAGTTTCGAGCATAAACGCAGTAAGGAGATTACCGAACTGTTGGAACAGAAATATGGATTGATTTCGGCACAGGGGCAAAAGCAACCGGAACTATGGCAACTTACACAGGTAGATCCGGCGAAAGGCAACCTGAAAAAGCAAATTTCAGCCGTGATAAAACCGTTGGTGAATAACTATAAGTTCCAAACATTGGGCGAGTACCGGGCTTTACTTTCGCTGTATAATATCGGATTGGAAGAAGTCAAAGGAGAAGTAAGGGGAAAACCGTACCGTGGATTGGTGTATTCAGCATTGGACAAGGATGGGAATAAAGTCGGCACACCGCTTAAATCCTCACTGTTTGCTAAGTCGGTTGGTTATGACGGGTTGGAAAAACAGATGGTGAAATCCGGAGAACAGATAAAACAGCAAGGCCTCAGGGAACACACACGGACGATAGTTATAGGTGCTGTGAATACCGCCGCTAGTGAAAGCGAGTTACGGGCAAAATTGCGGGTAGTAAACATTGATCTGGTATTACGCCGAAACGATCAGAGGCGTATTTATGGGGTTACCTTTATCGACCACAAAGACCGCTGTGTATTTAATGGCTCCCGCCTTGGGAAAGAGTTTTCTGCCAATGTGTTTAATGATCGTTTCGGCGGGCCGCAACATGTGCCTGCCGATTTGCAGAAAACAGTACAGCCGAACGATACCTCCCAAATTGAAAAAACAACCGCCTCTGACATCGGTGATGCAGTGAGCGGCCTGTTTGCTTTTCTGTCTCCTGAACCTGTAAGTATTTCTGATGATAACAACCGTCCAATGAAGAAGAAACAAAAGAAGAAACGGAGGTATGGGAGGCAGGATGGAAGTTCCTCACTAATTAATTAACGGCTCACCAGCCATTTCTGTAGGTTTTTAGCTGACTACTAGCGGTGCCGTCTACGATTATATACTGTTATGTATTTTCTTTATATGTTCAACTATATCTTGTAATTAAATTTGAATTTGAATAAGTCCTAAGCTTCGTACTTTCCCATCAGGACCAACTGCTTTAATGTTTTTGAGGGTAAGAATACCACCGCTTTCCAATTTGTCAATATCCGATAACTGTTTAGCATTGAAATGTGAACCATTTGCATTTACCGATCCAAATACCGTTAGCATGGTGAATGAAGCTATATTAAAGTTTGCTTTTATTAATTCGTCTTGTCCGTAGCTGGCAATCAGCGAAACACCATCGCCTTTCAATAATTGCTTGGATAGGGGAGCATCTTGAACCAATCTCGTTATACCTCTTCCATCGGTATATCGAAGGTAAGATTTCGGATCGGGCAAGTATTTTACCCGATAGGAACCTCCACCCATTGGCAGGTCTTTTCCATCAATCTTGGCATATACTGCAATATTAATTTCTCCATCCTGGTTAACACGAATACTAAATTTTCCACCAACTTTTTGAACTGTACCTCCAGCCACACGTGCAGATACGTTTTCGGCAGCCACACCGGGAACCGAAATACTGAATTTATTGTCAATTCCACGATATACAACGTTCATATCTTCATTAGAAATAGTTGCCGATTGTTCTCCAACAACATAATCACTTTTAAACGGATAGCTTCTTATGGCCCCATCGTTTCCAATAAGTTTAATTTGACCGGAATAAGCAAACAATCCGGGTTTAGTGCAATTGACTTCATAAAGGCCATTAGGGATTAAGGAGCTACCCACAAAATATTCCGGGGTTTTGAGGGAGTCGACAGCCGAAAGCACAAATTGAGCGCTGTATCGGCCACCTTTTATCACGTAACGAGTATTAGCTATCACAAAAGCAGTAATTTTATTTGCACGAAAATCCATGCCATCGTTTTTAGCTTTTAAATATTGAAATATTTCAGTTTCCGAAGCGCGAATATCATTCTGAAATTTGGTAAGAATTGTAACAACTGCGGAAACAGGCATCATTTCGAACATAGCTAATACCCATGGCTTACCGTCCAAAGTTTTACCGGTAGCAAAAATGTCTTGATACATTTTTTGTTTTGCAGGATTATCCGCGGATAAATCAAATAAAAATTTTCTATAATCTTCAATTTTTTGTTTTAAAATTTTTCCGTTTCCTCTTGTGATGGCATACTCACTGGGGGCATCAGTATTATCCTTGGCTAATATTTGATTAACATAAGCGCTATCATTGGCATTTCTTTTGTCGGTCATTTTAACAATTTGACTTTTAAATCCTTCTATATATTTAAATAAATCATTAGATTTTTTCTTCACCAAGTTAGCCTTATCATAACTTTCCCCTACAATGTCGGGATTTTTATTATACAAATACTGGATTTCGGCATACAACGACTTATTTCGAGCCTCAGAGGATTCAATGGTTGTATGTAAACTATTATCCACCATTGTAAAACCATCTAAGACACTGCTTGATACATTCAGCGCTAACATAGCCGTTAATACCAAATACATCATACCTATCATTTTTTGTCTGGTCGTTTCGGGACAATTTTTTGCTCCACTCATTGAAATTATCTTTATAATTTTTCAAACAGTAAAATTCCTGAATAATTAACTCAAAACTTTCTATTTCGATTGGAGTTTCCTTACTTCTGACTGGTCAACAACAGTAACAAATCCGGTTATACCAAGCTGAACCATACCAGCTGTAGCCTCCTTCTTAGTCAGATATTTCCCGGTAACATACTTAAAATAACCATCCTTCTCAAAATACCATACATCATCAGTTAACTTGAACTTTTTCTTATAATATGCAGGTTCGATATAAGATTTCGATGCCGCAAGCTGAATAGTGTATATCATTCCCTTTTCCGTGGAAACAATTGCTTTTTCGTTGGGAACAATTTCCTTTTCCGTGGGAACAATTGCTTTTTCGATAGGAATAATTTCCTTTTCGATAGGAGTTTCCTTTTCGACTGGAACAATTTCTTTTTCGTTGGGAACAATTTCCTTTTCGATTGGAATAATTGTTTTTTTGATTGGAACAATTTCTTTTTCGTTAGGAACAATTTCCTTTTCGATTGGAGTTTCTTTTACTTCTGACTGGTCAACAACAGTAACAAATCCGTTTATACCAAGCTGAACCATACCAGCCTTAGCCGCCTCCTTAGTCAGATATTTCCCGGTAACATACTTAAAATAACCATCCTTCTCAAAATACCATACATCATCAGTTAACTTGAACTTTTTCTTATAATATGCAGGATCGATATAAGATTTCGATGCTGTAAGCTGAATAGTGTATATCATTCCCTTTTCGTTGGGAACAATTTCCTTTTCCGTGGGAACAAATGTTTTTTCGTTGGGGACAATCGTTTTTTCCTTAGGGACAATTGCTTTTCCGTTTGGAGTTTTCTTTACTTTTAACGGGTCAACAACAGTAATAAATCCGGGTATACCAAGTTGAACCATATCAGCCATTGCCTCCTCCTCATTTATATATTTCCCGGTAACATATTTAAAATCCCCATCCTTCTCGAAATACCATACATCATCAGTTAAATTTAACCTTTTCTTATAATATGCAGGATCAATATAATAATTCGATGCTGCAAGCTGAATAGTATATATCATTCCCTTTTCGTTGGGAACAATTGCTTTTTCGATTGGAATAAATGTTTTTCCGTTGGGAACAATTGCTTTTTCGTTTGGAACAAATGGTTTTTCGTTGAGAACAATTGCTTTTTCGATTGGAACAAATGGTTTTTCGATTGGCTTTTCATTTATTTTATTTCTACTCAGCACAAAATCAATACCTGCTACGATATCACCCTCTTTCAGTGTTTTGATCGTGAATTCTATTTGTGGCGGATCCGCCGTAAAATTCAAATTGTTCAATTGCCCGGTGTCAACGCGGGCAAGGTATTCTCCCGGCTCAAATCCCAGGTAATAAATATATCCGTCGGATTCAGAAAGTGTCTTCGCAACCATTTCAGAACTGTTTTTTTTGTAAAAATTCACCAGTATCCTTCCAATTCCTTCCAGTAAGCTGTCGGTTTTCAGATAAGCCATACCGCTAACCTCACCTACAGCAACAACAGGAATATTAATGCGTTTGAACTGGTTGGGATCAATTAACACCTGATACACTTTCTTTTTAAACCGCCAGGCAATATTTCCCAAATCATTATCGTCAAATTCAACCTTATAGCTGGTAAACGCGTTAAGATCAGGAATTCGCACGATTGAATCCTTCTTGCTGAAAATTGCGTGGCCCCCGGATACTCTGACTGAGTTTAACTTCACCAGGTGTTCACCCTTATCGAAAACGCCATTATTATTCAGATCAAGAAAAGGATAAATCGATATTCCACCTTTTCCCATGGAGGAATGACTGCTGGTTTGAATGTTATTATTGCCACTCCCAAATGCCAGACTGCCCTGGGCACTCTCCGAAGTATAAATATTGCCATTGTTATGCACCGCAGAAATATTCGTTCTGGCAAAAGACAAATCGTATTTGAAGTTTAAACTAAACAGATTATCATTATTCGAAATAGTTCTTCTGTACGAAATTGAAAAACTTCCTTTTCGAATGCTTTTCTCAACAGCTGCATTACACGTTATAAGTTTGTTTTCATTTGCATTGTACTGAGCCGATGATCGTATCTGAAATCCCTTTTTCAGCCTGTACGATAAGGATAAATCGGAAATCACATTGGGCTGTCTTTGATCATTCCAATTGACCTGCGTCGATGAATTGGCACTGAATTGTTTGTAATAGGCCGAAAGCATGACATTGCCCCGGTTGTAGGAAGTGGTTTTATAAACGAGTTGTGTATAATCCAGTTTGGCAAATCCACTTAACTTTTTAATCCTGAACGGCAGGGATAACTTTACTTTTCGTTCCTCAGGAGCATTAAAGATCGTGATAAGTTGTCCTGCTACGTATTTCGTATAATCAATTTCAAGCAAGGTATTATTCCCGAAATAATAATTCAGCAGGCCCCTGGTTTTCACTCCATGAGCATATTCCATATTGAGTATCAATTTGCTAAACGGCTGTATGGTAATCTTCGCGTAAGGAATATATGGGAAATCAGGGATAGACGACAAATATTCCAATCCACCACCCAGCGTGATAAACCGATTGACACCATAGTTAAATTCACCTTTTCCAAAGCGGCTTGAACTGCTGTCCTGCACGATACCTCCCGATAGACTGTAATCAAATTCGTTTTTAGGGATGATGGTATAAGGCACATTCATGGTGCGTTCCTCTGTACGTTCCTCACCCACCATGCCATAAAATTTCAATTTCAGGGTGGTATAACCGTATACTATCGGAACTTTAAACACATACAACCCCGATGCATCAGCCTTTGCATAATCAACCAATATATCATTGACATAAAGCTCAACACTCCAGTTGGGTTCTGTATGGTCCTGAATGGTATAATATCCCCTTGCCTTTCTTACAGTAGTAGGAGAATTTCGAATGACGGCACCTACGACCGGAGCTTTTAGGTAGGAGATCGATTGACTGGAGATCTTTCCCACTTGTGCCTGTTTAATAAACTTTTTATCGTTGTCGACCCAATGCCAGAGGTATCGCAACTGACGTTCATCAAATTTGTACTGATCGGAATAATTTACAGATACGTCTGCCTCGCCGAAAAGAAATTCGGTGCCGATTCCTAATCCAAACTGATTTACAGTTTGTCCAGTCCCGGCTTGGGAAGAGGCTGCCTGCCAGTCCAGCGTTCCAAATTTTAATAAATGATAATTTCTTTTCACGATGGTATCGGCTAATACTTCACCATTTAACTTCGCGATATTTTTGCGCATTTTCTCAATGCGCATCTGTTTAAATATCGGCAATTCAAAATCCGATTTTACAATGATAGTCAGGGCCCTGAAATTAAAAGTCAATATGATTCCAAATGCCTGAGCAAATAAGGATGATTCCAGGTAAAGAGCTCCTGTTTCTTTTAACAGTCCGGTTTTCGTGGAAATTAGTTTGTCGCCAACTTCGATTTTTAATGTATTGTAGTTGATGGAATAATTCCGGTTTTCATTTCTTATAAATCCGTTAAGAATATCTCTGTTTTGTCCGACAACACAAGGAATACTGAGCGATTTGAATAAATTTTCAATATTTACATAGAGTAGTCCATCATTGCCATAAATAGCGTCTACATAAAAATTGCTGTACCCTTCAGCGATAACATGTACAGGAAACTCATCGAAGGCAAACGAGGAGACTTCTTCTCCCTCAGTGAGAGTGACTGGTGCTGCCTTTACTTCTAATGAAGATAAAACACCTAACAGCAATATGCCAATAAAACAAGAAAGTAAAACGGAACACCTGACATGCACAATTCGCATACAGCATTTAACTTTGCTGATGAAAATACGCCTTCCCATCAACTACTCCATATTAATGGTTACATCGAAACTCCCGGTATATGTGCCAGCGATAGCTGCGTCTGGTATATGAAGCGTACCGCCCATATTCACTGGCGTAATAAAGTTACAATCGCTGATTGTTGTAAATACCGATCCGCTAATCCCTTTTTCGGTAGGACCAAGATCGAGTGTAAGCTCCCCTCCATTGCTGCCGGTTAGGATCGTTGTGGCATTAAAAGTGAGACTGACACTTCCGCCCGGACAATTCATGATCTCAAAAATGGCAGGCTGAGCAACCGGCGACAACGATAAAAGTATCAGATTACCCGTTGATGTTCGGCTTCCATCAAGTCCTACAGTAACGGTTCCGCCTGCACCAGTGAGGCAAATGGTACCAAAATGAAGTGTCTGCGTATTGGTGATGCTTACCTGGGCAAACGAAAAGTGGACACACAAAAATAAAATTGTTGTTACAAACAACAATTTCAATAAACGGTTATGTATGTTCAATGCTTTCATTGCCTTTCCTTATTGTTCTTCGTGAGTGCCCAAAATGAATACAGCCGAAAAGAACTAGTGTTGTGTTAAGCATCTAGTGTCGGGAAGTCATTCAGAACTTGTTTCGGAATCTGTTGTTTATGACTGAGATGCTGAAATAAATTCAGCATGACGATCTCTATTTCAAGCTTAACACGACACTAGTTAATATCCAGCTCTCCCTCGGCGTAAACGACAGGTTTTTTAGTTTTCCCCTTGCTAATGTATTGCACTTTCAATTTTCCATTTCCCAATGGGATTCCGGAAGTATTATTTAATTTTACCTCCATATATCGTTTATTAATGCACGTATAAACACCAACACCTGCTGCAGTGCAGACCGGATAAGGCTTACCTTTATCCGGAACATATACAACCATAATATCACCATATAAAGAGATGTTGCCTGTCCGGTGTATGGTGAATGTCAGGTTTTGTCTGGCATTCGGTTGGGTATTCAGTTTGAAATCGCTCAGTGCTGCGCTTACACTGACAGCCCCCGTGCGAATGATAATCGGAATACTCATGCCGAATACAGGTATTAACTGGACGCTTAATATAGTTGAATCCCGATCTGAATCATCCATACCCAGCGGCGTGTAGTTTTTTTCTGATCTGAAATAGAGATGTGAACGATATTCGCCTGCTACCATGTCTGGTTTACGCCGGTACTGCAATGCAACAACCTGGGCTTCTCCCGGAGCCAGGGTCACCTGACGGGGAAATATCCGCAGATAAGGATCGGAAAACATTTGCCCCGAATCGGCATCCACAATATTGACAAAACTTCCATTTTCATTCATTCGCTTTTGAACAAACGAGATGGAATAGATGGCGGTATCTTTCCCCATGTTTGCTAAATTGAGTTCTTCCTTTTGCTTATTGCCCTCAAATACCACTCGATGTGGGGTAATCAGTAAATCGCCCTGGGCAAAAGCCGGAAAGCTGTACCCCGAGAATGCAATGAACATGACTAAAAAAATTCTCCTTATCATACCTTTTTTTCTTGATTATACCGATAACAGAAAAAACCTAAAAAAAAAGGGAATACCCCTATTCCGGACATTCCCCTTTCTTAGCAAGTTAAAATCAATTGTAATCAACAGTTACAGGGAAATCTCCTGCATAAATTCCACCAATTTGTCCAATCACTAAATTTAATGTAGCACCAAGAGTAAAATTATCAGTACCAGTGGCACTAAGTGTACTAGTAATTGCGTCAATAGTTTCCACATTAAAACGGGCTGTAAATGCGTCAACGGTCATGAGTGCTACTCCTCCTTTTTCAGTTAATATAGCTGATTCAGGCAATGTGAGAGCATAAGTTTCACTGTAAGTACCCGTTACGTGGTAAGCTGCATTTGTAGCAGGATCTGAAGTTACTAAGGCAGCTTCAACACCAGCGGTAAACACGCGATCAGTTGTGCTAGAAGGAAGCGTAACAGTACCAGCAGCTGCTGTTGATAACAGCGTTATACTACCAAAATGCAAAGGAGCATCTTGTCCAATAGTCATTGGAACAATAAGTACTGCCCCAGCTGGAGTAGCGTCTATTGTCGCAGATGTGCCTTGAGCCATCACTGTGTTTGAAAAACCTGCCATCAGAAGGATAGCTGCAAAAATTGTAAATGTTTTTTTCATGTTGTAAATTTAAAGTGGTATAAATAAAATTTGGTACAAAAGTAGCATTGCATGAGGGACAAAACCATAGCCTAAGCGCTGAAACCTGCTTCATTATTGCGGATTTTGAAGGTAGTTATTACTGAATAGCTGGGAATAAATCCTGATGTGGGTGAAGAAAAAAAGCGAGATGTGTCTTCACTTATTCTGACAAACATGTTCAAAAAAGCTGATAATCAATTAGGGGATACTTACACCATGCTTTAAAAATGCTGATTCATCCTATTTTCGAGTGGACTGTTTTTTTAGCCATTGGATTAATTATCAGCACAATAAATTCTGCTTCGTCAACAATGAGAAGTACAGATAAGAATTGAATGTCAGAAATTTAGTATGACTATCCTAATCCTACGATGCCTTTTTTGATGGCATACTTTATTAAATCGGCAGTCGATTTGAGGTTTAGTTTTTCGAGGATATGTTGTTTGTGTGTACCAACCGTTTTTACACTGATAAAAAGTATATCAGAAATTTCGCGGGTCGATTTTCCTTCAGCCTTAAGTTTTAAAATTTCAGATTCTCTTTCTGATAGTTCCGGGCTGTTGTCGCAAACTTTTTCTTCCTTGCTCAGATAATCCCGGATCAATACTTCGGTAATTTTGTTGCTTAAATATTTTTTGCCCTGATAAACCGTGTTTACGCCTTGGATCAATTGGTCGTAAGTACAATTTTTACACAGATAACCATACGCTCCGGCTTCTAATGCTTCTTTGATGTAGTGTTTGTCGGCGTGCATCGAAAGCACCAGAACCCTGGTCTCCGGCAGTTCCTTGTGCAAAATCCGGATGGCATCTACCCCGTTTATGACAGGCAAACTTAAATCCATAATAACAATGTCGGGTTTTAGGTTTTTAGCCTTTTCAATTGCTTCCTGTCCGTTTTCAGCCTGGCCAACAATTTCGATTTGCGGTGAAGCTGAAAGCAGGTTCGCAATTCCTTCCCTGAATAATTGATGGTCATCTGCAATTAATATTCGTATAGACATTGTTATCAGTTTTATATTGGAACAGTCGCAATAATTTCGGTACCTTTCGATGGCTGTGACTTAATCAGCAGAGAACCTTGAAGGGAATCGAGCCTTTCCTTAATGCTAAACAAGCCAAATCCTCCCAAATCTGACAGGTTCATGCCTTGACTGAAATCAAAGCCGTTTCCGTCATCAATTACCATGATAGTGATATTTTTTAGATTTTTTTGGATTTCCACTTTTATCAAATCGGCGCCAGAGTGTTTAATTGCATTATTAAGCAGTTCGCATACTATACGAAAGAGTAACACTTTAATATCAGTTCCAAGTCCTATCGAATTTTCGTAAGACTGGAACACTGTAACGACACCAAATTTCTTTTCAACCTGTTCCAGTTTCCATTTGATTGCGGCAATCAGGCCAAGCTCATATAAAATTGGAGGGCTTAAATCATAAACCAATTCCCTCGTCTCTCCAATGGCTTCGCGCAAGAGTTCGGATGACTCTTCCAGCGTTTTTTTTACAGCGGGCGGCAGTTCCCCCCTTGCTATGGCCGAAAGTTTGATAGATGCGATCGAGATTGTTTGTCCCAGGCCGTCATGCAGGTATTCGGCGATTTTTCTTCTCTCCTTCTCTTCAGCAACTGTTAGTTCATAGTAAAGGTTTTTCAGTTTCTTCTGGTACTCATTGATTTTTTCCAGATGCTTTTTGTTGGCTTCTTCTGCTTCTCTTCGCCTGGTAATATCATGGTTCACACCAATGTATCCGGCAAAATTGTTATTACCATCCAGAATAGGGAAGCCGCTGATTGTCAACCATACTTTTTCGCCATTTTTATGCGAACACAGAATTTCGTTCTCCGTGAAG
>Ga0209386_1000675_pt1 | contig 15817 bp, 8 predicted proteins | sample NGEPertwo_FD_184510 | JGI IMG/M metagenome (GOLD analysis project Ga0209386, IMG submission 184510) | Arctic peat soil microbial communities from the Barrow Environmental Observatory site, Barrow, Alaska, USA - NGEE Permafrost154B-two... | ecosystem: Environmental > Terrestrial > Soil > Wetlands...
CCATTCCCCTTATACATTAGAGGAAAGAGAAGAAGCGGGCATACCGGACGGTTTAATAAGACTGGCAGTTGGTCTTGAAAATGTTGAAGATATTATTGCTGATTTGGACCAGGCTCTTCGTTCTATTACTAAATAGGATGATAAGTTTTGAAAAAGGGGTAAGAATATAGTTGTAAGACATGTAATACCAATATACAATATTAATGATAGATGGATGAGGTAAATATAATGTCAAACAGAATCCCGAATGAAATCAAAGATCCAAATGTTAAGAAGAATATAAAGAAGCCAGGCAACCGGAAAAAAATAATCATCGTATTGCTTATTCTTTTTATTCTTCTTTTGTTTATTTTGGCGGCTGGATTTGCGGTTCTGAAATATTTGATCAGCACAACCCCAGAAATAGACCCAAGCAACATTTATGCCCAATTGGCCCGAACATCTGTGATTTATGATAATCAGGGACAAATCATCCAAAATATAGATTCAAACGAAAACCGAACCAATGTATCTTTTGAAAAAATGCCGAAGAATCTGGTGAATGCCGTTATTTCCATTGAAGACAAGACTTTTTATGAACATCATGGATTTAACTATGTTCGCCTGATGGGGGCGGTTGTTGACAGCATAACAGGGAAGAACAGAATAAGCGGCACGAGCACCATTACACAGCAGCTAGCACGTAATCTTTATCTGACCAATGAACGTACCCTGATCCGGAAGTTTCGCGAAGCGTATTACACTGTTAAACTTGAAAAGGCGCTCAGTAAAGATCAAATTATGGAAGCCTATCTGAACACCATCTACCTTGGTTTTAATTCCTATGGCGTTCAGACCGCCTCCCAGTCATATTTCTCCAAGAATGTGGAAGATCTGACGTTAGAGGAATGTGCGACCCTGGCCGCTATTCCTAAGAACCCGTCAGGATATGCTCCGCTTAAACGCTTCAAGTCTGTTAATATTACCAGCGATGATCCAAATATCATTTCAAGGTCAAATACCTATACGATTACTTATAACGATCGTTTCGTGGAAAGACAGCATCAGGTTCTGGACTTAATGCTGGAACAGAAAATGATTTCTCAGGATGAACATGATCAGGCATATTCAGTCGATATGAAAACACTTATGAAGCCAGGTGAAACTGCTAATATGGACATTTACTCTTATTTTTCCGATTATCTTCTAAAACAGGTAAGGAAAGATTTAATGGAAAAGTTGAACATAGACGAATTTACTGCAGCGGATATGCTGCAAAGTGGAGGTCTGAAGATTTACAGCACAATAGATGTGAACATGCAAAAAATCGCAGCGGTGGAATTCGAGAAAAACAGAAATTTCCCAGGGGTCACCGGCCTCGATAAAGATCGCAGAGGCAATGTCCTTGATTCTAAAGGAAATATCATACTGTATAATTTCTCCAATTATTTTGACCCCGATGGAAACTTCCTGCTTACACCTTCAGAATATGGGGTCGGCAGCGATGGAAGCCTGATCATATTTGGAGGGAAACGACTGAATTTTTATAAGACAGAATCGGCAGGTGTTACGGACTACACCATAGAGTTTAAAAATCTTTATCATGTTGAAAGCGGTGTTTTTTACGTCATCAACGGCGGCAATATCATCATTGATTCAAAATATAAGGAAAAAACTGAAGAAGGGAATTTAATCATCAGCAAATCCTTCTTTCAGGACAATCCTGATTTCTTCAAGTTTAGTGAAAACGGGATGTATATCGAGGCCTCTCAGTACACGCTGAGCCAGATGGCTGTCCAGCCACAGGCAGCAATGGTGATTACGGACTGGAAGACAGGTGAAATCAAAGCCATGATGGGCGGAAGAAATTTGACTGGAAGCCGATTATACAACAGAGCAACCAGTACCCGCCAGCCGGGTTCTTCAATCAAACCGATTGCAGTGTATGGACCAGCCCTGGAGCCAGGGGCAGGTGAGGATTCCGACTGGACGGCAGGAAGTTACATTCAGGATTCACCATTTTATTTGGAAGGCAAAATCTGGCCTGAGAACTGGTACTCGGGCTATAAAGGGTATGTAACGCTTCGCAGATGCGTTGAACAGTCCATCAATGTAGCATCAGTAAAACTACTTGAATCAATAGGCCTTGATAAATCTGTGGCATTCATGAAAGGCCTGGGGATAACGAGTATTGTAGATGATGATTACAACCTGGCAGCCTTAGGTCTTGGGGGAATGACAAGAGGGATTTCACCAATTGAAATGGCTGCCGCTTATGGCGCTTTCCCAAATGGAGGCTTATATATTGAACCGATTTGTTATACAAAGGTTGTGGATGTTGATGGTACTGTGATTTTAGAAAAAACTGCCAGAACCAGCCAGGCGATGAATAGAGGAGTTGCCTTTATCATGACCGATATCCTGGGAACCACCGTCAGCAAAGGCATTGCAAAAGGCGCAGCAATCGATGGTCAGCCGGTGGCAGGCAAGACCGGCACCACAACGGATAACTATGATGCCTGGTTTGTCGGCTTCACACCTCAATATTCTGCGTCACTTTGGATTGGCAACGATCTCAATATGGAACTGAGCCAGGGATCTGGTGCGGCAACCCGCCTATGGAGCACTATCATGAGCCAGATGTGTGAAGGTATACCCACCGGAACTTATGAAATGCCGAATAATGTGGAAACAAAATATGGCGAATATTACATAACAGGCACCTATAAAACCAGAAAAAATCCGTACCCGCCAGCGCGGCCAGCACCACCTCCGGTAGTTGATCCTGTCACAGGACCAGCCATTACAGGCGGAGCAGTAACCAGCGATGGAGGGGTGGTCAACCCGTAAATGGAAGCAAGATTCTGGAGAAGCAGGTGTTATAAAAAATCAAAAGACAACCCCTGGCGAGATACAGGAGGTTGTCTTTTATTTAGTCATTCTGTAATGAAAATCACCCAATAAATACTTGACTTTTGACGATGCACAACGTAAAATGTAAGTAAATTTATCCATATGAAATGGTATTTCACATTACGAAACGAATTGCTGATTAGCCAAACATTTAGCTGATTAGCCAGAAATTTATATGATTGCTATATAGATCTATGGAGGGAAAGATATGTTATTAAAAGGTAAGCCAGTAGCAGATAAAATAAAAGATGATATCTTACAGACAGTCAGCGACCTCAGAATTACTGGGAAGAGTTTACCTCGATTGGCAATTTTGCGTGTTGGTGAGCGGGCAGACGACATTGCCTATGAGACGAGGATATTGAAAAATTGTGACTCAGTGGGGATTGAAGCTGCGGTGGTTCATATTGACAATAACATCGATATGGTCAGTTTCCTGGAAGCTATTGAAAAGCTTAACAATGAACCCAATATTCATGGAATTCTTATATTCAGACCCTTACCAAAACAGCTTGATATTGAACAAATCAGCAGAGCAATCAAACCAGAAAAAGATATTGACTGCATGAACCCGATTAACATGGAAAAGGTTTTTGAAGGAGACGCAACTGGAATATTACCTTGTACACCTGAGGCAGTAATGCAGATTTTAAAGCACTACGAGTATGATTTAACCGGAAAGAATGTTGCTATTGTAAATAGGAGCATGGTTTTAGGTCGGCCATTATCCATGCTTTTTCTGAATGAGAATGCGACGGTCACCATTTGCCATTCAAAGACAAAGGATTTACCAGGCGTGACATCTAAAGCAGATATTGTTGTAGCAGGCGTTGGCAAAGCAAATTATTTCGGTCCGCAATATTTTTCTGAGAAAGCTGTTGTAGTGGATGTAGGAATCAACTTTGAGAATGGAAGCCTATGCGGTGATGTGGAATTTGATTCAGTATCAAAGCAGGTGGTTGCAATAACCCCAGTACCGGGAGGTGTCGGCACGGTAACCTCAATGTTATTGTTGAATAACGTAATCAAGGCAATGAAACTCCAGTCGAAGTGACGTCGGAAATATGAATTTAAAGGCTGTAAGATAGTAATTAATTAATGAAAATGAAAGTGAGGAGACACAATGGAAAACAAGAAAAAAATGACGATTTCGGATTTTAAAAAATTCAAGCAGGAAGGAAAGAAGTTTAGCTATGTAACGGCTTATGATTACACAATGGCATCCATCGTCAATGACAGTGAAGTGGAAATTATTCTGGTCGGTGATTCATTAGGAATGATTATGCTGGGATATAAAGGAACCGAATCTGTAACAATGGATGACATGGTACATCACATAAGACCAGTTGTTAAAGGGGCTCCAGAAACCTGGATTGTTGGAGATATGCCATTTGGCTCATATAATGTAAGCGATGAAGATGCTGTTCGAAACGCAAACAGACTGATCAAGGAAACAAACTGTGACTGCATTAAGCTTGAAGGCGGAATTGAAATGGTCACCAGAATTGAAGCCATCGTTAAAGCCGGCATAAATGTTATGGGCCATATTGGACTTACTCCACAGACAGCATCTGCACTGGGAGGTTTCAAGGTTCAGGGGGGAACACCTGAAAGTGCAAAGAAATTAATCGAAGATGCCATTATACTTGAGAAGGCCGGCTGTTTCGCAATGGTGCTGGAATGTGTTCCGTCGGTAGTCGGAAAGGCAGTTTCAGAGGCAGTGGGTATTCCTGTCCTGGGAATTGGCGCTGGCCCGCATGTTGATTGTCAGGTACTGGTAACACAGGATATGCTTGGTATGTACGGCGATTTCAAACCTAAATTTGTTAAACAGTACGCCCAGGTTCGAAAAGTTATGGTTGATGCATTAAATGAATTTCATCGTGAAACAGTGGAAGGACAGTTCCCAACACCTGAATTCAGTTTCAACAAGGAAGTCGATATCCCAAAATTGTAGTAAAAATATAATATGATAATAAGGAGGAAATAAAATGAGACTATCTGAAAAAGACAGAAATCACCAAATGAACAAAGAAGCATTGTGGACAATGGGATTATATGCAGTATTCTTTCTTTGGTGGTACTTCACAGGATATGGCATCGGTGAAGCCACTTCACCAGCAGAATACACGTATGTATTCGGTCTTCCAATGTGGTTTTTCTTGAGTTGTATTGTAGGATGGTTACTAGTATCAGCAGGCGTTATTTTTTTGGTAAAAGTAGTTTTTAAGAATTTTGACTTGGATAGTGTCGAAAATACTGAAATCAAATAGAATAAAAGGGGATTAATTTTATGGACAAACTATTAATAATAATACCAATTATAATATACCTGATAGTAAATCTAAGTGTCGGTATTTGGGCCAGTAAATCGCAGGCAACTGCAAGTAAGGGCGGGTTCATTAACCAGTATTTCATAGGAGGAAGGTCCATGGGTGGACTGGTTCTTGCGATGACACTGATTGCCACATTTACCAGTGCCAGTAGTTTTATTGGAGGACCTGGACTGGCTTCTGAAAGAGGTCTTTCATGGGTGTTTCTTTCAATGATCCAGGTTCCTACAGCCTTTTTAATACTAGGAGTATTAGGAAAAAAGTTCGCTGTTATCTCAAGAAAAATCGATGCGGTTACCGTAACAGATTTCTTGCGTGTCAGATACAAGTCTTCAGCAGTCGTAATTCTTTCATCCATAGCTTTGGTATTATTCTTCATTGCTATGATGATTAGTCAATTTATTGGCGGAGCAGTACTGTTCCAAACAGTAACAGGGTACTCATATGTAGTGGGGCTTGCATTATTTGCATTTATTGTAGTAATTTATACAACTATAGGTGGATTTAAAGCCGTAGTTATCACAGATACAATTCAAGGATTAGTAATGATCTTCGGTACTATTCTGATTTTGTATGCTATCATTAAAGCTGGAGGTGGCGTGGATGCTATCACCACAAAATTAGATATAGTAAATCCAGAATGGAGTATGCCTACGGGTAATGGTACTACAAAAACTTTTGTTTTATCTTTCTGGATACTTGTAGGTGTTGGTGTACTTGGACTTCCTCAAACAGCAGTAAGAGGTATGGGGTTTAAGGATACAAAGTCATTGCATAATGCCATGATCTACGGAACTGTAGTAATTGGATTTTTAATGCTTGGGATGCATATCGCCGGCGTATTTTCAAAAGCACTAATTCCTGCTGGTCTTGCATCTACGGATTTAGTTATTCCAACAGTGGTTCTTCAGGTAATGAACCCTGTGGTCGCAGGACTATTTTTAGCAGCACCATTAGCAGCGGTTATGTCAACAGTATCATCACTGCTTATCTTGTCATCAGCTGCAATTATCAAAGATATCTACATGAACTATATTGTAAAAGATAAGCAAGTGATCAAAGAAAAAAAGTTTAATGCTAAGATTGGAAAGATGAGTACATTTGGTACTGCCATTATAGGTTTAATTGTATTCGCTTTAGCAATTGTACCACCTGATATTATAGTTTGGATAAATTTATTTGCCTTTGGTGGTCTTGAAGCAGCATTCCTTTGCCCAATTATCTTCGGATTATATTGGAAAAAAGCAAATGCTACTGGAGCAATTTTATCATTCGTATGCGGTGTGGGATTCTTCCTGCTTAGCGGAATCTTTAAATTAAATTTCTTTGGTATGCATAATATTGTTCCAACTGTTTTAATTGCAATAATTGTTTTTGTATTAGGAAGTTTATTTGGTAAAAAGCCTAGTGACGAAACAGTTGAACTGTTCTTCAGCGTAAAAGATAATTAATCAACCGTGCACCTGCATAAATAACGACCTTTGTGACTAAAAATGTTTTGCCATTATTATTAACATTGACCCTTTTGATGATGACTGCAACAACAAGTGTATACGCGAACCAGGGCAATGGGTTTGGAAACAACGGAATGAAGGAATTCAAAGATATTCAGGGAAACTGGGGAATGGCTTCTATCATGAGGATGCAGGAGCTGGGTATTCTGGAAGGATATGAGGACGGTACATTTAGACCAGACGGCTTACTTAAGCAAGATGAAGCTGCCGTCATAATTGATCGTCTGGTACAAAAAAGGCTGAATCTGGAAGCGGTTGATCAGGATATTGATGAAGACAGCGACATGGTGACCGGAGTTCCCGGATGGGCCAAAAAATCGGTTCTAAAGGGATTTAAAAACAATTACATCAATATGAAACGTTATCATTCTCAGGTACAATGTGACAGACTGCTGATAGTTGTGGAGTTGGCAAAAGCACTTGGACTTGAACCTGTAGACCCTGAGGATTTTGATTTGAATCCGTTTAATTTTAAGGATAAAAACCTGATTAGCGATGAGGATTACGTATATTTGCTTGCTTTATTTAACGCAGGTTATTTAAAGGGATACCCGGATGGTAACTTTAATCCTAATTTTCTAATGAGCAGGGTGCAAATGGCCAAAATCGTTGATAATATTTTCAATGGCGGAGGGACAGACTCCAGTGACAAGATTGCGCCAGTCTGGCCAACGAACAGTGCCATAACCGCTTCAGGGATTACTTCCAGCAGGGTTGTATTGAACTGGACTGCAGCAACTGATAATGTAGGTGTAACACTTTATAAAATAACTTATAACGACACGACTGATAAAGTGAAATATGCAAACATGAGCAGAACTGTAACCATTACAGGTTTAAGCCAGGATAAGGAATTTACCTTTACTGTTTATGCCAGAGATGGTGCTGGCAATTGGAGCACCAGCGGCCCATCGGTGGATGCAACTACTTTAGTTTCCACTAAGACAACGATAACAGCCATATCAGTCATTACCGGAGAAGCCAGAGTAGGTGTTGAATTAACAGCTGGAACGCTGACGCCGACAAATGCCGCAGCAACGTATCAGTGGCTTATCAGTGATACTGTAAATGGCACTTATGCGGCCATTACCGGAGCAGCAGCAACCAGAAAATATACACCTGTCGATATAAATGCAGGCAAATTTATCAAAGTGTCAGCCACCGGAACCGGAGATTTTACCGGGACGGTAACGAGTGAGGCCACTTCAGCAGTAGCAATTTCACTTGCTGAAATTGCTGCAGTAGCGGCTATTAACGACGCAGCGAGTACCACTCAGATGGCGCTAGCTATAGCCACTTATTCAGCAGTATTGGGTCTTGATCTTGAGGATTATGATGACTTGAGCGATAGCGATCAGGATCTGGTACTTGGAGAGTTGATAGAGCATCAGGATTTTCTGGACAAAGCGGAAATAAAAGCAGCCTTTGATGTAGCAGTAGCAGCTCAAAAATTAGAAGAATAATAATGTTAATGTTATAAATTAATGAACATCCTGCGGTGCATCCCAGCCAGGGCTGGGGTGCACCGCAGGATGTTGAGTTTATTTAGTTTCATCCCAGCCAGGGCTGGGGTGCACCGGTTCAAAAGAGTTGGATTTTATCCTTCGGAGATGGATTTTACCCTTCGGAGATGGATTTTACCCTTTGGAGATGGATTCTACCCTTTGGAGATGGATTCTACCTTTCGGAGATGGATTCTACCTTTCGGAGATGGATTCTACCCTTTCGGAGATCGATTCTACCCTTTCGGAGATGGATTCTACCCTTTTAAAGTTAAAATTAAAAATAATAGGTTAATTTAAGTTTGTAGTATGATATTTTTCTTGAAAATAGGTGGATATTAACCTGATTTATCAAAAAAAATCACTGGTATGCCTAACGAATCTTCCAAAGTTAGGTGTATTGTCAATTAAATTATAAACTATAGGTTAAATTTCATTAAAGCAGCCCGAACTTTATTAAATAGTTAACCTTTCTTATTTATATAATGTGAAAAACGGTATAATAAAGAAAGCACTGTTAGGTGTTCATACTCTCAAAATGCCGAAAATAGTATAACTAAGCAGGAAAAACCGTTTAAAATCTTTAAAATAAAAAGACGTTAGGTGTTTAGTTTTTTATAATCGCACAGGTAGGTTAACTTCCCCCCAGTTAAACAATTTCACTCAGTTCAACCAGTTCATCCCCTATTTTCAACCAGATAAACCATTTAACAAATGAAAATTTAAAATTGAGTTAGGTGATTTAATAATTAAAATCGTGGTGGTAGGATAACTGACTCATGAAGAAATGGAAAGAGCCACAACCGAAATACCTGAAGATGAAAGTGAAAAAAGGGAATATTAATAATTAATGGGTAGAAGTGACTTGAACTTATGGGGGTCATTAAATTGATTTGAACTTGCTTAATCCAGTATCTCTATTTTATCAGCACTTATCTGGGCAGGATAACTTTCTGCAATCATTTCATCATAGGTAATCTTTCTCGCCTGCGCCGCAGGAAATAGACAGCAAAACAATACAGAGTATAAGTACAGAAAGATATAATTTTTTCATCATATACAACCTCACTTTATTATTCAGACGCATGCATATTAGCAATTGTGCCAATTATATCATTAAGACCTTTCCCCACCGGAAGGATATTGTCCAAGCGGCCATAGAGGAGGGCCATCCCATGTTTCAGGGTGATTTTTATCTAAAGCATCTGCTGCGGCAGAAAGATTCAGGGCTATCAGAGCTTCTCTTGAAGGTATTGATGTTGCTGTATTACAGCCACGCTGATTATAATAATCATCCAGCATTATTTCAAACTGCTGTCTTTCTGCGGCTCCCTGAGGAGTATCCCGAAGTTCCGGCCGTTGAACCAGGCGGTTGTCTTTACGCTTTATCCCGCGAAGGGCATTGATTGTCAGCTCCAGCAGATATACACGTTTGCCCGCATCGGATAATTCTTTTTCTGTGAAATCAACGCCAGTCGCCGCTTTGAGAATTTTGGCAAGCCCTGTATAAAGAGGATATTTCCAAACAAGAGGGACTGCATTTACCCAGGAATTGACAGAACCTTTGCAGCGTCCAATACAGTCATTCAATGCGCATGCATCCTCGCTGGCCACCAACTTTCCAACATCATCAGAAGGAATATATCCATCACGAACCAGGCCCTCAAAAAGTTCAATTTCATTCTCTCCAAAAGCCCAGCTGCGGCCTCGAAGGTGATCCGCTCCGCGGGTTGATGTGGCGTGGGCAAGTGCAAAAATCCCAGGAGGGAAATTTCCTCTGCCAGTACCTTTTACCTGATCATTATAGTCGCTGGAATCCGAGCCCAGTATTTTATCCATCCCAATTTCACCTTCGGCAATGATATTACCGAAGCCTTGTCTCAATGCAACACGATGAATCAATTCAATCTGATCCTCATCATTTTTCCAGGACAAGTCAAGCCAGTCAACATCTTCTGGAGCCAAAAGCCCCCTGTTGCAAAGGTCTTTGGCTACTGCCATACAGTTTCCCAGAGGAATGACACACATGCCATATTTGTCCGCCAGATTCTGCATAGCCATGATAGGTGAAGGCTGCAAAATCCCGCAATTGATTCCTAGACAGTGAATTCCTTCATATTCCATGGCAGAACCGATTTCGCCGGTGTAAGGTCCGTCTGGAATCTTGTAAACATCTTTACAAAATACTGGGCAGGTGTGGCAGGCAGCGCGTTTTATTTCATAATCCTTCCAGGCCTCTGTATCTATTTGAGCCGGGACCTCATCCTTGGAGAGATACTTTGAATTATTACGCCATCCAGGAAACCAGCTGCCAAGGCCATAATGAGTACCTACTCTGGAAACGGTTCCCTTTTGAAATGGATTAGTCAGAAAAAAGTTCCTGTCCTCTTTAGCCAGGATGCTCAGTGCCTCAGGATCAGCAACATCTGGCTTTTTTGTTCCTCTAATCGCTATTGCCTTTAACTTTTTAGAACCCATTACAGCGCCTGCACCTCTTGCTGCAGAACTATATTTATCCAATATTACACTGGCGAAGCGCACCAGATTTTCTCCAGCCTGGCCAATGCAAATGATGCCGATATCATCTCCGTGAATTTCCTTCAATTTGTCAGAACATTTCCAGGTATCCAGCCCCCAAAAATCGTGGGCATCTCTTAGTTCAGCAGTATCATTATCAATCCATAGGTATAAAGGCTCGTTGGAGCTTCCTGTCACAACAATCTGATCCAGTCCGGAAAGCTTCATTTTATATGGAAAAAGATTTCCTCCATTACCGTCTCCAAGAATATTGCTGTGAGGTCCGATTGTACTTACTTCGCAGCGTGAATTCATGGGCATGCTGGTGCCCGTCAAAGGCCCTGGAGCAAAGCATAATACATTGTCAGGCATAAGCGGATCACAATCCCTGGGAACCTCATTGAACAAAATCCAGTCGTTCAAACCTCGCCCACCAATAAAAGCCCGCAGGATTTCTTCCCCAATTGGCTCTCTCTCGATGGTTTTTGACGTCAAATCAATTCTTAAACGGCAGTTGAACCATCCAAACATAAGAAACACCTCCTAAATTATGATTAAGCTGTTTTATTATTATATTTTAGGCCTTTAAACGGGTGAAGTCTACTATATTGTTGACCTTTTTTATGCAACATTTATACTAATTTGTCGAATCATTGTGTTTTATGGGGAATAAATAATTAATAATTTATTGTTTTAAGGGTAAAAGTAAATCAAATACATCAGGTTTTCTGTCTCATAACTCGAGAAGTGAATATTCCTGGTATATCTTATAATTGGTGTTTTAATAATGTTATACCTGATATTTAATTATGGGAGGTGAATTCAATGAAGAAAATTTTGATTCCTGTCGATTCCTCTGAGTTTTCGGAAAGAGCTATTGAAGAGGGAAAGAAAATGGCAAAAGCATTTGGCAGCGAGGTTTTATTGTTGCACGTAGTAGGATTAAGAATCGCACCAACGGTTACGATGAGGTTCAGTGCAACTGCTCCTCAAGGTAAGCCTGTTGACCCTTATGAGGATCATGAAAAAAAGAATGCTAACGATATGCTGGCAGCTTACAAGGAGACATTTGGAGAAATTAAAGACAAAGTTGAGATTCAGGTTTTACACGGAATTGTAGCTGATGAGGTTATTAAAGCCATCAATAATACGGATGTTGATTTTGCAATAATGGGTTCTCATGGAATAGGCTCCGCTTTGTACAGGACTCTTCTCGGAAGTGTAACAAATAAAGTGGTTCATCATTCGAAGAAACCAGTTTTGGTTATTAAATAAGATTGCTGCAGAAAAATGGATTGATATGGAAATGACTTGAAGGTCTCCATCAGAAGGGGGCCTTTTCTAACGGTATAGGGAATTATTCGCCAAATTAATGGAGGCGTTCAGGTAAAAGTTTCGTTAGAATACAGCCCTCCGTATAAATATTTGAAAATTCAAATAAATTAAAAAAAAGTATGCTTTGGAAGCGAAAAAGTTTCTTGATAAGAAACTTTGACTGGAAAATTTTCATCTGAAGAAATATCCGCAATTTGACTTTTACACGTAAAAAAAATACTATGGAAGCGTATAGAAAAGTAAAAAACAGTTACGTTTCTCTTGAGTGTATAGAAAAGTAAAAAACAGTTACGTTTCTCTTGAGCGTATGAAAAAGTAAAAACAGTTACGGTTCTCTCGAAGGAGGAAAAAATGAGTAAAATCATAAAAATAGTTGATGGCAATGAGGCGGCGGCTTATGTAGCATACGCATTTACAGAAGTGGCAGGCATTTATCCGATTACACCATCATCGCCGATGGCAGAGAAAACGGATGAATGGGCAGCAAATGGCGTAAAGAATCTCTTTGGGCAGACTGTAAGACTTGTTGAAATGCAGTCAGAAGCAGGAGCAATCGGTGCTGTTCATGGCGCATTGGAGGCGGGAGCACTTGCCACCTCTTATACTTCTTCACAAGGTTTAATGCTTATGATTCCTACGATGCATAGAATTTCAGGGCAAAGACACCCGGGAGTATTGCATGTTGCAGCCCGGACAATAGGCACTCACGCATTTTCAATATTCGGGGACCATTCCGATGTGATGAACTGCAGGCAGACAGGGTTTGCGATGCTTGCTTCGGGAAGTGTTCAGGAAGTAATGGATCTTGCAGGCATAGCACATTTGGCTGCCATAAAATCAAGAATCCCTTTCATGCACTTCTTTGATGGATTCAGAACCTCCCACGAAATTCAGAAGGTGGAAGCGCTTGAATATGAAGATTTTGATAAATTACTGGATTATGATGCACTTGAAGATTTCAGGAAAAATGCAATTAATCCGGAAGCACCGGTTATGAGAAGTACAGTACAGAACCCAGACATCTATTTCCAAGTCAGGGAAGCAAATAATAAAGATTATGATGACCTTCCTGAAATTGTACAGGGGTACATGGATGACATCAGCAGATTGACAGGTCGTACCTATAAATTGTTCAATTATTATGGAGATCCGGATGCGGAAAGAGTTATTGTCGCAATGGGTTCGGTAAGCGGCACCATTGAAGAAACGGTAAAATATCTGAATGAAAAAGGTGAAAAAGTCGGTTTTCTTCAGGTTCATCTATACAGACCTTTTTCTGCAAGCCATCTGCTCGCAGCAATTCCGAAATCCATTAAAAAGCTTACTGTAATCGACAGGCTGAAAGAAATAGGTTCGCTTGGTGAACCACTTTACGAGGATGTTTGTACAGCCTATGTAAATGAAACAGACAGACCTGAAGTTCTTGCGGGAAGATACGGATTATCCTCTAAGGACACAACACCTGCGCAGATTAAAGCCATATTTGACAACATGAAGCTTGCGTTGCCTAAGAATCACTTTACAGTAGGAATTGAAGACGATGTCACATTTTTATCCCTGCCAGTGGAAGAGGAACTAACGGTAGAACCTGAAGGCACAATCAGCTGCAAATTCTGGGGGCTGGGTTCGGATGGCACTGTAGGTGCAAATAAAAATTCGATTAAGATTATCGGGGAATATACGGACCTGTACTGTCAGGCCTATTTTGAGTATGACACAAAGAAATCTTTTGGTATTACCAAATCCCATATAAGATTTGGCAAACTTCCGATTAGCTCAACTTATCTTGTAAGGAAAGCAGATTTCATTGCATGTCACAATGCGCATTACCTGGAAAAGTATGAAATCGTTTCAGAATTAAAGAAGGGCGGGACTTTACTTATTAACTGTGACTGGTCGCCAGAGCAGATGGAAGAAAAACTTTCAGGGACAATAAAAAAACATATTGCAGAAAATAATATTGATTTATATATCATTGATGCAAATAAATGTTCTCAGGAGCTGGGGCTTGGAAATCGTTCGAATATGGTGCTTCAATCAGCATTTTTCAAACTTTCCAAGGTTATTCCAATAGAAGATGCCATAAAATATATGAAGGATGCAGTAGAAAAAACATATGGTAAAAAAGGCAAAAAAATTGTAAGGATGAATATGGATGCAATTGATGCCGGAGTAAACGCTTTAATGAAAATAGAAATCCCTGCAGGCTGGAATACGGCAGCAGACGAGTTTACGGCATCTGAAAAAGAACTTCCTGACATTATTAAAAACATTCTGATTCCTGTGAACGCACTTAAGGGAGACAGCCTTCCTGTAAGTACCTTTATGAATATGAAAGATGGCACCATGCCGCTGGGAACAGCCGCATATGAAAAGAGAGGTCTCGCCACAGATATCCCTGTATGGAACAAGGACGAGTGTTTGCAATGCAACCAATGCGCCTATGTATGCCCTCATGGGGTTATCAGACCTTTCCTGCTGAACAAAAAAGAAGCAGATAATGCGCCTGACGGGTTTGAAAAAATCAAGGCAAAAGGCAGCGCCCTTGCAGATTATGAATATTCAATTCAGGTAAGTACGCTTGATTGTACAAGTTGCGGTTGCTGTGAGGTGGCATGTCCTAAAGCTGGTAAAGCTATTATAATTAAACCGTCAAAAGAGGTACCAACAGATCAGACTAATTGGGAATATGCTCTTTCATTAGAAGAGAAAACCGGTCTGATTGATGAAAAAACTGTAAAAGGCAGTCAGTTTAAAAAACCGTTACTTGAGTTTTCAGGTGCCTGCGCGGGATGCGGAGAAACGGCATATGTAAAATTACTTACTCAGCTCTATGGAGATAAGATTTACATTGCTAACGGAACAGGTTGTTCACAAGCCTGGGGAGCAGCCATGCCAGGAATGCCTTACACAACTAATAAAGAAGGAAAAGGGCCGGCCTGGTCAAATTCCCTGTTTGAAAATAATGCTGAATTCAGTTATGGCATGTGTCTGGCTGTTAAACAGCAGAGGGAATCTGTTGCCATGGATGTAAAAAAACTATCTGAAAAGGTAAGCAAGGACTCAGAAGTTGGCAAGGCTATAGCAAAATGGGTTGAAACCTACGAAAATCTGGAAGAATCTGCTGGTGCAGCAAAAACACTAGTTGAAGCAATCAATAAGGCGGAGTTTGCTGGAGAAGAAAAGAAAATTGCTGACGCCATACTGATGAAGAAAAAACATCTTTCCAAGAAGACCATGTGGATGGTGGGCGGTGACGGTTGGGCTTACGACATAGGGTATGGAGGTTTAGATCATGTATTCGCAATGGGAGAAGATGTAAATGTACTGGTGCTCGATACTGAAGTTTACTCAAATACAGGCGGGCAGTCTTCAAAGGCTACTCCGGTAGGTGCGGTTGCTCAGTTCCAGGCAGCAGGTAAGAAGACAAGAAAGAAAGATTTAGGTCTTTTGATGATGTCATATGACAATGTATACGTTGCGCAGTGTGCGATGGGGGCAAATCCCAACCAGCTGCTTACGGCGTTGAAGGAAGCAGAAGAACACAAAGGGCCTTCTATTGTCATTGTCTATGCGCCATGCATCACGCATGGAATCAAGGCAGGAATGAATAATGCACAGACGGAAATGAAGAATGCTGTAGAAGCTGGATACTGGAACCTGTACAGATATAACCCGGTTACAAATGTGTTTTCTTTGGATTCGAAAGAACCGGTTAAGAATT
>Ga0209386_1000676_pt1 | contig 15803 bp, 10 predicted proteins | sample NGEPertwo_FD_184510 | JGI IMG/M metagenome (GOLD analysis project Ga0209386, IMG submission 184510) | Arctic peat soil microbial communities from the Barrow Environmental Observatory site, Barrow, Alaska, USA - NGEE Permafrost154B-two... | ecosystem: Environmental > Terrestrial > Soil > Wetlands...
GCCATCCTCACCGATCCGCGGCGGGCGCCCGACGAGGGCCCCCGGCGCCTGCATCCCACGGCCGGCGCCGTGGCCATCGGCGCCCGCCCGCCGCTGATCGCCTACAACGTCAATCTCGACAGCGACGATATCGAGCTGGCCCGCGAGATCGCCGTCGCCATCCGCGAGCGCGACGGCGGTTTCCCCAAGGTCAAGGCCATGGGCCTGGCGCTCGACGACTGCGTGCAGGTGTCCATGAACCTCGTGGACTACCGCGTCACCTCCATGCACACCGCTTACGAAGAGGTCGCGCGCCGCGCGGCCGCGCGCGGGGTCCGTGTGCGCGAGAGCGAGGTCGTGGGCCTGGTGCCCGAGGCCGCACTGGTCGACGTCGCCCGGCGGGCGCTGACGGCCACAGGCTTCACCCAGCAGCAGGTGCTGGAGGTGCGCGTCCTGGATCTGCTCAGCGGAGCCTGAGCGGGTAGGACGAGCGTGCCGCGCGGCCGCGTCTCCGCCGCGCCTGCACGGTTTTCCGTCCGTCCCCTTTCCTATCATCTCCCTTGACACGAACATGGGTTCGCCCTAAGCTCCATACGAACACGTGTTCGCCACAAAGGGAGGAACGGTGGAAGGTCTCACACCGCGACAGCAGCAAGTCCTCGAGTTCATCCGCGAGAGCGTGCGCGCCAACGGCTATCCGCCGACGGTGCGCGAGATCTGCGCGGCGCTCAACCTTTCGTCGCCGTCGACCGTGCACGCGCACCTCGCCAACCTCGAGCGCTTGGGGCTCATCAAGCGCGACCCCACCAAACCCCGCGCTCTCGACGTGGTGCAGGACCTCCGTCCGCGGCGCCCGCTGCCGCTGGTCGGCCGCGTCGCCGCCGGTCAGCCCATCCTCGCCGAGGAGAACATCGAGGAGCTCATCGACGTGCCGGCCTTCTTGCGCCGCGACGACGACGATTTCGTGCTGCGTGTGCAGGGCGACTCCATGGCCGACGCCGGCATCTTCAACGGCGACTTCATCGTGGTGCACTCGCAGGACCAGGCGCAGAACGGCGAGATCGTCGTGGCGCTGGTCGGCGACGAGGCCACCACCAAGCGCTTCTACAACGAAGGCCGCACCGTGCGCCTGCAGCCCGAGAACGAGCTCTACGAGCCGATCATCGTCAACGCCGACGAGGTGGAGCTCGTCGGCAGAGTCGTGGGGGTCCTTCGCCAGCTATGAGTACCGTGCCTCTTGCCACAGTCGCCTGCCCGACGCTCGCCGACACCGTCGACGAGGCGCTCGCCGCCGCGCTCGCCGGGCGCAGCGAGTCCTGCCTGTGGTGCGGAGGCCCGGCCGTCACGGTCGTGAGGGCCGATATCTGGAGCGGCGAGGTCACCGTGCGCTGCCGCGAGTGCGGCAGCGAGCTCAGCGGCGTCGTGCCGCGCCATCTGCGCGAGGTGCGCAGGTGAGCGCGGGGCGCGCCTATCGCGAACCCGCGCCGGTGGGAGCGGCGCAGTACCGCGCGGTCGCGTCTCGCGGCGCCGGGCGCCGCCCGAGCAGCCGGGCCGGCCGGCGCCAGCTTCGCCGGCGCCGCCTCGCCGGCCTCCTGCGCTTCGTCGTCTTCCTGCTCCTCATCTTCGTGGCGGTGTGGGCCGGCGTGCGCGTTGCCCACGCCGGCACCGACGCCAGCGTCTACACCGGTCACCAGTACGTCGTGAGCGGCGGCGACACGCTGTGGAGCATCGCCGCCCACGAGTACAACGCCGACACCGACCAGCGGCGCGCCATCTACGAGATCCGCGAGGTCAATCACCTCGACGAGTCCACCGTCTCGCCCGGCGATCGTCTCACGCTGCCCTACCTCCAGGAGTAGGGCGCAGGGCTTCGCGTGCCGGGGCTGAATCCCGACCTCAGGCGTCGCACGGGGTGAGCTTTGCATGCGTGCGGTATACTTGCCCGGCGCCGGGACGTGGCGCAGCCTGGTAGCGCACCTGCTTTGGGAGCAGGGGGTCGGCGGTTCGAATCCGCCCGTCCCGACCAGCACATCTCTCTGGGCGGGAGTAGCTCAGTTGGTAGAGCATCAGCCTTCCAAGCTGAGGGTCGCGGGTTCGAGACCCGTCTCCCGCTCCATTGTTCGCCTTCTGGTCGCCGCGACCGCTGCAGACGCCCGGTCGCCGCGCGGCAACCATGTCCCGCGCCCGTAGCTCAGCTGGATAGAGCAGGAGACTTCTAATCTTCAGGTCGCAGGTTCGAATCCTGCCGGGCGCGCCAAACACTCCCATCGACAAAGAAAGAGGGGCGGCCTTGCGGCCGCCCCTCTCTTCTTCTCGAGCCTCAGCGGGTCAGAGCCCTGAGGCTCGTCTGCGTCGTGTGCGTCAGGGTGTGCTCGGCGGCGTGGCTGCCGAGAGGAGGATCGCCCTGGCGACCAGCAGGTAGTTGCCCTCGGGCTGTGCCCGGTAGAGCGGGTGGAAGCCCATGAAGACGACCCGGCCGTGTGCTGTCAGGCCGGTAGGCTCGTAGGTCACCATGGCGGCCTTGTCGACGCCCGCGGTGGTGTTGGCGGGGTCGTTCCAGAAGCCCGACTGGTAGATGCCGGCCGTGCTGGCCGTGTACGTCGCGTCAACCTTGACGTCAGCGTTGGTCACGGCGCCGACATCGAACCAGGCGGCCGGATACGTGAACACGAACCCGGTCGACTTGTAGCCCGCCGTCTGGATGTCGCCGGCGGTGTATGCGACCGGGCAGAACCCGTTGTCGCCGCGCAGCGGGTCGGGGTCGAAGCCCTGAGCCGGCAGGGTGGTAGAGCCCTGGACCGTACCGGCCGTGCCGGCCACTGTCACGTTGACCGGGACGCTGAAGCTCGTGGCGTCGATCACGGTGACGACACGGCTTCCGTTGACGGTGGGCGTCGAGTTGCTGCCGGCGATCGTCACCGTCTGGCCCGTGGTGAGGCCGTGCGGCGTGCTGGCCGTGATCACCGTCGGGTTGGCGACGCTGATCGAGCTGATCGTCACGACCGGCAGGTTGAAGAGCGCCGTCTGGCTGGTGCCGCCCTTGGCGACGCCGACATAGGTGCGGCGCTGACCGGTGGTCTGGTAGGAGTCGCCGTTCAGCCACGTCTGGATGGTGGCCGCGGTGACGCTCGACGAGCTGTTGATGAACACGTTGCCACCGGGTGTCGAGGTGCTCGAGATGTTGTCGAAGCCCATGACGGTCTTGAGCGCCCAGAGAGCCTGCGCGTCGACGTTGATGCGCACGCTCGGCCGGCTCGCACCGTGGTTGATGACCGACGTGTCGGTCATGGCGACGCCCGTGACCGTCGTGAAGTCGATGCCGTTGTTGGCGGCAGCCATCTTCAGGTAGGCCTGCACCTGCGGCTCGGTTGCGTCGACGATGAAACTGCCGAGTGCGATGCCGTCGTTCGGAGCGGCCAGTGTCTTGGTGACCATGCCCGCGGTGAAGCCGCGAACGAGCATCTCATTGGCGGTCTTGATCGCCGGGTTGTTGTCGCCGGCGAAGGAGTAGAACGGGCCGGCACCGGTCACGCTGCCGGTGATCGTCTGAGTCGTCGTGACGCGCTTGAGGCTCGCCGTGAAGGCGGTGTCGGCCTTCGTCCGGTCGAAGCGCCACATGTACGGGAGGCTCCACACGGAGACGTCGTACATCGAGCTCACCCCGTACTGGGCACGGACGTCCTCGCCGTCCCATAGCAGGTTGTTGACGAGCGGCCGGAGAGGCTGAGCCGTCATGACCACGTAGGTGCCGGCCGGATACGTCACCGAGTTGTAGTCGAACGCGGCCTTTGCCGACGTCACCTCGGCGCCGTACAGCCGCGCGTGATTGACGAACTTGACTGCGGCCGACGGGTTCTGCTGCATCGAACGAGCGACCGGGATCACGTAGGCGTAGGGGAACGTGAGGTCTCCCACCAGGTTGCTGTAGGGGAACGCCGGGTTCTTGGTGACGCCGTCGGGCAGGAACCAGCCGACGTCGGCCACGTCGCCGGTCGCGGGGTCGGCGGAACGGATCATGTCGGTCATGTTGCTGGCCCACGCGCGGCCGCTGACGATGTTCTTGTCGCCGCGCTTGAGCATGGTGGCCTGATCCTTGGCGAGCTGCCACTTGTGGTCGAGGCAGTTCTTCACGCTCGCCCACGAGACCCAGTAGTGCTGGGCGACGCCGTCGTTGGTCTTGTAAGGCGTCTCGACGGTCTGGCCCATGGAGCCGTAGTACTGGGTGATCTGCGGCGTGTAGTACGGGCCGTAGTCGTCCCAGCCCTCGTTGGCGTTGCCGAACTTGTCTTCAGCCGTGCCCCACAGATACGGGATCTGCGAGTCGAAGCCGGTATTCTCCGCGTTCGCCTTCACCTGGGCCCGAGCCTGATGCAGCGTGTTCTTGACGAGCAGGTCGTACTCGAGGCTCGGATTGTGCGGGAAGGTCGTCGGCTCGATGAGGATCGGGTTGACGTAGCCGTGGAGGTCGTCGAACGAGAGCGGGACCCACTTGGCGATGTTCTTCACGGTCTGCTGCGTCTCAGCCTGGCTGAGCTCGATGAAGTCGCGGTTCATGTCGAAGCCGTTGCCGTTGGGCCGGGAGTCGGTAAAGCGACCGTCGGGGTTCTGGCACGGGTTGACGACGACGACGAGGTTGTTGAGGACCTTCTTCGTCGTCGCATCGTTCTGGAAGGCGAGGCGCCGGATCAGCTTGAGCGACGCGTCCATACCCGTGGTCTCGCCGCCGTGGATGCTGCCGTTGATGAAGACGGCCGGGCGGATGTCGGAGCCGCTCTTCAGCCAGTTATGCGAGAGGATGTACCCCGGGTCGCTCAGCAGCATCTTGCGGTAGTTGCTGTTGATCTGCTTCTGCTGCCGGGTCATCTTCTTGGTGATCACGACCAGGTACAGCGGATTGCCGTTGGCCGAGTTCGTCTGCCTGATGACCTGCACGCGGTTCGGCGCGCGCTTGGCGATGTTGGAAAGGATGCCCGCCAGCTCCGTGTAGTACGTGTACTGGGTGTACGGTCGCAGCAGGATCTCAGGCGCGCCGCGGAGCGGCGTGCGGTCGTTCTGCAGAGCCTTGGCGGCGGTGCGAGCGGCGGCGCGATCACGCGAGAGCGGCGCGGCCACCGCGGAGCCGACGATCACCAGAACGAGCAGTACGACCAAGGGGATGAGGAGCCACTTTCTCATTCTTATGGACCTCCGGATGAGAAATGGCGGCCGGCACAGTTCAGACGGGCCCACGGCCACCGGACGGACGCGCCGATCAAGCTACCGTCATGCCATGCGCAGACCTCCCGCCGTCGGCTCGAAGGGTGTGACGCCGGAGGAGACGTGACCGTCGCGTGAGGAATCTGCACTGACTCCAGAATGCAGCAAGGTGCGCTCCCCCCGCGCATTCGGCTCTCCGTGCATGAGGATAGTGCGAGGCATCGGAGCATGTCAATCGTAGGCATCGCCTCACCAGGAATGCACTCGAAGAGTGGCGACCCTCTGGAGCGTCTGCGGCGGCCCGGACCTCTTGGACACGAGTTCGTGGAGCATCGGTGTCCGAGAGCAAGGCCCGTCATGCCAGAGAAGACGCCGCGAGCCGCGGCCGGCCGCCGAAGGCGAGCCGGCTCCCCCGTGTGACGCCCGCCCGCGCTCGTGGTATCCTCTTACGTCGGCCGTCCGGTCCGGAGCCGAGCACTGGCAGGCTCGGGTGGGCGGTTGTGACCGGTGGTGGACGTAGCTCAGCTGGTAGAGCTCCGGGTTGTGGTCCCGGCGGTCGCGGGTTCGAGTCCCGTCGTCCACCCCAACCAGGTGACGTACCGGCCGGCGCGAGCGCCGGCCGTCGGTGTGAACGCTGTGCGGGTGTGGCGGAACTGGTAGACGCGCTAGACTTAGGATCTGGTGAGCTTTTGCTCGTGGAGGTTCAAGTCCTCTCACCCGCACCACAGGCCTCGGCCTGACCCCCGCACGGACCACAGAGCGGATGCCGGCGCGCGACGCACCGGAAGCCGACAATCGCAGAGACGGAGAACCGATAGTGAAGACGAAGGTCGATCCCACAGCCGAGAACGAGGTCCAGCTGACCGTCGAGATCACCGCCGAGGCGGTCAGGAAGGCGTATGACCGTCTCGTGGCCAAGGTCCGCGGCGAGATGCAGCTGCCCGGCTTCCGTAAGGGCCGTGTGCCCATGAACCTGGTGATCAAGCAGGTGGGCGCCGACTACCTGCGCGCCGAGACGCTCGAGGAGTGCATCCCCGAGTGGGGCGACGCGGCCCTGCGCGAGGCCGGCCTGTACGACGATGCCGTCGGCACGTCGGACCTCACGGCCGGCCCTCTCGACGAGGCGGCCGATTACACGTTCTCAATCAAGGTGCAGACCATGCCGGTGCCCAAGCTCGGCGAGTACAAGGGGCTCGAGGTGCCGCAGCGCGTGGTCGAGGTCACCGAGGCGCAGATCGACGCGCAGCTGGCGATGCTGCAGGAGCGGCTCGCCAAGCTCGAGCCGGTCGAGGATCGCGCGGTGCAGACCGGCGACTTCGTCCTCATGGACCTCGAAGGCTCCCAGAACGGCGAGCTCATCGAGGGCGCCCAGGGCGCCGATCAGATGTTCGAGATCGGCCGCGGCGACCTCGTCCCGGGCTTCGAAGAAGCTCTGGTCGGGGTGGGGCGCGGCGAGGAGACCACCTTCGACGTCACGTTTCCCGAGGACTACCAGGCCGAGGAGCTCGCCGGTCAGCCGGCCACGTTCAAGGTCAACGTGAAGGAGATCAAGAGCAAGGTCGTCCCCGAGCTCGACGACGCCTTCGCCGCCGACGTCAGCGAGTTCGACACGCTCGAGGAGCTGCGCGCCGACATCCGCACCCGCATGGAGGCGGCCGCCAAGGAGGGCATGCGCCGCGAGTTCCGCACCGCGGCGGTCGACAAGGCCGTCGCGGACGCCACGGTCGAGGTGCCTTCCACGATGATCGACCGCGAGGCCCACCGCCTCTACCATGAGCTCGAGGAGAACGTCGGCGAGCGCGGCCTCACCATGGACGTCTACCTCGGCGTGCTCGAGAAGACCGAGGAGCAGGTGGAGGAAGAGCTGCGGCCGCAGGCCGAGCTCATCATCAAACGCCGTCTGGTGCTCGAGGAGATCGCGAAGGCCGAGGGCCTCTCCATGAGCGACGACGAGATGCTCCAGGCCATCAAGGCCGATGCCGCGGCGCTCGAGCGCGACCCGCTGCAGCTCATCGCCGATCTGCGCGAATCGGGCAGGCAAGAGGCGGTGCGCGACGAAATGCTACTGGCCAAGACCGTCGATTTCGTCGCCGCCGCGTCGGCGACGGTCGAGATGACCGAGGCCGACGAGGCCGCCGCCGAAGACGCGGCTGACGCCGCGGACACGGCGGCCGACGACTGACGTTTCGGCCATGGGAACACCACAGAGACAGCATCAACGCAGAAGGGGGTGAGCACGTGACACCACTTGTACCGTTCGTCATCGAACAGACGAGCCGCGGCGAGCGCTCGTTCGACATCTTCAGCCGGTTGCTCAACGAGCGCGTCATCTTCCTCGGCACCCCGGTCAACGACGATGTCGCCAACCTCATCGTCGCGCAGCTGATCCACCTCGAGTCCGACGACCCCGACAAAGACATCAGCCTCTACATCAACAGCCCGGGCGGCTCCGTGTCTTCTGGCCTCGCGATCTACGACACCATGCAGTTCATCAAGCCCGACGTGAGCACCATCTGCGTGGGCAGCGCCATGAGCATGGGCGCCCTGCTGCTGGCCGGCGGCGCCAAAGACAAGCGCTTCGCGCTGCCCAACGCTCGCGTCCTCATCCACCAGATCATGGGCGGCTTCGAGGGCCAGGCCACCGACGTCGAGATCCACGCCAAAGAGGTCCTCAGCCTGCGCCAGCGCCTCGACGAGATCCTCGCCGACCACACCGGCAAGCCGGTCGACCAGGTGCGCAGGGACACGGAGCGTGACAACTTCATGAGCGCGGCCGACGCCAAGGAGTACGGCATCATCGACGCCGTCATCGCCCACCGCTAGCGCGGGCGCGGCGAGTCTTCGAAAAGGAGCGAGAGGTGGCAGGACCGACCGACGGTAACGATCAGCTGCTCTGCAGTTTCTGCGGCAAGTCGCAGCGCCAGGTCAAGAAGCTCATCGCCGGCCCCGGCGTGTACATCTGCGACGAGTGCATCGACCTCTGCAACGAGATCATCGACGAGGAGCTCACCGCGCCCGTCGCTCTGGATCTCGAGAGCCTGCCCAAGCCGCGCGATATCTACGCGATCCTCAACGACTACGTGGTCGGCCAGGAGGAGGCCAAGCGCTCGCTCTCCGTGGCCGTGTACAACCACTACAAGCGCGTGCAGGCGGTTACCTCCGGCGAGACCGACGTCGAGCTGCAGAAGAGCAACATCCTGCTGCTCGGCCCTACCGGCTGCGGCAAGACGCTGCTGGCGCAGACCCTTGCGCGCATCCTCAACGTACCGTTCGCCATCGCCGACGCCACCGCCCTCACCGAGGCCGGGTACGTCGGCGAGGACGTCGAGAACATCCTGCTCAAGCTCATCCAGGCCGCCGACTTCGACGTCAAGCGCGCCGAGACCGGCATCATCTACATCGACGAGATCGACAAGATCGCGCGCAAGGCCGACAACCCGTCGATCACCCGCGACGTGTCGGGCGAGGGCGTGCAGCAGGCCCTGCTCAAGATCCTCGAGGGCACCGTGGCGAGCGTGCCGCCGCAGGGCGGGCGCAAGCACCCCCACCAGGAGTTTCTCTCCATCGACACCACCAACGTCCTTTTCGTCTGTGGCGGCGCCTTCGCCGGCCTCGAGAAGATCATCGAGCGCCGCATGGGCCGCCAGGGCGTGGGCTTCATGGCCGACATCGCGAGCAAGGCGGACAAGGACCCGGGCACGATCTTCACGCACGCCCTGCCCGAAGACCTGCTCAACTTCGGCCTCATCCCTGAGTTCATCGGCCGTTTGCCGGTGGTCTCGGCCGTGCACAACCTCGACGAGGCCGACCTCCGGCGCATCCTCACCGAGCCCAAGAACGCGCTCACCAAGCAGTACCAGAAGTTCTTCTCGCTGGACGGCATCGAGCTGGTGTTCGCCGACGAGGCCCTCCGGGCCATCGCCACCAAGGCGCTCGGCCGCGGTGCGGGGGCGCGCGGCCTGCGCTCGATCATCGAGGAGTCGCTGATGGGAGTGATGTTCGACCTGCCCTCGCGGCGCGACGTGCGCAAATGCGTGATCACGCGGGAGAGCATCGAGAGAGGCATCGACCCCACGCTGGTCATCGAGGCGGAGAAGGCGGCGCCGCAGCGTGACGCCGAGTCTGCCTGACGGCGACGCGGCGGCCGCGGACGGCGCCGTTCGAGCGGGCGCGCCTGCGGCGGCCCTGCCGCTGCTGCCTACCCGCGAGCTGATCGTCTTCCCCAAGATGGTCGCGCCCCTCTTCGTGGGCCGCGAGAAGTCCATCCAGGCCATCGAGGCGGCCTTCAACGAGAAGACCCCGCTCATCCTCAGCTCGCAGCGCGAGGCGTCCGTGGAGGACCCGGGCGCCGACGACATCATGCCGGTCGGCACGCGCGTCAGCGTGCTGCAGCTGTTCAAGCTGCCGGACGGCAGCGTGAAGGCGCTCGTGGAGGGCCAGGAGCGCGTGCGCATCGTCCGCTTCGAGAGCACCTCTCCGTTCTTCCTCGTCAGCTCCACGCCCCTGGCGCCGCCCGACCGCGCGCTCGTGCGCTGCCGCTCGCTCGCGCGCCGCGTGGCGGTCGAGTTCGCCGGCTACGTGCAGCTCAACCCGCAGCTCGCGGACGAGCTGCAGTACGTGGTGAGTCAGACCCACGACCCCGAAGAGATCGCCGACGTGGTGGCCGCGCACCTGCAGATCGACACCGCCGAGAAGCAGGCGCTCCTGGAGATGGAATCCACGCAGGAGCGCCTCCTGGCCCTGATCGAGGCTCTGGCCGAGGAGAACGCGGTGCTCGGCATGGAACACGAGATCGTGAGCAAGGTGCAGCAGCGCATCGAGAGCGCGCAGCGCCAGCTCTTTCTGCACGAGAAGCTGCGCGTGGTGCGCGACGAGATCGAGGAGGCCGGAGAGAGCCCCGACGAGGAGACCGCCGAGTACGCGCGGAGGCTCGCCGAGGGGCGCCTGTCGCCGGCGGCTAACAAGCTCGTCGAGCGCGAACTGCGCAAGCTCAGGCAGGCGTCGCCGATGAGCCCGGAGGTCGCCGTGATCCGCGGCCTGCTCGACACCATCTTCGACCTCCCCTGGGGCCGGCTGGCGCCCGCCGACGTGGACGTGGCCGCGGTCGCCAGGCATCTGGAGCGCACGCACTACGGCCTCAAGGACGTCAAGGACCGCATCCTCGAGTATCTGGCCGTCTGCAGGATGCGCGTGGACGCGGGCGCGGCCGGCGGCCGCGCCGCCGCCGCGCCGGCCGGCGCCGACCATCCGGCCACCATCCTGTGTCTCGCCGGCCCGCCGGGCACCGGCAAGAGCAGCGTGGCCCAGTCGATCGCCGACGCTCTGGGCCGGCCCTTCGCGCGCATCGCCCTCGGCGGTGTGCGCGACGAAGCCGAGATCCGCGGGCATCGCCGCACCTACATCGGGGCGCTGCCCGGGCGCATCCTCGAGGGCCTCGCCAAGGCCGGCGTCGACAACCCGGTGATACTGCTCGACGAGATCGACAAGCTCGACAGCGACTGGCGCGGCAACCCGGCGGCGGCTCTCATGGAGGTCCTCGACCCGGCGCACAACACGAGCTTCCGCGACAACTACCTCGAGTGCGAGTACGACCTCAGCCGCGTGTTCTTCATTGCCACCGCCAACGACATCGAAGGAATACCGCACACGCTGTACGACCGCCTCGAGGTGATCCATCTCAGCGGCTACACGCTGGCCGAGAAGCTGGCGATCGCCCGGAAGCATCTGATCCCGGGCACCGCCAGAGACACCGGCTTGCGTCGCGGCGACGTCAAGCTCGGCCGCGGCGTCCTACAGGCCGTCGTGCGCGGCTACACGCGTGAGGCGGGAGTACGTGAGCTGGAGCGCGCCCTGCGCCGCATCGAGCGCAAGGTGGCGCGCAAGCACCTTGAGGACGGCGCCGCGCTGCCGCTCACCGTCGAGGCCGACGATCTGCGCGCGTATCTCGGCGAGGCCTTGTGGCTCGACGCGGAGCTGCGGCGCACGGCGAGGGTGGGGGAGAGCCTGGGCCTCGCCTACACCTCCGACGGCGGCGAGGTGCTCACCGTGGAGGCGATCATCGCCCGCGGCCGCGGCGAGCTGGTGCTCACAGGCCAGCTCGGCGACGTCATGCAGGAGTCGGCCTCAGCGGCCTGGGGCCACCTGCTGGCCAGCGTCGCGCGCGATCCGGCGCTCCGGGCGCTGATGCGCCGCTCGCCGTACCTCACCAAGGAGGGCCTGGATCTGGCCACGCAGGACGTGCGCGTGCACGTGCCTGAAGGCGCCGTGCCGAAAGACGGCCCGTCCGCCGGCCTCGCCCTCGCCGTCGCCATGCTCTCGGCCCTCGGGCGCGTGCCCGTGAAGCCGCGCGTGGCGATGACCGGCGAGATCACGCTGGGCGGCCGCATCCTCCGCGTCGGCGGCCTCAAGGAGAAGCTCCTGGCCGCCTCGCGCAGCGGCATCCGCACGGTGCTGCTGCCGGGGAGCAACCGCGGCACCGTCGCCGAACTGCCGCCCGAGGTGGTCGGCAGGCTCACACTTGTCTACGTAGACAAGTTTGAGGACGCGCTGCCGCACGTGTTCGGCCGCCCCCGAGCGCCCGCCGGGAGCTAGCGCGAGGACGTGGTCGCGTCCCTCGCCCGATAGGGCCGCGCCTCCATCGGGTACACTCAGTCAGACACGTCAGTCGACATCCGCTTCGAAGGAGCACAGAAGATGAGCGAGGAACACGACCACCAGACGCCCGGCTCGGACCTCGAACCGGCGGTCGACGCGGGCGGCGGCAAGCTCGAGCAGCACTGCTCGCAGTGTGGGGTCAGCATCGAGGGATCGGACGAGTTCTGCCAGGTGTGCGCCATCGAGGCGAGCGGCGGCGACGTACCGCCCGCCGCGGACGCCACCTGAGGCGCTGCGGCCCGACGCGGCCAAGTCAAACGAACTAGTGAACGAGGGGGCGGCGCCTGAGCGCTGCCCCCTCGTTGCTCTGTCTTCCGCGCCGGCCGGCGGCGAGGACGCAAGGCGCGCCCGCTCTGCCGCCTCGGCGCGACCGCGGCGACCGATGAGTTGCCACTTGCCACGGACGCGGCGCCGCGGTGCGCTCGGCAGCGCCGCCCGCCTGCCGGTATACTGTCGCGTGGCCGCGGGCGAGCGCAGCCGCCCCCGCGCGTCGCCCGGCCGGTCGGCCGGTCGCGGCCGCATCACATGACCACCGAGGCCCTATGACCGACGCACAGAGCATCGACTACCTCCGCGACACCACGCGCTTCGAGCCCGCCGCCGTCGAGGCGCGCTGGATGAAGGTGTGGCTCGACACACATATCTTCCACGCCGAGCCCCACCCCGCCCGCGAGCCCTATTCCATCGTCATCCCGCCGCCCAACATCACCGGCGTCCTGCACATGGGGCACGCCTTGAACAACACCATCCAGGACGTGCTCACGCGCTACCACCGCATGCTCGGCGAGAACGCCTGCTGGCTGGTCGGCACCGACCACGCGGGAATCGCCACCCAGAACGTGGTCGAGAAGATGCTGCGCAAGGAGGGCCTCACCAAAGAGGACCTGGGCCGCGAAGAGTTCGCGAAACGGGTGTGGGCCTGGCGCCTGCGGTACGGCGGCACGATCATCGAACAGCTGAAGAGCCTGGGCTGCTCGTGCGACTACGACCGCGAGCGCTTCACGTTCGATGAGGGCTACGTCAAGGCCGTCACCAGGGTCTTCGTGGCGCTTTATGAGAAGGGCTACATCCACAAGGACAGCTACCTCGTGAACTGGTGCCCACGTTGTGGCACCGCGATCAGCGACCTCGAAGTGGCGTACAAGGACATGCCGGGCACGCTGAACTTCATCCGTTACGCGGTGGACGGCGGCGGTTCGGTGACCATCGCCACCACGCGCCCCGAGACGATGCTGGGCGACACCGCGGTGGCCGTGCATCCGGGCGACGAGCGGTACAAGGACCTCGTCGGCAAGACGGCCATCCTGCCGCTGCTCGGGCGCGAGCTCAAGATCGTCGCCGACGAGCGCGTCGACCCCGGGTTCGGCAGCGGCGCCCTCAAGATCACGCCGGCCCACGATCTGACCGACTTCGACATCGGCCGCACCCACGGCCTGGAGGCCGTCCAGGCCATCGGCCAGGACGGCCGTATCACCGCGGCCGGCGGCCCCTACGCCGGCCTCGAAGTCGAGGAGGCCGCCGAGCGCGTGGTCGCCGACCTGCGCGCGCTCGGCGCCCTCGAGAAGGTCGAGGACTACCCGCACAGCGTGGCCACCTGCGACCGCTGCGGTACTCCGATCGAGCCGCTCATCAGCGAGCAGTGGTTCATGGACATGGACCAGCTCAAGGAGCCGGCCACCGAGGTCGTACGCGACGGCAGGGTGAAGTTCACGCCCGAGCGCTGGGGACGCGTCTACATAGACTGGATGGAGAAGCTGCGCCCTTGGTGCATCAGCCGCCAGCTGTGGTGGGGCCATCAGCTGCCGGTGTGGTACTGCGAGAACGGCCACGTGAACGTCGCCGAGACGGAGCCGCAGGCCTGCGCCGAGTGCCGCTCCGCGGCCCTGAAGCGCGAGACCGACGTGCTGGACACCTGGTTCAGCGCCGCGCTCTGGCCGTTCGCCACGTGGGGCTGGCCCGACGAGACTGCGGACCTCGCGTACTTCTATCCGACCAACGTCCTGAGCACGGCCCGCGACATCATCTTCCTCTGGGTCGCGCGCATGGTGATGATGGGCCTCGAGTTCGTCGGCGACATCCCGTTCCACGACGTCTACATCCACTCCGTGATCCAGGCCGCCGACGGACGGCGCATGAGCAAGAGCCTGGGCACCGGCATCGACCCCCTCGAGATGATCGACAAGTACGGCGCCGACGCCACGCGCTTCGCCCTGTTGCTCATGAGCAGCACCCAGGACGTGCGCTTCAGCGAAGAGAAGATCGTCATGGGCCGCAGCTTCGCCAACAAACTCTGGAACGCGTCGCGGCTCGTATTGCTGGCGAGCGAGGGGCTCCCGGCGCAGCGCAGCGAGGCCCATCAGGTCGACCGCTGGATCACGAGCCGCTTCCAGCGCTGCCTGGCCGAGGTGGCGGCGGCGGTCACGGTCTTCGATTTCGCCGAGGCCGTCGATACGCTGTACCACTTCGTCTGGGGCGAGTTCTGCGACTGGTATCTGGAGCTCGTCAAGGTGCGCCTGTACGGCGAGGACGAGGTGCAGAAAGCGCAGGCCGGCGGACACGCGCGCTGGCTGCTCGCCCAGATCGTGCGCCTGTTGCACCCATTCCTGCCGTTCGTCACCGAGGAGATCGCGGCGCAGTACGGCGAGGCGCCGCTCCTCGAGCGTCAGCATCCGCTGCACGACGAGGCGCTCCTGTCGCCGGCCGACGAGGCCGCCGTCGGCGAGCTGCAGGCGGTGGTCGACGCGCTGCGCCGCTTCCGCGCCGAGGCCGAGGTGCCGCCGGGCAAGGTGCTCGAGGCCGTGTTCGCGGCCGAGGGCGGCGGCGCGGCCGGGCGCTACGCGTCCTACGCCGCCGCGTTCCGCGCTCTGGCGCGCACCGAGGTGCGCTTCGAGGGCGACCCGGGCGCCGACGCGACCGTGGTGCTGGTGCCCGGCGGCCGCCTCAAGGTGGCCTCCGTGGTCGACAAGGCCGAGGACATCGCCCGCCTCGAGCAGCAGCTCGGCAAGATCGAGGCCGAGATCAGGCGCGGCGCGGCGAAGCTCGCCAACGAGGGCTTCACGGGCCGCGCCCCCGAGGCCGTGGTGGCCAAGGAGCGCGACAAGCTGGCCGCGTACGTCGCCGACCGCGACGAGCTCGCGGCGCGCCTCGCGCACCTGCGCGGGGCCTGAGGCCGGCGCCGTGGGCGGTGCGGAGAAGCCATGAGCGCGGACGCGCCCGGGTGGGCCGCGTACCTCGAGTCGCTGGCCGCCTTCGGCATGCGGCCGGGGCTGGAGCGCGTGAGCGCGCTGCTCGAGTCCCTGGGCCGGCCGCAGGACGCCTATCGCGTGATCCACGTCGTGGGCACCAACGGCAAGTCCTCCACCACGCGGTACTGCGAAGCGCTTCTGCGCGCCCACGGGTCGCGCGCCGGCGCCTACCTCTCGCCGCACATCTCGGGCTGGACCGAGCGCGTCGTGGTGGACGGCCGCCCCGTGGACGAGGCCGTGTTCGCCGCCTGCGTCGAGGCTGTGCGCGAAGCCACGGCATCGCTGCCGGACGAGGTCGGCGAGACCACGCAGTTCGAGGTGCTCACGGTGGCGGCCCTCCTGGCCATGGCCGAGAGCGGGGTGGAGGCCGCCGCTCTCGAGGCCGGGCTCGGCGGCCGCCTCGACGCGACCAACGTCGTCGACGCGCCGCTCGTGGTGCTGACCAACATCGCCCTGGAGCACACGGAGGTGCTGGGTGGCACGCGGGAGCTGATCTTCGCGGAGAAGGCGGCGGTCATCAAGGGCGGCGACATCGTGTTCGGCGAGATCGACGGTCTCGAAGGCGAGGCGCGCCGGGTCTGCTCGGCGGCCGGTGCGCGGCCCCATTTCTTGCGCGACGAGACGCCCGCGGGCGGGGGCATGGCTTTGCAGCCAGGAGATCTGTACGTTTCGGGCTCTCCTGCGGACTTCAGCGTCGCGCTTGCGCTCGACGGCGCGCTCGAGGAGTGG